>Ga0182225_1000045_pt1 | contig 9593 bp, 6 predicted proteins | sample G6R1MG_26_FD_129662 | JGI IMG/M metagenome (GOLD analysis project Ga0182225, IMG submission 129662) | Miscanthus phyllosphere microbial communities from Michigan, USA - G6R4_NF_03OCT2016_LD1 MG | ecosystem: Host-associated > Plants > Phyllosphere > Phylloplane/Leaf | place: USA: Michigan... | reverse complement strand
GCCGCCGCGCGTCCTGTACGACAGGCCGCGCGAACCGCCCGAAGAACCGTACGGTCTGCGGACAGGCGAGCGCCCGGCCGCGTCGGTGGACCCGGGGCGCGGGCCGGGTGGGGAGCGCCGTCGGCGTCCATCGCGCCCTCCGATGACCCTCCCAAGCATCGTCACGCGCCCGGCCTGCAGGATGTCGAGGCTTGCCGTAGTGGTCACCGCGATGAGGTGGCCCCGCTTACCCCAGCGCGGGGCTCCATCGCGATCACCGTCGCCGCTCTGATCGGAAGAGGTCGCCGCGCTCATGCCGGAGCGCGATGGTCCGCCCTTCGATCAGTTGCGCAGCGGCTTCGCGCCAATCTGCAGCCGATAGATCGTCGTGGGGAATTTCACCGCCGATGCCTCGCCGCCGTTCATCGCCGGCGTGCGGTTCATCTGCGCTGCCGGGATCCACAAGCCGCCCTGCTCGTCGATCCACATCGCGTCGACCCAGATCAAGCGCGGATCCTCTACAAGCGTGCTCATGCTCCCGTCCGGGGCGATCTTGAGGATACGCAACCCGTCCGTGTCGCTCGCGTAGATCGTGCCGTCCGCGTCGATCGCCGTCCCACCCGTCGCGACCGTGGCGGCGAACAGCTTCACGTGCTTCGCCCGCTCGGCATCGCTCAGGCCGGCATCGTCCAGATAACGTGTCTCGATGCTGTAGAGGGGACCTGTGCAGGCCTGGTAGTAGAACGTCTTGCCGTCGGGGGAGACTTCGAGCTGATCGGCGTGGATGAACAGGAGCTTGCCCTTGTCGTCCCGCAAGGTGCGGCCCTGGCCGGTGAGCGGACGCTGCGCGATGGTCGACCAGTGCCCGTCGAGCGCGCGCCGCAAGGCTCCCGTGTCGAGATCGAGCACGATCAGCCCGGGCTGACCGGCATCCGTCAGGTAGACGTTGCGGCCGTTGAACCGGAAATCGTCGATGAAGCTCCGATCGGTGGTCGCCGCTTGCAGCGGGTAGACCCGGCGCACAGCGTTGGTCGCGAGGTCGATCTGCACGAGTTTGGGGCCGCCTGCGAGGGGCGCCTCGCCCATGCCGGGTGCCCCCTTGTCGACCACCCACAGGTCGCCGTCGGGGCCGATGCGGATGGCGTTGACGGCCACGAAGGCCTTGGCCGGGTCGTCGCCCTGCTTCCACGCGTTCCACGCCTCGTCCGGGAACGCGACGGGCTTGCCGTCGCGCCACTCGCCGAGCTCGATGCCCTTGCCCTTCGTCTGGCGCTGGAATGGCGAGAACAAGCGGCCATCCTTCGCCTTCGTGACGCCGTTGAAGACCAAGCTCTCCGACTGAAGCATCGGCTGGAGCGCGTCGGGACCGGCCTGAGTGTCCGCAGCGTGGCTGGGCGACGATAGGCACCCGACGAGCAGGAGGGCGAAGATCGAACGGCGGGTCATGCGCATTCACGCCTGTTGCGGTTGCAGAAAATCCTGCGGCAAGGCTTGAAGCGCCGCCGGCGTTCCCAGGGGACAGCTGAAAAGAGCAGCGGCCCATACCCGCACCGGCCGGGCAGCCGTATCATCCCGGTGTGTGACGCCGGGGCGGGCCGAGGCACCGGCGGGCGTCTGTCGCAACCAGTAGGCCGGCGGTCGAGACGCTTGGGGTTTGGCGAGGCAGACGTTGCGTTGCGTGGCCGGTACGCCGACGAGACCGCAGTCCAATTCGGCTGAGCTACTGCAGGCGAACGGGACCGTCCATCAATCCCAGGCGAAGGGCCGGCGCCATGAGTTTACCGCTCGTGATCAAGTTGCCGTCGACCTGCCAGTGCTCGAATTCGGCATCGGGCTCGACCGTATGGCCGCTGGCACGAAGCGCCTCGACGGCCTCAACGCTCCGATCGCAGCTCTCGGCCATCCCTCCACCGGCGTGACCTCGCGGCGGTGCTCGATCTGGATCAGGTCGTGATCTTCAGGGGGTAAAGCGGCTCTGAGGGGCGCCATCGGCCGGCAGCGGACCGGCTCAGTCATCGAGAATGGTGGAGACGACAGGGATCGAACCTGTGACCTTTCCCATGTCAAGGGAATGCACTACCGCTGTGCTACGTCTCCGTTTCGAACTGCTCAGGTTCAGTGAACCTGAGCCGCCGAAATAGCTTCACCGGATCAGCGACTTATTGGGAGGAACCTCTACCCTGTCAAGGTAGTGCCCGCCCGCTGAGATACGCACCCGGGCCGGTGCCGTGTCAGCACCGGTGGGCCGGGCCTATAGCCGGTGCTTGGCGGGGGCGCAAGCGGAAGGTTGGCCGTCGCGGGCCGGAAACCGCGATGGTGCACGCGGGGAAGAAAATGCGCTATGGGCCTGCCGGCCGGTATTCGGCCGGGCCGCCGAGGCGGTTCCGGCATTCCGCCGCCTCAAGCTTCGGGACATGCGCTACTTCATCGATCACGATCACGGCGACTCGATCCGCGGCTGGATCGTCCCGGACAATCCCCTCGCCATCAGCCGGGTGATGGTCTCCGTCGGCGGCCAGCGCGTGGCTGAGATCCCGGCCAGCGTCATCGACGAGGCGTTCAAGCGCAACGGCTGGCACGCCACCGGGCAATGCACCTTCGTGGTGACATCGGCCGAGGTGCCGGGCCTGCCCGATATCCCGCGGCTCGAACTCTATGACGCCGACACCAACGTTCTGGTCTATCGCCGCATGCCTCCGGACGGGCTGGTGCGGCTGCGGACCATGCTGATCAACACCGGGATCGAGCCCGAGACCGCCCTCCAGGCGGCGCTCTTCCCGCATTTCCAGCACTGCTATTTCGGCATCCACAAGCTGCCGGACGAGATCCTGACCTGCGTCCTGACCGGGCCGGCCGCCCCCTCGGCCTTCCTGTCGGGGGCGGTGACGATCCCGCGCTATGAGAACTTCATGACGCCGGACCTGATGATCACCGCGATCCTGGTGCAGGACCCCTACATCGAGCTGGCAACCCGCATGCTCTGGCTGAAGGCCCGGGCCGGCGACGCCTTCGACCCCATGCGGGGTTGGCGCCTGGGGCCGCTCGCCGAGGCCGCATCCTTCTCGGGCGACTACGACTTCACCGACGTGAAGAGCCTCAAGCGCTATTTCCGCATGCTGCCGGAGCCGGCCTACCGGCTGCTCTACAACCCGCTGACTCGTCAGCTCGGCACCCGCATGCCGGAGGATCGGCTGCATCCGGGCAATTCCATCGCCGCCATCGAGATCCTCGCCCGGGTCGGCATCGTCGGCCACAAGACCCGATACCACGCCTTCGCGTCGACCCTGTTCGACCACCTGGGCATCCACGCCCCCGTGCCGGTGCCGCCGCCGGTCCCGGTTGAGACCCAGGCGCTGGCCGAGCGCCTGCGGACGGTCAAGGCGGTGGAGGAGATGCTGGTGTTCGACGTTGCCATGTCGGATGCGGTGAAGGACTCGATCGACAAGAGCTGGAGCTGATCGTGCGCTCGAGCGAGACCGGGGCGTCCGAGCCGCGCCTTCCGCCGGCGCACCTGACCGGCGCCGGGCGCAAGCGCCGCCCCCTGCCGGTGCGGGCGGCGGCGGACGGCATGCGGATCGAGCTCCCGGGGCTTGCGGGCCGCTGGCTCGAGATCACCCTGTCCAACGACCCGACGGAAGGGCTGGACACGGTTCCAAGTATGGCCTTCGTCGGCTTGGAAGGCCGTCCAGGACCGCTGCTGCCCCAGGAAGCCTCAGGCGGCGGCGCCTTCACGTGGATCGGCCGCCTCCCCGAGGACGTCATGGCGCTGCAGGTGGCCGATCCCGCCGGACGGGTCCCGGCTCGACTGCGATGGGTCACCGTGCGCCGCCTCTCCCGGCCGTTCCTCGTGCCGCGCGCCCTGCCCCGCGAGCCTGCGCTCGCCCTGCAGGCGCTATACTGGAGGATCCTCGGCAAGAAGGTGCGGGCGCGGGGCCTCCTTGGCCGGGCGCTAGCCCATCGCCGGGTCACCGGATACGAGGCCTGGATCCGCACCCACGACTACCGCCGGGCCGAGCGGGCCGGGATCGCCGCCGAGATCGCCGCCTGGGCCAACCCGCCTCTGATCTCGGTCCTGATGCCGGTGCACGACCCGGATCCGAAGGTGCTCCAGGCCGCCCTCGCCTCCCTGCGGGCACAGCTCTACCCGCATTGGGAGCTGTGCGTCGTCGACGACGCCTCGACCCGGCCCGCGATCCCGAAGATCCTCCAGCGCGCCGCCGAGGCCGACCCGCGCATCCGCCTGCATGCCCGGTCCGAGAACGGCCACATCGCCCGGGCCACCAACGACGCGCTGGGCCTCGCCCGCGGCGGCGTCTGCGCCTTCATGGACCACGACGACGTGCTCACCGAGGATGCCCTCTACGAGGTCGCCCGGGCGCTCCGCCTCGATCCGGCGCTGGTGCTGATCTACAGCGACGAGGACAAGATCGACGGGCGCGGCCGGCGGTTCGACCCGCATTTCAAGCCGGGTTTCGATCGCGAATTGCTCTACGCGCAAAACTACATCAACCACCTCACCGTGGTGCGGACCGAGGCGCTGCGCGCCGTCGGCGGCCTGCGCCCGGGCTTCGAGGGCAGCCAGGACCACGACCTGCTGCTGCGCCTGACCGACGGGCTCGACCCGTCCCGCATCCGCCACATCCCCCGGGTGCTCTATCACTGGCGTGCCGCGCAGGGCTCCGGGACCTTCTCGGACCGGTCCCTAGCCAAGGCCGAAGCGGCGCGCCTGCGCGCCCTCGACGAGGTCGTGGCCCCCTGGGGCGGTCGGGCCGAGCGCGGACCCTCGGGCTTCAACCGCCTGGTTCGGCCGCTTCCGCAGCCGGCCCCCCGGGTCTCGGTGATCATCCCGACCCGGGACCGCGCCGAGATCCTGTCGGTCACCCTCGACGGATTGCTGACCAGCACCGACTATCCCGACATCGAGGTGGTGATCGTCGACAACGACAGCCGCGAGCCCGAGACCGCGGCGCTGTTCGCCCGGTATCGGGACGATCCGCGGGTGCGCGTCGTGCTCGTCCCCGGTGCCTTCAACTTCTCGGACCTGTCGAATCGCGGTGCGGCCGCTGCCGCCGGCCCGGTTCTGCTGTTCCTCAACAACGACGTCGAGGTGCTGGAGCCCGGTTGGCTCGGGGAGCTGGTCCGGCATGCGGTGCGGCCGGAGATCGGCGCCGTCGGGGCGAAGTTGCTCTATCCGGACCGGACGATCCAGCACGGCGGCATCGTACTGGGAATCGGCGGCGTTGCCGGGCACAGCCATCTCGGCGTGCCGGACGCGGATCCTGGGTATTTCTGCCGCATGGTCATCGCCCATGAGGTCTCCGCGGTCACGGGGGCCTGCCTCGCCATGCGTGCCGACGTGTTCGAGGCGGTCGGCGGTTTCGACGCCGAGGCTCTGAAGGTCGCGTTCAACGACGTGGATCTGTGCCTGAAGATCCGCCGGGCCGGCTACCGCATCGTCTGGACGCCGTTCGCGAAATTGATTCACCACGAGTCCAAGAGCCGCGGGGCCGAGGACACGCCGGAGAAGCGCAAGCGCTTCGAGGGCGAGGTGCTCACCATGCTCGATCGCTGGGGACCGGAACTGCGGGCCGACCCCTACTACAACATCAACCTGTCACGGAACTCGGCGCATTACCGGGTCTAGGACGGCGCACCGGACCAGCCACGCGGGCCGGATTTCATCCCTGTCGGCGCGCCGCTCCCCCCGGGGTGGCATGCATGCGTCAGTGGGTGAACTTGCGTCGGAAGCCGGTTGCGATACCTCTGGACATGCCGCATGAGGCGGTTCCGGCCATGGTGCCCGAACGGGCGCGCGGCGAGGGCGGCAGTCAACCATGAGTGCGAACACCCCAATGGCCTCGGCCACGACTTTAGAGCGCGATGCTCAGCAGGCGATGGGAGACCACAAGGTCCACCCGAACGAGATCGCCATCGGCGTGGTCATCGGCCGCGCGTCCGAATACTTCGACTTCTTCGTGTTCGGCATCGCTTGCGTGCTGGTCTTTCCGAAGGTGTTCTTTCCGTTCGTCGATCCGCTGACCGGGACACTGTACGCGTTCTCGATCTTCGCGCTGGCCTTCATCGCCCGGCCGATCGGCTCGGTGATCTTCATGGCGATCGACCGCCGGCACGGACGCAGCGTCAAGCTTACCATCGCGCTGTTCCTGCTCGGTGCCGCGACCGCGGCGGTGAGCTTCCTGCCGCGCTACGACAGCATCGGGATTTCGTCGGTCTACATCCTGGCGGTGCTACGGGTGCTGCAGGGGCTGGCGCTCGGCGGCGCCTGGGACGGGCTCGCCTCCCTGCTCGCCATGAACGCCCCCCGGGAGCGCCGCGGCTGGTACGCGATGATCCCGCAGCTCGGCGCGCCCCTGGGCTTCATGGTCGCCAGCGCCCTGTTCGCGTTCTTCCTGGTCAACCTCGACGAGGCCGACTTCATCGATTGGGGCTGGCGCTTCCCGTTCTACTGCGCCTTCACCATCAACGTGGTCGCCCTGTTCGCCCGGCTGCGTCTGGTCGCCACCGAGGAGTTCGCCCGGATGATGGACCTCGACCGGCTGCGGCCGGTCCCGGCGCTGGAGCTGTTCCGGCATCATGCGGGCGACGTGATCCGCGGCGCCTTCGTGCCGCTCGCCGCCTTCGCGCTGTTCCATCTGGTGACGATCTTCCCGATCGCCTGGCTGGCGCTCAACAACACCCACCGCTCGCCCGGCGAGTTCCTGATCGTCCAGTTCTCAGGGGCCATCGTCTGCGCCGGCGCCATCGCGGCCTCCGGGTTGATCGCCGACCAGATCGGCCGCCGCAACTGCCTGATCATGAGTGCCTCGCTGATCGCCTTCTTCGCGCTCGGCAGCATCATCGCACCGCTCCTGTTCGGCGAGAGCGCGATCGGCCAGACGATCTACGTCACGATCGGCTTCATGCTGCTCGGCCTCGCCTACGGCCAGACCGCCGGTGCGGTGACGGCCCGGCTCGGCAACCACTATCGCTACACCGGCGCCGCGCTGACCTCCGACTTCGCCTGGCTGGTCGGTGCCGGCTTCGCGCCGCTGGTGGCTCTGTTCCTGTCGCAGCGCTACGGCCTGGCTATGGTCGGGGTCTATCTCCTGTCGGGCGCGGCCTGCACCCTTGCGGCCTTGTTCCTCGACCGGTCGGAAATGCGCCAGATGTAGTCGGCCGCCGCGCGGCGAAGGCTGCGCGGTCACCCTCCAGAATCTGCCGGGACTGCCGCGTCTTGCGCGGCACGGCAGGGACGCCGCGTCTGCGGCTTGGGATAAAGAGACGAGTGCTGTGACCTCTTCGACCCCTCTTCCGGACAGGATCGCGCCCGCCCCACGCCGGGCCGGCCTCGCGCGGCGGCTCGTGCCGCTTCTCGCCCTGCCGCCGGTCCTGGCGCTGCTGGGCGGCTGCAACCTCGTGGTCATGAGCCCGGCCGGCTACGTCGCCGAGCAGCAGCGCAACCTGGTGCTCGCCGCCACCGGGCTGATGCTCCTGATCATCATCCCGGTGATCTTCTTCACCCTGTTCTTCGCCTGGCGCTACCGCGCCACCAACGAGGACGCGGTCTACGATCCCGAATGGCACCACTCGACCCAGCTCGAGGTGCTGATCTGGACGGCGCCGCTCATGATCATCATCGCGCTGGGCGCGCTGACCTGGATCGGGACCCACACCCTCGATCCGTTCCGGCCGCTCAGCAAGATCGACGCGAAGCGCGACGTCCCGGCCGGCGTCGAGCCGCTCCAGGTCGAGGTGGTCGCCATGGATTGGAAGTGGCTGTTCCTCTACCCGCAATACGGGATCGCCTCGGTCAACGAGCTCGCCGCCCCGGTGGACCGGCCGATCCAGTTCAAGATCACCGCCACCGACGTGATGAACACGTTCTACATCCCGACGCTGGCCGGCATGGTCTACGCGATGCCGGGCATGCAGACCCAGCTCCACGCGGTGATCAACCGCGAGGGCGCTTATGAGGGCCGCTCGGCGCATTACAGCGGCGCCGGCTTCTCGAACATGTTCTTCAAGTTCAACGGCGTGACCAACGAGGCCTTCGACCAGTGGGTCGCCAAGACCAAGGCGCAGGGCGGCGAGCTGACCCAGGACGCCTATCTGGAGTTGGAAAAGCCGAGCGAGTCCGAGCCGGCGCGGTTCTACAAGTCCTACGCGAAGGGCCTGTTCGATCGGATCATCGGCATGTGCCCGCGGCCGGAGCAGATGTGCGTCGGCGAGATGGTGAAGATCGACGCCCGGGGCGGTGCTTCAGGACAGGAGGCCGAGGCGAATTACGACCGGCTCCAGTATGACAACCGCATGGCCGATCGCGGCAACGAAGCCCCCGGCGCGACCGGGCCGGCATCCGGGACCGGTCCGCACGGGCAGACGCAGCCGCAGGGCATGAAGCCCAGGCCCGATATGGGCAATCCGGACTCGCGCGGTCAGGGCGAAACCGCGCTGCCCGGGCAGGAGAAAGCGCCGGAGATCAAGGCGCCTGACAGCCAGGGCCAGAAAGAGGGCGGGCAGATCGCGCCCAAGCAGCTCAACCAGTAAGAACGCTCGCGTGAACGCGGGCCCCACACCCAAAACCCGGCGGTCGCCGTCGAACCCATTGAACGGGCCGATCCCATGTTCGCAAACTTGGACCTACAACAGTTGATCTTCGGTCGATTTACGATCGAGCAGATCCCGTATCACGAGCCGATTCTGCAGGCGACCTTCGCCGGCGTGGCCGTGGTCGGCCTCGCCGTCCTCGGCGTGATCACGTATTTCCGCTTCTGGGGGCCGCTGTGGCGTGACTGGGTCACGTCCATCGACCACAAGAAGATCGGTATCATGTACTGCATCTTCGCGCTGATCATGCTGCTGCGTGGCTTCGCCGACGCCTTGCTGATGCGCTCGCAACAGGCGGTGGCGTTCGGTTCGGAGCAGGGCTTCCTGCCGCCGCACCACTACGACCAGATCTTCACCGCCCACGGCATGATCATGATCTTCTTCGTGGCGATGCCGTTCGTCACGGGGCTCATGAACTTCGCGGTGCCGCTGCAGATCGGCGCCCGCGACGTGGCGTTCCCGTTCCTGAACAACTTCAGCTTCTGGATGACGGTGTCCGGCGGCATCCTGGTGATGGTCTCGCTCTTCGTCGGCGAGTTCTCGCGCGCCACCTGGCTCGCCTACCCGCCGCTCTCCGGGGCCGCGATGAGCCCCGGCGTCGGCGTCGACTACTACATCTGGGCGCTGCAGATCGCCGGCATCGGGACGCTGCTGTCGGGCATCAACCTGATCGCGACCATCGTGAAGATGCGCGCGCCGGGCATGACCATGATGAAGCTGCCGATCTTCGTCTGGTCGTCGCTGTGCACCAACATCCTGATCGTGGCCGCCTTCCCGATCCTGACGGCCGTTCTCGCGATGCTGTCGCTCGACCGCTACGTCGGTACGCACTTCTTCACCAACGACCTTGGCGGCAACGCCATGCTGTACTTCAACCTGATCTGGATCTGGGGTCACCCGGAGGTCTACATCCTGATCCTGCCGGCCTTCGGTGTGTTCTCCGAGATCACCTCGACCTTCTGCGGCAAGCGGTTGTTCGGCTACACCTCGATGGTCTACGCGCTGGT
>Ga0182225_1000044_pt1 | contig 9693 bp, 9 predicted proteins | sample G6R1MG_26_FD_129662 | JGI IMG/M metagenome (GOLD analysis project Ga0182225, IMG submission 129662) | Miscanthus phyllosphere microbial communities from Michigan, USA - G6R4_NF_03OCT2016_LD1 MG | ecosystem: Host-associated > Plants > Phyllosphere > Phylloplane/Leaf | place: USA: Michigan... | reverse complement strand
GCGTAGGCGGGCGCGTTCATGAAGCGGGCGACCGTCGGCGGCATGTCGGCGACGCGCTGGTGCCCCGCGGTCGCGACGACGTCGCCCTGGCAGAACGGCCGGCCGATGAAGGTGCGCTTGAGCGCGTTGGTCGATCCCTGCAGCCGCAGGTTCTGCTGCGCCGGCGCGAAGACGACCCGCGTCGCCGGCTTCGACTCGGCCTTGCGCACCTCGACGAAATCGCCCGAGCCGACGCCCGCGTTGGCACGCTGGAGCCCGTCGATGCGGAGCAGCTCGAGCCCCTCGTCCTCCGGATAGGGCGCGACCGCGCGCGCCGGCGTCGACTGCTTGCCGACGATCTCGATCACGTCGCCCTCGCCGACGCCCAGCGCCGCCATCAGCGTGCGCGGCAGGTGCGCGAGACCACGCCCCGAATCCTCCGGGCGGCTGTTCGCCACCTGGATCTTGCGGGTCGGCGTGTCGGTATCGGCCATCGGTGCTTCCTCTCGCGCGGCAAGCGCCCGAGGTAGGAAGCGCGTTCCGGCACCGCGAGGGCGCGGGACGCAAAAAAAGGGCCGGCGCTCGAAGCTGCCGGCCCAAAAAGTTTTTAGGAGAGGATGCCTGAAAGGCCCGTGTTTTTTGCGCTGCAGCACGACGTGTTGCAAGTGCGAAGAAACCAACTACGATTGTGCGTGACGCAATCGGTGGAAACCGTTGTCATGGGAGAGGGCTCGTGCGCAGACTGCCGCCACTCGGGGCGATCGAGGCCTTCGTCCAGGTCGCGCGGCTCGGCTCGGTCAAGGCCGCCGCCGAGGATCTCGCGTTGTCGGCCCCCGCGCTCAGCCGCCGCGTCCAGTCGCTGGAGCGATTCGTCGGCCGCTCGCTGTTCGCGCGCCGCCACCAGGCGATGGTCCTCAACGACGACGGCGAGCGCCTGCTCGGCCAGCTCGCCCCCGTGCTCGACCAATTGTCCGACGCGGTCGAGGCGATGACGTCGGGTACCGAGCTGCTGCGCCTCCGTCTCGGCGTCCTGCCGCTGTTCGCGTCGCAACGCCTGTTTCCGAAGCTCGGCGCGTTGCGCGAGGCGCATCCGGAACTCCACCTCGACATCGACACCGCCGCGCATGGCATCGCCCGGCTCGGCGAAGGGCTCGACGCGGTGATCGCGCTCGCCCGCGACATCGATCCGACGCTCTACGCCAAGCGCCTCGACCGCAATTCGGTCTACGTCATCGGCGCGCGGTCGCTGCTCGACGGTCCCGATCCGATCACCCGCCCGGAGCAACTGTCGCGGCTCACCGTCCTCCTCCACCGCGACATGCCCGACAATTTCGCCGCCTGGCGTCAGCGCGCGGGGCTGGGCGAGGTGGAGCCGCTCGCGGTCGACCAGTTCGATTCGGGCGCCTTGATGCTCGAGGCCGCGGCGCAGGGTCTCGGCGTCGCGTTCATGATGGCCAGCCACCTCGACGACGCCAACGATCCGCGCCTCGTCCGCCTCTTCGACGTCGAGGTGGAGAGCCCCTACAGCTACTGGTTCGTCTGCCGCCCACGCGCGCTTCAGCAGAAGCCGGTTCGCGTCTTTCACGACTGGCTCGTGGAAACGATCACGAGCGAAAACTAAATCTACATCAAGCTTCCAATCTGAACGTTTCCTGTTCTATCCTGTGCTTTCGTACGGGGGTTTGGGGAAGACGTTGCCGATCAAGGCGGTTGAGATGCGCGGCGGCACCAATCGTCCCGGTGTCGGGCCGGAGGCGTTCGCGATGCCGCCGGGCAAGGCGATCCGCTACGATTTGCCGACGGGATCGCTGCGCGACGACGTCAGCGGCTATGCCATCTACACCGATACCAGTCGCATCCCGGCGACCAACTGGTTCCTGCCCGCGCCCGCGATGATCTGCATCGTCGCCGACGCCGGCCCGGTGTCGATCGATATCCGCAAGGGCGCGTTCGGACCCTTGTCGCGCGCGAGCCTCTACGGTCCGACGAGCAGCGCCTATCGCGCGACCACCACCGGCGGCGTCCAGGTCGGGATCGGCATCACCCCGCTGGGATGGGCCAGGATGATCGGCGCGCCGGCCAGCGACCATCACAATCGCGTCGTTCCGCTCGCCGCGGTGACGGAGACGGCGCTGGTCGCCGATATCCTCGATCGGCTCGACGCGCTCGACGACGAGGCGGGCATCGCGCCGCTGATGGACGCGCTTCTCGCCCCGCTCTTCGCGCGCGAGCACCCCTACGAAGCGACGATCCGCCATCTCTCGGCGCTGCTCGTCACCGATGGCGTCATCGAGATCGCCGACGTCGCGGCGCGGCTCGACCTGCCGCAACCGTTGATCCGCCGCATCTCCACCCAGGTCTTCGGAATGCCGCCCAAGCTGCTCCTTCGCCGGGCGCGCTTCCTGCGATCGTTCGTCGCGCTGCTGAAGGCAGGCGAGCCGATGACCTACGACGGCATCGACAGCAGCTATTACGATCTGTCGCACTTCCTGCGCGACGCGGAAACCTTCCTCGGGACCACCCCCCGCCGCTTCATGGCGCAGGAGACGACCTTCCTGCGCGCCAGCCTGCGCGCGCGCGCCGCGACGATCGGCGCGCCCGTCCACGCGCTTCACGCCGGCGCGGGCGACCCGCTTCAGCCGAACCGCGCGTAGGCCGCGGCGAACCGCCGCACCTCATCCTCGTCGCGCTGCCCGCGGGCCACGTTGGTCCGCAGTCGCGCCGCGATCCGCCGCAGCGACGCATCGGCGTGCGGCAGCGATGTGCGAAGCGCCCCCAGTACCGTGAGCAGCCGCAGCGCGACCTCGCCCTCGCCCACGCCTTCGCGGACGATCGGCAGGAACGCGTCGTCGAGCAGATCGTCGATCGACGGCCGCGGTACGTGCACGCGCGGGTGCCGCACCGCCGCCCCGGTGTCGGCGGGCAGGAGCGACAGCGCGCGCAGCAACGCGTTCAGCACCTCGATCGCCGTTCCCGGATCGTTGGTCGCGGGCGCCAGCGCTCGGCTCGCGATCTCCGACAGCGCGATCAGTCCCAGTCGCGGGTCATGGTCGAAGCTGCGGTGCCGCTCGATCGTAAAGGCGCCGATCAGCGCCTGCTGCGCCGCGTCCGTCAGGGCCGCACCCGTCACGCGCACCAGCGGCCGCGCCGGGTGGACGAGCGTGCCGGCGATCGCCTCGACATGGACGATCAGTCCGTGCTCGACCGCAACCTCGTCGATCGCGGCGACGTCGACGTGCGTCACGTAGCCGATCTTCGTCGCCGCGACCGGACGCGCGTCGTCTGGCACCGCCGCCGGCGCGGCACCACCCAGATGCGGGTCCGCGGCGAAGCTCGCCATCGCCGCGCAGGCGGCGTTCTCGACCCGGTCGATGACGTCGGCCATCCGCCCGAAGCCGGCGAGATGCGCGATCCAGCGCAGCAAGGTGACGACGACCAGCGCGATCAGCAGCACGGTCGCGATCAGCAGCACCACGCGCCCCTGCCCGCCGTACAGGCTGGTCTGGAGGCCGATGATCCCGACCATCGCGAAGATGAACGCGCCCAGGAAGGTCGACAGCGACCGCTGCGCCGTCGGGTCGCTCACCAGCAGCTGCGTCGCGCGCGGCGTCGCCAGCTGGGTCGCCGAGCCGTAGGCGCTCACCATCGCGGTCAGCGAGAAGGTCGTCACCGCCAGCATGCTCGACGCGATGATGCCGAGCACCGTGCCGACCGAATCCTGGCCGACGTCGCCGGTGAATTCGTAGGGGATGTGCCGCGCCAGCCATCCCGCGGTCGCGGCGACGATCACCGCGAACAGGCTGATCGCCGCGGCACCGAACCAGATCTGCCGCCGCGCCCGCTTCAGCAGCCACGCGGTGCGGCTACGCAAGGGCGCCCATCCGGTTGTTCATGCTCAACTCCCGCCTGTCACGGGAGGAGAAACGTGCGGCGGCGGCGAAGGTGTCGCCGCCGCCCCCTTCAGTCGGTCAGGCGACATGCGCCTTGACGATCTTGCCGGGCTCGCGCGGCGGCTCGCCCTTGGGCAGCGCGTCGATCAGCTCCATGCCGTCGGTCACCTCGCCCCAGACGGTATATTGGTTGTCGAGGAAGCGCGCGTCGTCGAAGCAGATGAAGAACTGCGAATTGGCCGAGTTGGGATCGTTGGTCCGCGCCATCGAGCAGGTGCCGCGCACGTGCGGCTCCTTGGAGAATTCCTGCTTCAGATTGGGCTTGGTCGACCCGCCGGTGCCGTTGTGGTTCCCGCCGTCGCCGCCCTGCGCCATGAAGCCGGGGATGACGCGGTGGAACGGCACGCCGTCGTAGAAGCCCTCGCCGGCCAGCTCGGCGATGCGCTTGACATGCTCGGGGGCGAGGTCGGGGCGCAGCTTGATCGTGACGTCGCCGCCGTCCAGCGTGAGGGTCAGCGTCTCGGGGGTATCGGCCATGGGAAACTCCTGGGTGGGGGGAGCGCGGCAGATAGGGATGCCCTCTCCGACTGGCAAATTCGGGCATGCCGGGCTAGGGCGCGCTCGTCGTTCGCGTGAGGGAGGCCAGCCATGAGCGAGATCGAGCTTTCCCCCGCGCCGCCCGAGGCGGAAGACGAGCTGGACGAGGACGACCGGCTCCGCCCCGAATTCGTCCGCGCCGTGCTCGACGCGGTCGAGGCGGGCGAGAACGAGGCGGCGCGCGCGCTGGTCGAGCCGCTCCACCCCGCCGACATCGCCGACCTCTTCGAGCTGACCCCCCAGCCCGACCGCGCCGCGCTGGCGCACGCGGTCGCCGACATCCTCGACGGCGACGTCTTCGCCGAGATGAACGACTACGTCCGCGAGGACCTGCTCGACGCGCTGACCCCGACCGAGGTCGCCGACCTCGCCGCGGACATGGACACCGACGACGCGGTCGCGATCATCGAGGACATGGACGAGGACGAGCAGCGCGCGGTGCTGCGCGCGCTCGACCCCGACGACCGCGCCGCGATCGAGGAGGCGCTGTCCTACCCCGAGGAATCGGCCGGTCGCCTCATGCAGCGCGACCTGGTCGCGGTGCCCGAGCATTGGACCGTCGGCGACGTCATCACCTACCTGCGCGGGCAGGAGGAGCTCACCACCGATTTCTGGGAAGTGTTCGTCGTCGATCCCGCGCACAAGCCGATCGGCACCTGCGCGCTGTCCTGGATCCTGCGCACCCCGCGCTGGGTGCCCGTCGCCGACGTCATGGCGCGCGAACAGACGCTGATCCCGGTCGATATGGACCAGGAGGAGGTCGCGCTCCGCTTCCAGAAATACGCGCTGATCTCCGCCGCCGTGGTCGACGGCTCGGGCCGCCTCGTCGGCATGATCACCGTCGACGACATCGTCCACATCATCCAGGAGGAGGCGGGCGAGGACACGCTGCTGCTCTCGGGCGCGGGCGACGGCGACATCAACGAGCCGATCCGCTACACCGTCCGCACGCGGCTGACCTGGCTCGTCATCAATCTCGGCGCGACGATGATCTCCGCCTCGGTCGTCGGCCTCTTCCAGGGCGAGATCGCGCGCTACGCGCTCCTCGCGGTGCTCATGCCGATCGTCTCGGCGATGGGCGGCAACGCCGGCACCCAGACCCTCGCCGTCATGGTCCGCGCGCTCGCCACCAACCAGCTCACCAGTTCCAACACCGTCCGGATGCTGGGCCGCGAGTTCCGCGTGGCGGCCTGCAACGGCGCCGCCCTCGGTTCCATCGGCGCACTTGGCACCTTCGTCATCTTCGGCGATCCGCGATTGTCGGCGGTGTTCGCCGCGGCGATGGTCATCAACAGCCTGGTCGCCGGGCTGATCGGGGTCGTCGTGCCGGTCGCGCTCGACAAGGCGAACATCGATCCGGCGGTCTCGTCGGCGGTGTTCGTCACCACCGTCACCGACGTCATGGGCTTCCTGTCGTTCCTCGGCCTCGCCGCGCTCGTGCTGATGGGTTGACGGCGACGACCGCACGCCCACATCGCGCGCCATGCTCCACCTGACCAAAGTGGCGTTCGGCGCGACCAGCGCCGAGCATCTCGCCGAGCGGCTGCGCGCCCGCGCCGAGGCGGGGGAGCTGTTCCTGTCGACCCGCTACCTGCCCAAGCGGCACGAAGAGGTGGCGGGCGCGGGCTCTCTCTTCTGGATCATCAAGCACCAGCTCGTCGCCCGCTCGCCGATCCTGCGCTTCGGCGAGGCGGACGGCGGCCGCGTCGCGATCCACCTCGCGCCCGACCTTGTCCTCGTCCAGGCCCGCCCCAAGCGCGCGCACCAGGGCTGGCGCTATCTCGAGGCCGCCGACGCGCCGGTCGACCTCGGCGGCGACGCCAGCGGGATCGAGGACATGCCGCCGGCGCTGATGGGCAAGCTGGCCGAGCTGGCGCTGATCTGACGGCCGATCGGACGATCTATCGCGGATCCCGTTCGTGCCGAGCTTGTCGAAGCACGCGCCACGCTCACGAACGCCGGTACGTTGGGCCAGCCCTTCGACGCGCTCAGGTTGAACGGCATCGCTACCTCAACGTCCAGCTATCCGCTCGAAGAACAGCGTCGGCTTCTCGCCGTACGTGCCCTCCGCGTAGCGCCGGTACCCGATCCGCTCCGCCAGCTTGATCGACGGCGCATTGTCGGGCGCGATGATGCAGACCGTCCGGGGCAGCCGCGCGTCGGCCCAGCCGAACATCGCCGCCAGCGCCTCGCCCGCGTAGCCACCGCCCTGCGCATGCCCCATCACCGACCAGCCGACCTCGGGCACCCCCTCGAACGAGGGCACCGTCTCGCGCCGGGGATCCATGATCCCCACCGCGCCGACGAAGACGCCGTCGTCGCGCCGCCGCATCATCCAATGACCGTAGCCGGCCATCGTCCAGTTGCCGACGTAGCGCTGCAGCCGATACCAGACCTCCTCGCGCGTCGCCGGCCGACCGAGCAGGCCCGCGTAGACCGCCGCGTCGGTCCACATCGCCGTCATGTCGCCCAGGTCGTCGGCCGTGGGCGGCGTCATGGTCAGGCGAGGCGTGTGAAGCGTCGGCGGCATGGCCGGCACCCTAACCCATGACCGCTTCCGCGCGGAAAGCCTTTCCGCTCCGGCCCGATCCGCGCTAGGCCGTTCGACATGGCCGCCACCATCCGCTGCGATGTCGCGATCGTCGGCGCGGGGCTCGCCGGCGCCCTGCTCGCGCTCGCGCTCCGTCGTCGCCACCCCGACCTCGACGTCCGCCTGATCGACGCCGACGATCGCGTCGGCGGCAACCACCTCTGGTCGTTCTTCGGCTCGGACGTCGCCGACGCCGATCGCTGGCTGGTCGAGCCGCTCGTCTGCCACGGCTGGCGCCGCTACGACATCGCCTTCCCGGCGCACGCGCGCACCATCGACCAGACCTATTACTCGATCGAGAGCGAGCGCCTCGACGCGGTCGTCCGTGCCGCGCTGCCGCCGCATGCGCTGATGCTCGGCCGCAAGGCGCTCGCCGCCTCCGCCACCGCGGTGGTGTTCGCCGACGGCGACCGGATCGAGGCGACCGGCGTCATCGACGCGCGCGGGACCGGCGACCTGGGCACGCTCGACCTCGGCTGGCAGAAGTTCGTCGGGCGCGAGATCGAGACCGCGGCGCCGCACGGTCGCGACCATCCGGTGGTGATGGACGCCACCGTCAAGCAGGTCGACGGCTACCGCTTCGTCTACGTCCTCCCCTTCGCGCCGACGCGGGTGTTCATCGAGGACACCTATTACAGCGACAAGGCCGAGCTGAACCGCCGCGCGATCGAGCTGCGGCTCGACCGCTACGCCGCCGACCACGGCTGGACGGGCGAGACGATCCGCGAGGAATCGGGCGTGCTGCCGGTCGCGATGGGCGGCGACTTCGACGCGTACTGGCGCTCGGGCGGGCGCGCCGTCGCCAAGGCGGGGATGCGCGCCGGGCTGTTCCACCCGACCACCGGCTACTCGCTTCCCGACGCGGTCCGCACCGCCGTCATGCTCGCCGCCCGCCGCGACTTCGCGGGAGACTCTCTGCACGACGCCACCTACGCCCACGCCAAGGCGACGTGGGACGCGCGCGGCTTCTACCGGATGCTCGACACGATGCTCTTCCGCGCCGCCGAGCCCGACGAGCGCTACCGCGTGCTCGAACGTTTCTATCGGCTCGACCCCAAGCTGGTCGGCCGCTTTTACGCAGGACAATCGACGATGGCCGACAAGGCACGCATTCTCACCGGCAAGCCGCCGGTTCCCTTCGGCCGCGCGGTGCGCGTGCTGCTGGCGGCCAAGCGATGACCCGCGCGGTCGTCATCGGCGCGGGCTTCGGCGGCCTCGCGCTCGCCATCCGCCTCCAGTCGGCAGGGGTCGAGACGACCATCGTCGAGGCGCGCGACAAGCCGGGCGGGCGCGCCTATTATTGGGAGCGCGACGGCTTCACCTTCGACGCCGGCCCCACCGTCATCACCGATCCCGCTTGCCTGGAGGAGCTCTGGGAGCTCACCGGCCGCGCGATGCGCGACGACGTCGAGCTCGAGCCGGTCTCCCCCTTCTACCGGCTCAACTGGCCCGACGGGACCAATTTCGACTACACCAACGACGACGCGGTGCTGAAGGCGGAAATCGACAAGCTCCACCCCGGCGACTGGGAGGGGTACCAGAAGTTCCTCCGCTACTCCGCCGGCGTCTTCACCGAAGGGTATGAGAAGCTCGGCCACGTCGCGTTCCTCGACTTCGCGTCGATGATCAAGGCGGCGCCGTCGCTCGCCAAATACCAGGCGTGGCGGTCGGTCTATTCGATCGTCTCGTCGTTCGTGAAATCGGAGAAGCTGCGCGAGGCGCTCAGCTTTCACACGCTCCTCGTCGGCGGCAACCCGATGACGACCAGCGCGATCTACGCGCTGATCCACAAGCTGGAGCGCGACGGCGGCGTGTGGTTCGCGCGCGGCGGCACCAACCGCCTGGTCGCCGGCATGGTCGCGCAGTTCGAGCGGATCGGCGGCACGCTGCGGCTGGACGATCCGGTCGTGGAGATCGAGACGCTGGGCGACCGCGCCACCGGCGTCCGGACACAGAGCGGCTGGCGGTCGGACGTCGACATGGTCGCCGCCAACAGCGACATCATGCACACCTATCGCGACCTGCTATCGGGCTCGCGCTCGTCGCAGCGGACGAAGGCGAAGCTGGAGCGCAAGCGCTACTCGCCGTCGCTGTTCGTCACCCACTTCGGCATCAAGGGTGCGTGGCCCGGTATTCCGCACCACATGATCCTGTTCGGGCCGCGCTACAAAGGGCTGCTCGAGGACATCTACGACCACGGCGTGCTGGCCGAGGACTTCTCGCTCTACCTTCATCACCCGACGGTCACCGATCCCGCACTGGCGCCCGAAGGCCACTCGACCTTCTACGTCCTCGCGCCCGTGCCCCACATGGGCAAGTTCCCGGTCGACTGGGACGAGGTGACGCCGATCCTCGAGCGGCGCATCCTCGACGAGGTCGGCCGCCGCCTGATCCCCGACATCCACGACCGGATCGTCACCAAGTTCAGCTACGCGCCGAGCGACTTCGCCGCCGACCTCAACGCGCATCTGGGCTCCGCCTTCAGCCTCGAGCCGATCCTGACGCAGAGCGCCTACTTCCGCGTCCACAACCGCGACGACGCGATCCCCAACCTCTACTTCGTCGGCGCAGGCACGCATCCGGGCGCGGGCATCCCGGGCGTCGTCGGCAGCGCCAAGGCGACCGCCAAGCTGATGC
>Ga0182225_1000043_pt1 | contig 9767 bp, 9 predicted proteins | sample G6R1MG_26_FD_129662 | JGI IMG/M metagenome (GOLD analysis project Ga0182225, IMG submission 129662) | Miscanthus phyllosphere microbial communities from Michigan, USA - G6R4_NF_03OCT2016_LD1 MG | ecosystem: Host-associated > Plants > Phyllosphere > Phylloplane/Leaf | place: USA: Michigan... | reverse complement strand
GGCGGGGTATTGGGGCGGAGCCCCAATGGACCAGGGCTCCGCCCTGGACCCGCGAAAGGTCACGGACCTTTCGAAACCAAGACTTGGGTTCGGAGATTCGAGGGGGCGGCCGCATGAAATCGGCTCCACACCCGCCGCATATGCCGGGCGGAGCCGAAGCCCGCGCGTTCGGCGACCTGCTCCAGGGCGAGGTCGGTCTGGGCGATCAGGTCCCGGGCCAGCGCGATCCGGGCGCGGTTGACCGCGTCGGTCACGGTCATCCCGGCATGGATCCGGAACAGCCGGGCGAGGTTGCGCGGGCTCGCCCCCGCAAGGCGGCCCAGGGTCTCGGGCGACCAGTCGCGGACAGGTTCGGCGGTGATCGCGTCCTGGGCCCGATGCACCACCGGATGCAGGTGGCTGCGGCCCTCCAACCAGGGCGAGAGCTGCGGGTCGTCGGCACCGCGGCGCATGTAGACGACCAGGGTCCGGGCCGCCGCCAAAGCCGCGGCCGGGCCGGCCCATTCGGCGACGAGGTGGAGCATCAGGTCCACGCCCGCGGTCACGCCGGCGCTGCTGAACCGGTCCCGGTCCTGCACGAACAGCCGGTTCTCCAGTACCCGCGTCCGCGGCGCCAGGGCGGCGAGCCGGGCACAGCTCGCGTGATGGGTGGTGCAGGCATAGCCATCGAACAGGCCGGCCCGGGCCGCCAGCAGCGTGCCCTCGCAGACCGTGACCAGGGTGTGGCCTGGCCGGACCGCGCCGCGCAGCCAATCGACGATCCGCGCCTCGGCGGCTGCGTCGTCCGGATCGGCCTCGCGGCCGAGCACCCGGGACGACGCGCCGGGCAGGAGCACCACGGTGCCCGGCGCGATCGCCTCCGGGAGCGGCTCGGCACCGCTCAGGGTCAGCCCGATCGAGCAGCGGGTGCGCGGAGCCGGTGCCACGTAATGCACCGCGAAGGTCACCCGATCCTGGGCCGCTCCGGCGATGCGCAGGACCTCGACCGGTCCGGCGAGGTCGAGCAGCAGGGTGCGCGGCGGCAGGACTACCAGGATTGGGATGTGCCGCGGGGCCTCGCTCATGCGGCGACCGGCCGGTCCCGTCCGGCCAGCGCCTGCTCCACCGTGGCGATGCGGGCGAAGCGGTCCACCAGCACCAGCTCGGTGCGGGCCTTGATGTCCTCCGCCTCGAACCGGCGGCCGTCCGGGTGGGTCATCGCGAAGGTCAGCGTCGCCTCGGTGACGTAATCTACTTGCCAGCCGCAGTCGGAGGCGTGGCGGGTGGTGGTCTCGCAGCACTGCTCGGTCCGGATCCCCGACACGATCAGCCGGCGGATCCCGTGCTGCGTCAGCCAGCCCGCCAGCCCGGTATCGACCAGCGCGCTGTGCTTACGCTTGTGGAAGATCGCGTCCGGCGCGATCAGGATCGGCTCCAGGGTGCGGACATGGCCCGACGCGAGCGAGAACGGCCCGGTCTCGGCGACGTGGAACACCTGCAGGACGGGAATCGCGCGCGCGATCGCGCCGTCGATGAGCGCCTGCAGGCGTTCGGTGAAGAGCGGCACATCCGTCTCGGTCCAGAACGGCCGGTGGCGGAAGGATTCCTGGACGTCGATGACCAGCAGCGCAACATCGGACATAGCGTGTCTCCCGCTTGGTGAAGCGGGCGGCAGAATTGCCCTCTGGCGCGGCATGCGAAAGAAACCGCGCAGCCAACCAGCGGACAGATCCGGCCATTCCGGAGAGGATGCTGCATGAGCGCACCCAAGAGGATCTTCGTGCTGACCGGGGCGGGGGTGTCGGCCGAGAGCGGGCTCGGCACGTTCCGCGACCGGGGCGGGATCTGGGCCCGGTTCGACCCGATGAAGCTCGCCACCCCGGAGGCTTACGCGGCCGATCCCGACACGGTGCTCGACTTCTACGACCATCGCCGCCGGGGCGTCGTCGCGGCGAAGCCGAACGCGGCCCATGTCGCCCTGGCCCGGGCCGCGGCACGGCTGGCCGAGCGGGGCGGCGAGCTGTTCCTGTGCACGCAGAACGTCGACGACCTGCACGAGCGGGCGGGCTCCCGCGCGGTGGTCCACATGCACGGCGAGCTGCTCAAGGCCCGTTGCACCGCCTGCGAGGCGGTCACGCCCTGGCGCGACGACCTGAATAGGGCGTCGTCCTGCCCGGCCTGCAGGTCGGTGGGCCGGATGCGGCCGGACGTGGTCTGGTTCGGCGAGATGCCGATGCAGCTCGACACGATCGAGGCCGCGCTCGCCGAAGCCGACCTGTTCGTGGCCGTGGGGACCTCGGGGGCGGTCTACCCGGCGGCGGGCTACGTCCGGCAGGCCCGGGCCCTCAACATTCCCACCTGCGAGATCAACCTGGAGCCTTCGGACAACGCCGATGCGTTCGACGAGGCCCGCTACGGGCCGGCGAGCACAGCACTGCCGCATTTTTTAGCCGCGCTCGACCTGTGACCTGCCGGGGCCTGCAAACCGTTGCGTGGGTAAACGATTTTGATTCGGACGCCTGTCTCCCACGACAGGACCAGAATCTTAAATGACGCGAATCACATCCGCGCGAGCTGTCAAGAACTGTTCGGGCAGTTGCCCACCGGTTACAACGGTCAAGCTTGGGTTCGGCGTCGCGGCCCGCCCAAGCGTTCGTTGAAGCCACAAGGGGAAGACAAAGACCCATGCAGCACTTCACCGTAACCGACCGCGAGCGTGACACCGTCCTGGCGGCGTTGCGCTATTACCAGTTCTACCGGATGCAGGGTCATCCGTTCGACCCACGCCAGGACCACCTGATCGACACCATCGCGGCCCGGGCCGGGGAGGCCCTGGATCTCGCCGAGATCGACGACCTCTGCGCCGGCCTGAACGGCAACCCCCACGCGCTCGCCGCCGCGGCCGCCTGAGGCCGTAGCGCGGGGCGGGTTCCTGGCCGCCCCGAACGTCCCCCAGCCGCCGGGGCCGGGGATCGACCCCTCCGAGATGAGCGACGCCGCCGCCGGAGCCGGGCGATCCCCGATCGCACCGTGAGGCTCAGACATCTCAGACTGGGGCGCAGCTTCCCCTCTCCCCGCACGCGGGGCGAGGGGATTTCAGCCCACCACCGGCAGACCACACAAACAGGGCGGGTCTACCCGCGCGGCGTCGTACACCGCACCCATCCCCCCGAAAAGCCGATTTGGCGGTCGGCTGGCGGCTGATCGCCAGCCGGGCGGATGCCGCGCCCACGTCCTCGGCGGCCCGGGCGCATTCCTGCTGGCCGCGGCTGGCGATTGCGATCTCCCGCGGGCGCTGCGCCGGAAATTCGTGATCGAGATCAGCGCCCTTGGGCGGTGAGGCCGGACCGGTGTTGGTCCGCGACCTGCTTCAGCAGGTGTGCCGGATGTTCGAGACCGGTCCTTCCAAGACATCGTCCCGCTGAGACGACGCAGCACCAGCCCCGGAACCCACATGGCCTTCACCTGCACGATCCCCGCGGTGCCCACGATTCAGCAGGACGATGCCACGGTGCGCATCACCCGCTGGGACTTTTCGCCCGGCGCCGTGACCGGCTGGCACGAGCATGGCTGGCCGTATTTCGTGGTGATGCTGGTGGAGGGGGTGCTGCGCGTCCATGACGGCGCGGCGGTCAGCGAGACCCTGCTCGCGGCCGGCCAATCCTATACGCGGCCCGCGGGCATCCGCCACGACGTGATGAACGGTTCGGCGCACCCGATCGCCTTCATCGAGATCGAGGTGAAGCGCCCCGACGCGCTGGTCACGCTACCCGACGCCTGAACGCAAAAGGGCCGGCCTCGCGGCCGGCCCCCATCAGAAAGTCCCCAAAAACATCAGCGCTGGACGATGACCTTCGTGCCGACCTTGGCGCGGGTGTAGAGGTCGGTGACGTCGTCGTTGGTCATGCGGATGCAGCCGGAGGAGACGGCGGTGCCGATGGTCTCCGGCTCGTTCGAGCCGTGGATCCGGTAGATCGAGCCGCCGAGATACATGGCGCGGGCGCCGAGCGGGTTCTCGATGCCGCCCTTCATGTAGCGCGGCAGGTCGGGCCGGCGGCGCAGCATGGTCGACGGCGGACGCCAATCCGGCCATTCGCGCTTCATCGTGATGGTCTGCACGCCGCCCCAGGTGAAGCCCGGACGGCCGACGCCGACGCCGTAGCGCAGGGCCTGACCGCCGCCCATCACGTAGTAGAGCCGCCGCTCGGCGGTGGAGACCACGATCGTGCCGGCGCCATAGGGGCCGTTATAGGCCACCGTCTCGCGCGGGATCGCCGACATCTGCGGCACGGCGGCGTCGAGCGGGTCGGCGGGGTTGAGGGAGGCGTTGGCCACCGGCACCGCGACGGTCTCGACCGCCTGCGGGCGGACCCGCACGGTGAGCGCGTCGTTCAGCGGCTGGCGGGTCAGCGGGTCGATCTCGTAGGCGAGCGCCGGCGCAGCGCAGGCGGCCGCGCCGATGAGCCCTACGAGGGCGGGAAGGAAACGACGCATCAAAGCCTCTCGGGGCAGGCGCGAAATCAGGTGGGAACGCGGCGAATTACCGGGGCACGATGCCGTGCCGATCCTCGCCAAGGGGTAAACGCTCGCGTCCCAAATCCAACCCTCAAACCGTCACGCTTAGCCGGTTCCGCCCCTCCGTGACTCGGTGGCAACACTGTGGCAGCTTGGCCATAAGCGCTGGGGATGGACCAGGGCGGTCGCGCGTGTCGGCGGGCATCAAAGCAACCGCATGGGACATTGCTCGTCCCGATCGTGTCGCGCGTTACACGGAGGTTCGAGCACCCTGCTTGTCATCCCGGGGGCCGCGCAGCGGAGCCCGGGATCCATAACCGCCGAAAGCTCACGATCTTGCACTGTCGGCGGCTCTGGGTTCCGGGCTCGCCTACGGCGCCCCGGAATGACAAAGCGATGTGTTCTGCCGACGCTGGCTTGCCGATTGGGGAGCAGAACCACGAGGTTACTGCGTGCCTCGGCGACTTAATGCCGGGCCATCGGCGCGGTGTTTATCCAGCCCAAAAACTCACGCCTCGTCGGCGGCGAGCCAGATCGCAGGCTCCAGAGGCGTTGCGCGGACGAGAGCCGGCGCGGCGGCCGGCAGGCCGCGGATCTGCGCCAGCTCGGCCAGTTCCGGCGCCTGCGCGGTGTCGTCGGCGGTGAGGAACAGGCCCCGGGCCCTAGCGGCCCGGCCGAGATCGGCGCGGCTGGTCCAGACGCTCTGGGCCGGGCTCGCCAGCAGCGCGAGGGCCAGCGGCGCGAGCCACAGGCCGAGCCAGGCATTGCCGGCCCAGACCAGGGCGAAGACGATCAGCGCCCCGACCACCACGGCATCGGCCTGGAGCCGGAACGCCTCGGCCCAGGAGACCTGCCGGTCGTCGCGGTCCTGGGTCTCCCAGCGCACCACCCGGCCCAGAAAGGTCGAGACCACGGCGCCGGCGGTGAACAGGGTCAGCACCGGCCAGAGGAACACCCAGACGACCTGTTCCAGGGCGGCGCTGGCGAGCAGCGCCCGCGTGCCGCCGAAGGAAGCCCGGCGGGCCGGCGAGGCCAGGACATGGCCGAGGCTCAGGACCTTGGGCAGGGCCAGCACGGCGAGGCTGAGGGCGGCGAGGCCGTGGGCAGCGGCGCCGTGCCCGGTCAGCCCGTAGGCGAGGAGGCCGAGATCGCCGGTCCGGGCCGCCTGCCAGGAGGCCAGCCCCAGGAAGGCGATCCAGAGCGGCAGCATGCCGTAGGCCAGGATGCCGACCGCGAGGTGCCAGCGGCTCGCGCCATGCAGGCCGGCCCAGGGCAGCACCTGCAGGTGCTGGAGGTTGCCCTGGCACCAGCGGCGCTCGCGGCCGAGCAGGTCGATGAGGTTGGTGGGCATTTCCTCCCAGGTCCCACCCATCTCGGGCAGCAGGCGCACCTCCCAGCCGGCGCGGACCATCAGGGCGCCCTCGACGATGTCGTGGCACAGGATCTCGCCGCCGAGCGGCGCCCGGCCCGGGAGGACCGGGAGCTGGGCGTTCTCGGCGAAGGCCTCGATCCGCAGGATGGCGTTGTGGCCCCAGTAGCTGCCCTCCGGCCCCTGCCAGGTCTCCAGGCAGCGCAAGGCCAGGGGGGCGTAGAGGCGCACGGCGAATTGCTGGATGCGGGCGAACAGGGTGTCCCGGCCGGCCGCGTAGGAGACGGTCTGGATCAGGCCGGTGCGGGGGCTCTCGTCCATCAGGCGCACGAGCCGGGTCATGGCCGCGCCGGTCATGAGGCTGTCGGCGTCCAGCACGATCATATAGGCGTAGTCCGCGCCGTAGCTGCGGCAGAATTCGCCGATATTGCCCGCCTTGCGGCCGATATTCTCCGTCCGGCGCCGGTAGCGGATCCGCGGCAGGGCCGGGTCGGCTTCGGCCCAGGCCTGGATGCGGGCGAATTCGTGCTCCTCGACCGCCGCGATCGCGCCGTCCCGGGTATCGGAGAGGACGAAGATGTCGATGGCTTTCCCCGAGCCCTGCGCCTGCTCGCGGGCCAGCGAGCGGGCCATCACCCGGAGCCGGGCGAACACCGCGACCGCATCCTCGGCGTGGATCGCCACCACGGCGGCGGTACGACCGGAGCTGGCAACCGGCGCCCGGGCGGCCTCCGAGCGGCGCTCCAGCACCGATTTCGCCCGGTCGCCCAGGATGGCGGCGACGAGGCCGTAGACGTATTGGCAGGCCACGAATGCCTGCCAGCCCATCACCAGGGCGAACAGGACCACAATCGTCCAGGCCAGGGGGCTGGCACCGGCCGGGTAGGCGCGCGCCGCCAGCCAGGCGAGGCCGCCCGCGATGGCGAGGCTCGGGATCGCCAGGGCGAGGCGCCGGGCCAGCAGGGCCCGCCTGCCGGTCGCCCAGGCCTCGGATTCGCGCGGTGCGACGGGGACGTTCGAATCTTGGGGATCGGGAGCGCCCGGATAGGCGTTCCGGTGCGGCCGCTCGGCGGAGGAGGTGACCCGTGAGGACATGGCGCGAGGAACTCGACCGTGGAAGGCTGCCGGCTGCCTCGCCGCGGGCGGGCGGGAACCGATGAGCGTGGACACCGATAAGCGGGGCGAGGACACGCAGCCGACCCGGCCGCACAGGCAGCCGGAGGCCGAACGGATCGATCCCCCCTCCCGACGCCGCGTTCTCAAGACCGTCCTGACCGCGGCTGCCGGCAGTATTGTACCTAGTGCCATAGATCTGAATGGCGCCCGAACATGGGCCGGGGCGGCGCTTCAGCCGCAGGGTCCGGCTTCTGGCCGCCCGCAGGACGGGACCATGGACGCCGGTGCGATGACCTTCGAGACCCTGTCGGGCCAGGCCCAGCGCCTCGCGGCCGCGCCCTACGCGGCACCGCCGACCGACCTGCCGCCGACGCTCGCCGGGCTCGACTACGACGGCTATCGCCACATCGTGTTCCGGCCATCCGAGAGCCTGCCGCTCGGCCGCCACTTCAGCGCGCAGCTGTTCCATCGCGGCTTCCTGCAGCGCAAGCGGGTGGCGCTGTATCTCCAGCCCCGCGGCGGCCCGGCCCGGCCGATCCCCTACGAGAGCCGGCTGTTCGACTTCGGCGGACGGCTCGCGGGCCAGAGTTTCCCGCCCGATCTGGGCTTCGCGGGCTTCCGGCTGCACTACGCCTTCCCGGAAACACCGGCCTGGCGGCCCAAGGGCTTCCAGGAGGAATTTCTGGTGTTTCTCGGCGCCTCCTATTTCCGGCTGCGTGCCGCGGGCCAGGAATACGGGCTCTCGGCGCGGGGCCTCGCCATTGGCACGGGCGCACCGGAGGGGGAGGAGTTTCCGGACTTCACCGCCCATTGGCTGTGCGAACCGGAGCCGGAGGCGCGCAGCCTCACGGTGCTGTCGCTCCTCGACAGCCCGAGCATCGCCGGCGCCTACCAATTCGTGATCACCCCCGGCGACCCGGCCCGGATCGCCGTCACGGCGGCGCTCTATCCCCGCAAGCCGATCCCGCGGCTCGGGCTCGCGCCGCTCACCAGCATGTTCCTGTACGGCCAGAACGGGCCCGGCGCCCGGGGGGCCAAGCCCTTCGACGATTTTCGCCCGCAGGTGCACGATTCCGACGGGCTCTGCGTCGCCACCGCGGGCGACCGGCTGTGGCGGCCGCTGGTCAACGGCCGCAGGCAGCCGCAGATCTCGGCGTTTGCGGCCAAGCCGGTCGCGGGCTTCGGGCTCCTGCAGCGCGAGCGGAGCTTTGCCGCCTATCTCGACGTGGAGGCGCGCCAGGAGGCCCGGCCCGGCCTGTGGGTCGCACCCGATCCGGGCGCCGCCTTCGCGGAGGGCGCCGTGCAGCTCTACGAGATCCCCTCGGCGGAAGAGTACATGGACAACATCGTGGCGGCCTTCGTGCCGGCGGCGCTGGTGCAGCCCGGCGCGGCCCTGCGGCTCGCCTACGGCCTGACCACCGTGGGGGCGGAGCCGGCGGAGGCGATCCCGCAGCCCGCGCTCGCCCGGGTCACCGAGACCCGGTTCGGCTCGGCCGAGCGCCTGCGCCCGACCGATCCGCCGAACCCGGAGCGGCGGCTCTGCGTGATCGATTTCGAGGGGCCGTCCCTGCCGAAAGGCGCGGACGAGAGCGTCGCCGTGGAAGTCTCGGCCAGCGCCGGGACGCTGCACGAGCCGGTGGCCAACTTCGTGCCGCAGACCGGCGGCTGGCGCATCTACGTGGAGTGGCGCCCGCCTCAGCCGATGCCCGCGGGGGATATCGTCCTGCGGGCGCGGCTGGTGCGCGGGACGACTCCGTTGAGCGAGACCTGGGACGCGGTGGTGTAACGCCGCCTCAGGCGCTGCGCTGCTCGCGCGCGAGGCGTTTTGCCAGGCGGGTGGCGCCGTAGACCTCGCTCAGGCGGCGGCGGGCGGCGGAGACCGGCGGGGCCTGCCGCTCGACATGGGCGGCCGCGATGACGCGCAAGGCAGAATCGACCGAGCGCTCCAGGCGGCGTTCGGCCGAGACGGCGAAATCCTGCTTCGAGTCCAGCATGCGATGATCCCTCGTGCGCGGCGGGGCCCGCCCTCTCGCGGGGCGGTGACCGGCGACAGGGGGCAGCTTCCACATCCGGCTTGACGGTATCAAGGCAGCTTGGCCGTAAGCGGGAGGCGCCGTCCGCGCCGCGCGCGGACGGCTTTTGTCGGGCATCCCCGTGGCCCGGAAGCCGGCCGCCGCCGGTCGGAATGAGGCTCTAGCGCAGCTCCTCGTGCCAGGTCCGCCCGTCGCGCTCGATAAGCGCGATGGCGGCGGTGGGCCCCCAGCTCCCGGCGGGATAGGGCCGCGGCGCCTCCGGGCGGTCGGCCCAGGCCTTGAGCACCCCGTCGGCCCAGGCCCAGGCGGCCTCGACCTCGTCACGGCGCATGAACAGGGTGGCGTTGCCCCGGACCACGTCCATCAGCAGGCGCTCGTAGGCGTCCGGATAGCGCTGCTTGAAGGTCTCCTCGAAGGAGATGTCGAGGTCGGTGGGGCGCAGGCGCAGGCCGCCCGGGCCCGGATCTTTGGTCATCACCTCGAGCTTCATGCCCTCCTGCGGCTGCAGGCGGATCACCAGCCGGTTGGGCTCGCGGCCGAACGCCTCCTCGGGGAAGATCGAGAACGGCGAGGCCCGGAACTGCACCACGATCTCGGACAGCTTCTGCGGCAGGCGCTTGCCGGTGCGCAGGTAGAACGGCACCCCGGCCCAGCGCCCGGACTGGATCTCGACCTTCATGGCCACGAAGGTCTCGGTCCGGCTCTCGTGGCCGAGTTCGGCGAGGTAGCCCTCCACCGGCTTGCCGTCGACGGCG
>Ga0182225_1000042_pt1 | contig 9952 bp, 9 predicted proteins | sample G6R1MG_26_FD_129662 | JGI IMG/M metagenome (GOLD analysis project Ga0182225, IMG submission 129662) | Miscanthus phyllosphere microbial communities from Michigan, USA - G6R4_NF_03OCT2016_LD1 MG | ecosystem: Host-associated > Plants > Phyllosphere > Phylloplane/Leaf | place: USA: Michigan... | reverse complement strand
GAGACCAACGCGCTCGCCGCCTTCTACGGCAGCCCGCTGAGCTACTGGAGCCGCATCGACCTGTATTCCGCCGCCGGATATTTCGGGAACGTCACCGGCACCCTGCGGATGGACACGAGCGACCGCCTCGGCATCGATGTCGGCATCGGCCAGGGCGGCGCGCTCTATGCCAACGGCACCATCGCCGGCACCGTCTCGGTCAATGCCGGCGGTCTGCTCGGCGGTTCGGGCTCCGTCGGTGGGATCGCGGCGCTGTCGGGCGGCACCGTGGCGCCGGGCAATTCGATCGGCACTTTGACTGTGGCAGGCTCGGCCGCCTTCGCGCCGGGCTCGGTCTACCGGGTCGAGGCCAACGCCGCCGGACAGGCCGACCGGATCGCGGCCGGGGGCGCCGCGACGCTCGCCGGCGGCACCGTGCAGGTGCTGGCGGCCCCGGGGGCGTACAACCCGCGCACCACCTACGCGATCCTGACCGCCGCAGGCGGCGTCTCCGGCCGGTTCGACGGGGTGACGGCCAACCTCGCCTTCCTGTCGCCGGGGCTGCGCTACCTGCCCGACGCGGTCGACCTGACGCTTACCCGCAACGACGTGCCGCTCGCCGCCAGCGCCACCGGCCGCAACGGCATCGCGGCGGCCAACGCGCTCCAGGCGGCGGGGTCCGGCCGGGCCTACGACGCCGCCCTGGCCTTCACCACGAGCGAGGCCGCCGATGGATTCCGGGCGCTGTCGGGCGACATCCATGCCGGCACGGTCTCGACCGCCTACGAGACGGCGTACTTCGTGCGCGAGGCGGTGCTCGACCGGCTGCGCTGGGGCGGCACGGCCGCGAGCCTGGACGGCACCCGCGTGCCGGCGGCCTACGCCGCCGACCTGCCCGGCCGGGCGCCGGTGGTGGCGAGCGTGCCGGTCCAGACGCTGGACCCGCAGGTGTTCGGCCTCTGGGGGCAGGGGTTCGGTGCCTTCGGCACGGCGGGCGGGGGCGGCAACGCCTTCGACCTCGACCGGCAGATCGCCGGCTTCGCGCTCGGCGCCGACATCCGGCTGCCGAGCGGGCTGCGGCTCGGCCTGGTCGGCGGCTACACCGAGGCCAATCTCGACAGCGCCGGCCGGCAGGGCGGCGGGGCCCGGACGGAGAGCGCGACGCTCAAGAGCGGCTTCGGCGGCGTCTACGGCGACTATGCGTTCGGCCCGGTCTCGGTCCGGCTCGGCGCGCTCTACGCAGACACCGACACCCGCACCCGGCGCAGCGTGCTCTACGGCCTGTCGGACAGCCCGACCGGGCATGGCGGCGGCCACACGGTCCAGGGTTTCGGCGAGATCGGCTATCGCTTCACGCTCAGCGCGCCGTCGGCCCTGGCGGCGCCGGACGGCCCGGCGCTGCAGCAGGCCTCGACCTATATCGAGCCGTTCGTCGGCGGGGCCTATATCGGCATCCGGCGGGACGGCTTCGCGGAGACCGGTGGCGCGGCGGCGCTGGTGAGCTACGCGCGCGATTACGATCTCGGCGCGGTGACCGCGGGGGTGCGGGCGCAGACCAGCCTGGATCTAGGCCTCGGGCTTCCGGTGAAGGCCTACGGTCTGATCGGCTACCGGCGGGCGTTCGGGGATGTCATCCCGACGGCGCTGCTGAGCTTCGGCACCGGCCCGGCCTTCCTGAGCGCGGGCGTGCCGATCGACCGGGACGCGCTGGTGGCGAGTGTGGGTCTCGACCTGCGGGTGGCGCCGAACGCGACGCTGGGCGTGGCCTATACCGGCCAGGTCGGCGCCCGCGCCCAGGACCAGGCCGTGAAGGGCAATTTCACCCTCCGGTTCTGACGAACGCTTTCCGGGCCGCCGCGGCGGCCCGGGATCTGTCACACGACTGACGCCGTCCGGCCGCTAGAGCCGCGCCCGACCAGGCGCGGCTCTAAGTCGTTGATGCGACGCGCGCGCGCCGGCGAGCCGGGCCGATCACGCGCGTGAACGAGGCATCCGCATGCTTGACCCTACGGTGTCGGCCCTGTCCCTCGGCGCGCTCCTGGTCCTCGTCCAGATCGCCAGCATCGCGATCGCGGGGCGGCGCATCGGCAAGGTCCACGGGGCATCCACCTTCCCGGCCGGGGCCCCCGTGTCCCTGGTCCGCCCGCTCCACGGGATCGAGGCGTTCAGCGACGAGATGCTGGCCCGCAGCTTCGCTCTCGCCTATCCGGCCTACGAACTGATCTTCTGCGTGGCCGACCCGGACGATCCGATCGTGCCGCGGGTGCAGGACCTGATCGCAGCCCACCCGCAGGTGCCGGCCCGGCTGATCCTCGGCGACGAGCGCGTCAGCGACAACCCGAAGCTGAACAACTGCCTGCGCGGCTGGCGCGCCGCCGCGCATGACTGGGTCGTGCTCGCCGATTCCAACGTGGCCATGCCGCCGGACTACCTCCAGCGGCTCCAGGCGGCTTGGCGGGACGAGACCGGCTTGGTCTGCTCGACCCCGGCAGGCGCCCGGCCCGGCAGTTTCATGGCCGAGGTCGAATGCGCCTTCCTCAATACCCTGCAGGCGCGCTGGCAATACGCCGCCGAGGCGTTCGGGCTGGGCTTCGCCCAGGGCAAGAGCATGCTCTGGCACAAGCCGTTCCTCGAGGCCCGCGGTGGCCTGCAGGCCCTGGCCTCCGAGATCGCCGAGGACGCCGCCGCCACCAAGCTGGTGCGCGCAGCGGGCAAGCGCGTCCACCTCGTGGCGCGCCCGTTCGAGCAACCGCTCGGGCCGCGGGGTTTTCGCGAGGTCTGGGCGCGGCAGCTGCGCTGGGCCCGGCTGCGGCGGGTGACGTTCCCGCTGTTCTTCGCCCCGGAGATCGGCAGCGGCGTCCTGCTGCCGGCGCTTCTCCTGTCGCTCTGGTCCGGCAGCCCCGTCGGGTTCGCGGGCGCTGCCGTCCTAGCGGCGCTGTGCTATGCCGCGGAATACCGGCTCGCGATCCGCGCGGGCTGGCATCGGGCACCGCGCATGCTGGCGGCGTTTCTGGTGCGCGACGCCCTGATCCCGGCGATCTGGCTGGGGGCCTGGGTGCAGAGCGCCATCGTCTGGCGCGGCAACGCCATGGATGTGCGCCCGCGCCGGACGGGCGTCGACCGCGCCTGCGCGCCGACGGCGTGACCGCGCCGGGAGCCGGAGGCCGGGACATGACGCGCCGCTACGCCCTCTACTGGCTCCCTGCGCCCGGCTCGGGCCTCGCGGCCTTCGGCAACGCCGTGCTCGGCTACGACAATGCCGCCGGTGCCCCGGTCCCGCATCCGGACGGGCTCGGCGATCTCGCCGCCGTCACGGCGGGCGCCCGGATCTACGGCTTCCACGCGACCCTCAAGGCGCCGCTGCGCCTCGCCCCGGCGGCCGAGGAGGCCGACCTTCTCGCCATGGCCCGGGACCTTGCGGCCGGGCACCCGCCGGTGGCGCTGGGCCCGCTGGTCGTCGCCGCGCTCGGGCCGTTCCTCGCCCTGGTGCCCGAAGCCCCGCCGCCGGAACTCGGCCTGCTGGCCGCCGAATGCGTCGCCGCCCTCGACCCGCTGCGGGCGCCGCTCTCGGAGGCCGAGCGCGGCAAGCGTCGCCCCGAGCGCCTCGATCCCCGCGGCCGCGCGCTGCTCGCCCGCTGGGGTTACCCGTATGTCTTCGAAGCCTTCCGGTTCCACATGACGCTGACCGACGCCCTGCCGGAGCCCGACCGCGCCGCCTGGCTCAGACGTTTGACCGAAGCCTACGCGGCCTCGAGGCCGGCGCCCGCGGTGATCGATGCCGTATGCCTCCTGTCCCAGGACGGGTCCGAGCCGTTCCGGCTCCTCGCGCGCCTGCCCTTCGGGGGCGACCATGGCTGAGCGGCATCTCGGCCTCGCTCCCGCAATCGATCCGAGCGCCCGGATCGTCGAGTGCCATCTCGGCCGCTACACCGAGATCGGCCCGCGCACGCGCCTGACCGAAAGCGTCCTCGACGATTATTCCTACATCGCCCAGGATGGCGAGGTGATCTACACCACCATCGGCAAGTTCTGCTCGATTGCCGCCAGCGTGCGGATCAACCCGGGCAACCACCCGATGGAGCGCGCAAGCCAAGCGCATTTCACCTACCGCGCCCATGCCTACTGGCCCGAGGAGGCGGATGAGGATACCTTTTTCGCGCGCCGCCGGGCGAGCCCGGTGACCATCGGCCATGACGTCTGGATCGGCCACGGCGTGGTGGTCCTGCCAGGCCGAACCATCGGCACCGGCGCGGTGGTGGGGGCGGGGGCGATCGTCACGCGGGATGTCCCGGCCTACACGATCGTCGTCGGCAATCCGGCCCGGCCGGTGCGCCGCCGCTTTCCCGAGCCGATCGCCGAGCGGCTGGAGCGTCTCGCCTGGTGGGATTGGGACCACGAGCGCCTGCGCCGGGCGCTTCCGGACTTCCGCGGGCTTCGCATCGAAGACTTTCTGGAGCGGTACGCGAGCTGGGCGGGAGCGTAGCGCTCCGCCATGTCGAGCGTACGCCAAGGCGACGCACGGTCTGTCCTCGAGGCGGAACGCACGAGCGGCAGCGGACTTTGAAAACCCGTCTCGGTCTTCGTCTGATCGTTCCTATCCGTGCATCTTCCGGAGCGATCGGGAGCCGATCATCCAGGGCTTCGATGCGAGCCACGCCCAAGATCAGGACGCTCCGACATCAGCATCCTCCTGAGCGCGCATTGATCGTGCATTGATCGCGGCAGTGTCCGCGATCTGCCGGAATGCCACGAGGGCTGCGTCGCGGACCGTCCAAACATGCGCGAAATCCGCTTCGCCGGAAACGCCGGACGGGCTGGAAATGCGATAGAGGCCGGTCGTGATGACGGTTTCGCCGTCGGCCATGAATGTCTTCGGATGTGTTTCGTAGGTGCTGAAATGCGCCTTCACGGATGGAAAGAAGCGACCGATGACGTCGTCCCGCCCACGATATATCCCGCCCGCAGGAAAGCTCTCCAGCACCCGCCATTCGATGTCCGGCGACAACAGATCGGGATTTCCGGTCCGGTACCAGTCCTGCACGATTCTCAGTGCGCCGCTGTCCATCGTCATCTCCAGTCTTGCCGTCGATGGCTTCCGCAGCGGAAGCCTGACAGCACGCGGGACGCGTCCTGTTCTTCGACTTGCTGAATGAGAGACAGGATAGGTATCGTGCCGTCCTGCGCAAGAACGCACATGAACAGCAGATAGTGTCGATAAGGGTACCACTATGGCGCGCACTCGTCATTCGCGTCTGGATTGCGGGCCCGGCTGCCCGGTCGAAGCGACACTTCAGTTGATCGACGGAAAATGGAAGGGCGTGATCCTCTTTCATTTGCTGGCGGATCCGATGCGCTTCGGTGCGTTGCGACGGATCTTGCAAAACTGCACGCAGCGGATGCTCACCAACCAGCTCCGGGATTTGGAGGCGGACGGGCTCGTCGATCGGACAATCTATCCTCAGGTCCCGCCCAAGGTTGAGTACAGCCTGACCGCCCGCGGCCGGACGCTCGGGCCCGTGATCATGGCGCTCAAGACTTGGGGTGAAATCCACGGGGTTGCGTCGGTACCGGACGCCGCCTGAGGGGACGCGGGCGCGAGGTCCCTGCGGGGCTCCGTGGACGGCCCCGACACAGATGCAGCATTTGGCTGCGCAAGCTCCGTCGGACCGTCGCGACGGAAGACGCCGTCGCCCGGCCGGTTGTCCAGGCGCCACGACACCACATTTGTGCGCCGACTAAATAAAAGGAATTGTATTCGTCATCCAATTGTCGCCGAAGAGGCGTTTAGCTGCGCCCATTCCGCAGCGGACCGATATTTATGCTCGTCGTCGAAGACCTGACGCGTCAATACAGCGGCCGCCGTGCCGTCGACGGCGTTTCACTGAAGATCAAGCGGGGCAGCTTCGTCGGCGTCATCGGTCGGTCCGGAGCCGGCAAATCGACCTTGTTGCGTCTGATCAACCGCCTGGCCGACCCGAGTTCCGGACGCATCCTCTATGACGGGCGCGATGTCACCGGCCTGACGGGCCGGCCCCTGCGGGAATGGCGCACCCGCTGCGCCATGATCTTCCAGCAATTCAACTTGGTCGGCCGCCTCGACGTGATGACCAACGTGCTGATGGGCCGCCTCAGCCACGTACCGACCCACCGCGCCCTGCTCCGGATGTGGTCGGACGAGGACCGGGCCATGGCGCTTGCCGCCCTGGAAAGCTTCGATATGGGCGAGTTCGCCGGCCAGCGGGCCGATGGCCTGTCGGGTGGCCAGCAGCAGCGCGTCGCCATCGCCCGGGCGCTCGTGCAGGAGCCCGAGATCCTGCTGGCCGACGAGCCGGTGGCCTCACTGGACCCGCGCAACACCCGCCTGGTGATGGATGCCCTGGCCGCCGTGAACCGGCGCTACGGCATCACCGTGCTGTGCAACCTGCACTCCCTGGACCTCGCCCGCGCCTATTGCGACCGCCTCGTCGGGCTCGCCGCCGGCCGGGTGGTGTTCGAGGGCGGCCCGTTCGACCTCACCGAGGACGTGGCGCGCCGCCTCTACGGTCTGGAGGCCGGTGAGGTGCTCGACGATTCCGCGGCGCGCGAGGCGGAGCAGCGGGCCGCCATGCCAGGGCTGCCCGGCCTCGTCCCGGCTCAGCCCATCCGCGAGGCTGCCATCGGCGCCTGAGCCATTGGCGCCGGTCACCGGTGCGCTGTGCTTGAGGCTCCCAACAACAACGGACGGAAACGCCTGACCGGATCGGATGCGCCGAATGCGCTGCCGGCCGATTCCGCGCCCGAGACCACTTTGAGGACCACACGATGATCACCCGACGCACCCTTGCCGCCGCCGCTGCGGCGTTCACCCTGTTCGGCCTGCCGGCCACGGCCCAGGAATGGAAGGCCAAGTATCCCGAGCTGACCCTGGCGGTCATCCCGATGGAGAACGCCAGCGGCACCAACGACCGCTATGCCCCCCTGGCGGATTACCTGACCAAGACGATCGGCGTGCCGGTAAAGCTGCGGGTCGCCAGCGACTACGCCGCGGTGATCGAGGGCCAGCGGGCCGGCAACATCCAGATCGCGTTCTACGGCGCCGCCTCGTTCTCCCGGGCCGTGATGACCGGCGTGAAGATCGAGCCGCTCGTGAACCCACAGCACGAGACCGGTGCCTCGGGCTATTACTCGGTGCTCTACGTGCTGGCCTCCAGCCCGTACAAAAGCGTCGATGACCTCAAGGGCAAGAACCTCGCCCTCGTCGACCCGAACTCCACCTCCGGCAACCAGGCGCCGCGCTTCTTCCTGAAGCGGGCCGGCTACGACGTGGACAAGCATTTCGGCAAGGTCCTCTTCGCCGGCAGTCACGAGAATGCCGTGCTGGCGCTGACCCAGGGGACCGTCGACGCCGCCGCCAACCTGTGGAACTCCGAGACCGACACGATGGTGACCCGCATGGTCGCCAAGGGCGTCCTGAAGAATTCCGATGGTACGCCGATGAAGCAGTCGGACTTCCGGGTGGTGTTCAAGTCCGACTTCCTGCCGGAAGGCCCCTACGCCGTGCTGGCGAGCCTGCCGGACGACCTGAAGGCCAAGATCCGCCAGGCCTTCCTCGACGTGCCGAAGGCCGACAAGGCGGCATTCGACAAGCTGTCCGACGGCAAGGATCTCAGCCTCACCCCGGTGACGCTCAAGGATTACCAGCCGATCATCGACATGCTGAAGTTCAACGACGAGCAGCGCAAGAAGTCCTGATCGCAAGCCTGATCGGACCCCCGCCTTGCGCGGCCTGACACCCCTGCCGCCGGAGCGGGAAGCCGCCCTCTCCGGCCTGTACGCGGCGGCAAGCGGCGCCGCGCGGCGCCGCACGCTCGCGAGCTTCGCGGTCGTCGCGGTGCTGGCGCTGCTCGCCGGGCTCGCCGCCGAGGTGCGCCCGTTGGTCTTTGCGGAGAATATCGGCAAATTCACCGCCTATCTTGCGCAAATCTGGCCGCCGGTCGGCCTCGAACATCCGCTGGAGGACGTGCGCGCTTGGTACTGGGGCCTGCCCAAATGGCTCGCCCTGCTCGGCGAGACCGTGCTGATCGCCTATCTCGGCACCCTGCTCGGCGGCCTCGCGGGCTTCGCCCTCAGCTTCGTGGCCGCCGCCAACCTGGTGCGGTCGCCCATTGTGCGCTTCCTCGCCAAGCGCTTCCTGGAGGTGTGCCGCACGATCCCCGATGTCGTGTTCGCGCTGCTGTTCGTGATCGCCTTCGGGCTCGGCCCGATGGTCGGCGTGCTGGCCCTGGCGGTCCACACGACGGGGGCGCTCGGCAAGCTGTTCTCCGAGGTGGTGGAGAACATCGACATGCGCCCGGTCGAGGGCCTCTCGGCCTCGGGCGCCAGCTGGATCGAGACCGTGCGCTTCGCGGTCCTCCCGCAGGTCCTGTCGAACTTCGCCTCCTATGCGCTGCTGCGCTTCGAGATCAACGTCCGGGGGGCGGCGGTGCTGGGCTTCGTCGGCGCGGGCGGCATCGGCCAGGAATTCCTGGCTGCGATCCGCAACTTCTACTACGCGGATGTCAGCGCGATCCTCGGGCTGATCATCCTCACCGTCATCTGCATCGACCTCGCCACCGAGCAGGTCCGGCACCGGCTGACCGGCAGCGAGGAAGCCCGATGAGCGCCGCCCGCTCCGAGACCCTGCGGGCCGAGGCCCGGGCCGATCTCGCGCGCCTGCGCGCCCGCTATCCGGCGCAGTTCCGGACGGACCGGGCCCCACGGCTGCGCGTGGTGGTGATCGTCTGCGCCGTGATCGGGCTGGCCGGCTTCGGAGCCTGGCAGTTCGAGATGTCGCCCGCGCGAATCTTCAACGGCCTCGGACGACTCGGCACCTTCGCGGTGCTGATGCTGCCGCCGTCGCCGGAGGGTCAGTTCTGGGCCTTCCTGCACGCCCTGGGCGAAACCCTGGGCATCGCTTTCCTGGGGACCCTGACGGCGGCGATCCTGGCCTTCCCGGTGGCGCTGCTCGCCGCCCGCAACGTCGTGCCCAACCCGTTCGCGCATTTCGCCGTGCGCCGGGGGCTCGACGTGATGCGCTCGGTCGACGTGCTGATCTGGGCGCTGATCTGGATCAACGTCGTCGGCCTCGGCCCCTTCGCGGGCATGCTCGCCATCGCGTGCTCGGATTTCGGGGCGTTCGGCAAGCTGTTCTCGGAGGCGATCGAGACCTGCGACCGGCGGCCCGGCGAGGGTGTCGTCGCCTCGGGTGGCTCGGCCCTGCACCGCATCCGGTTCGGGCTGATCCCCGGGGTGCTGCCGGTGCTGGCGAGCCAGGTGCTGTACTTCTTCGAATCGAACACCCGCTCGGCCACGATCATCGGCATCGTCGGGGCGGGCGGCATCGGCCAGTACCTGACCGAGCTGATCCGCGTGCTGGAGCTGAAGCAGGTCGCCTTCCTGGTGCTGATGATCCTCGCCACCGTGGCGGCGATCGACTGGGTCTCGACCCGCCTGCGCCGGGCGATCATCGGGCCGGCGGCGCGCTGAGCGACGCCAAGTCCTCGATCCGATTCGGTGGGGCGCGCTCTAGCCGCCGATCACCAGCTCGACCCGGTCGGCGGCGAACAGGGTGCGGTTCGCCTGGATCGGCAGACCCGCGGAGTCGATGTTGACGCTCGACACCACCATGACGACCCGCCCGGGGGCGATGTCGAGGCGTTCCGCCTCCTGGGCGTCGGCCGGCCGGGCGCGGATCCGCGTCGAGAGCCGGGTGTAGTCGTGGACCCCGCAGGCCGCGAACGCCCGGGTGATCGAGCCGCGCTCGGCATAGGCCGCGGCGAAGCCGGAGAAGCGTGGCAGGGGCAGCCAGGTCTGCGCGGTCGAGATCGGGGCGGCGTCCGCCCGGTGGGTCGTCAGCAGTTCCAAGATCGGCGACCCCGGCGCGATCGCCAGGGCCGCCGCCTGCTTCGGGCCGGCCGGGACGGTGGCGGCGGCGAGCAGGTCGCCCCAGGCCTCG
>Ga0182225_1000041_pt1 | contig 9952 bp, 9 predicted proteins | sample G6R1MG_26_FD_129662 | JGI IMG/M metagenome (GOLD analysis project Ga0182225, IMG submission 129662) | Miscanthus phyllosphere microbial communities from Michigan, USA - G6R4_NF_03OCT2016_LD1 MG | ecosystem: Host-associated > Plants > Phyllosphere > Phylloplane/Leaf | place: USA: Michigan... | reverse complement strand
TGAGCCTGGCCGAGTTCATCGGGCAGAAGGCGGCGCGCGCCAACATGCAGATCTTCATCGAGGCGGCCAAGATGACCGGCCAAGCCCTCGATCACGTCCTGTTCGTCGGGCCGCCCGGCCTCGGCAAGACCACGCTGGCCCAGATCGTGGCGCGGGAACTCGGGGTCAACTTCCGCTCGACCTCTGGCCCGGTCATCGCCAAGGCGGGCGACCTTGCCGCGCAGCTGACCAATCTCGAAGAGCGCGACGTGCTCTTCATCGACGAGATCCACCGCCTCAACCCGGCCGTGGAAGAAATCCTCTACCCGGCCATGGAGGATTATCAGCTCGACCTCATCATCGGCGAAGGCCCGGCGGCCCGCTCAGTGAAGATCGAGCTGCCGAAATTCACGCTGGTCGGGGCCACCACCCGGGCGGGGCTGCTGACGACGCCGCTGCGCGATCGGTTCGGCATCCCGATCCGGCTCGAATTCTACGAGATCGACGAGCTCGAGAAGATCGTGGCCCGCGGCGCCCGGGTGCTCGGGCTCGGCATGTCGCCGGAAGGCGCCAACGAGATTGCCCGGCGGGCCCGGGGCACGCCGCGTATCGCCGGCCGGCTGCTGCGGCGGGTCCGCGACTTCGCCATCGTGGCTGAGGCCGAGACGGTGACGCGCGCCATCGCCGACCGGGCGCTGAAGCTGCTCGACGTGGACTCGGTCGGCCTCGACGTGATGGACCGCAAGTACCTGACGCTGATCGCGACCTCGTTCGGCGGCGGTCCGGTGGGAATCGAGACGATCGGGGCGGCTTTGTCCGAGCCGCGCGACGCCATCGAAGACATCATCGAACCCTACCTGATCCAACGCGGATTCGTGCAGCGCACCCCGCGCGGCCGGGTGCTGACGAAGCACGCTTTCCGGCACATGGGCTTTGCCGAGCCGCGCCGCGAGCAGGACAGGCTATTCGACGACGGCGACGCGGCCTGAGCCACTGATCAGCGGCTCCATGCGGTTGGTACGGGGCTGGTTCACGCCTGCTTCATGGGCAACCGCTGCTATGTTTCGGGGCGGTGCCGCCTTTTCGGTGCGCCGCACAATCGGCAAGCGTCTGAGCGGTCTCTGATTTTGTGCCGCCTACGCTTCCAATACAGCCAAGCTTTTGCGTACTCGAACCCCCTGGTCCGATCACGCAAAAGCGATCGGTCGATTGGAACAGTGGAAAAACGCGGCAGTTGTGGTGGCAACCGCGCCTAGTCTGCGTGGCTCTGGCAGGATCGTGGGACTGTGGCTTCGGTCGCGGTATCCCGGAAGATCTTTGAGCCCTCAATAAGAACACCAGGGACTATCTTTCGACATGAAGAACATCACCCTCGCCGTCCTCGGCCTTTCCGCCGCTGCGCTCACGACGCCGGCATTCGCACAGGACGCGCTGCCGATCCGGATCCTGCCCTTCGCCAACCAGCAGCAGGGCGTCGGCGCTGCCGCCACCGAGACCCCTGCGTTCCGCGCCGAGGCGCTGCGTTCGGATGCCACCAGCATCGAAGCGAGCCGAATCGCCCTGGAGCGTTCGCGCAACCCGCGGGTTCGCAACTACGCCAACCGCGTTCTGGTCGAGCGCAAGGCCACCACCGACGCGCTCCTGCCGGCGAACACCTCCCTGTCGCGTAACGGCACGGTGGTCTCTGACAACCAGGGCATCCAGACTGATCTGAGCAACCCGGTGGGCTTCGTGCTGGCGCCTGTGACCATCGCCGCGAATCTCGGCACAAGCATCGTGGGTGGCGCGCTGGGCGCGGTCGGCATCGTCGACAACAGCCCGACCGAGCCGGGCCGTCGCGTGGCGCTCGGCGAGCGCGGTCAGGCCCGCCTGTCGCAGCTCAAGTCGGCCCCGAACGGCCGGTCCTTTGACCGCACCTACATCGACCAGCAGGCCCGGTCCGACGCGCAGACCCTGGCCCTCTACGACGCCTACGCCAAGTCGGGCGACAGTGCTCAGGGCCGCCGCTTCGCCAGCGAGGCGCTGCCTTACATCGCCGACGAGCACGCCCACTCGGCGAGCCTGGCCGTCCGCATCGGCGGCTAATCCGTCAGCCCAGACCTGACTACGCGAGGGCCGCCCCAGGGCGGCCCTCGTCATGTCGGAGGCCTGCCGAGCGGCACGCTGTCGCGACGGTTTCAGCGGGCGGATTTCCTTGCCTCTGCACCATGCCGTAGACGAATCCGATGAGCCCACCGAACTCGACCGACCTCGTGACGACGAACGACAGCATCGCGCCCCACCTCTTGGGCGTGCGGGTCTATTACGAGGACACCGATTTCTCGGGCTTCGTCTATCACGCGAGCTATCTGCGCTTCCTCGAGCGCGGCCGGACGGAATTGCTGCGCGGCTTGGCGGGGGATCAGTCCGAGTTGCACCGGGAAGCGCGCGGCCTCGTCTTCGTCGTGCGGCGGATGACGCTGGATTTCATCCGCCCCGCCCGCATGGACGATCAACTCACCATCGTGACCCGCACGCAGCATCTGCGCGGCGCCTCGATGCAGGTCGCCCAGGAAGTGCGCCGGGGCGATGAACAGCTTGTCGCCGCCGAGGTCACGGTCGCCTGCGTGCGCGACGGCCGTGCCATCCGCCTGCCGGAGGCCCTGCGTCGGCTCCTGGCCCCGGCCGGAGCCGAGTAAGGCACGGGTTTCAGGCGACCCGCGTCGGGTCGGTGTCGCGCAGCAGCTTGGCGAAGGCGTTGACGATGGTCATCGCATCGTACTCGACCGAGACCAGCTGGAAGCCCATCGCGACCATCTCCCGGGCCCGTGCCGGGGACGGCGAGAAGGCGCAGGGCAGCTTGCCGGCCGCCCGGGTCTTGCGCACGATCTCGCCGAGGGCGGCTGTGACCACCGCGCCGGTCGGGTCGATCGCCGTACCCTTGGAGAGCGCGATCGACAGGTCGGCGGGGCCGACCAGGATGCCGTCGATGCCCGGCAGGGCCAGGATCGGCTCCAGAGCGTCGATCGCTTCCGCGGTCTCGCACATGGCAATGGTCAGGGCCCGGGCATTGGCGCCCGCGAGATACTCGGATGCATCGCGCAGGCCCGACATCCACATGGCGCGGTCCGGTCCCCAGCTCCGCTGGCCGACCGGCGGGTATTTGGTGGCCGCCACCAGCGCCTGCGCGTCGGCCACGCTGTTGATCATCGGCGCGACGATGCCCGCGGCGCCGGCATCCAGCATCCGCGACGCCATCGCGAAGTCGCCCACCGGGATCCGGACCAGACTCGGCTTGCCGGCGAGCGCCACCTCGGTGATCGCCGCGCAGCACGAATGGTAATCGTGCGCGCCATGCTGCTGGTCGAGGAGCACGGCGTCGAAGCCCGATCGCGCGAGGGCGCCGGCGATGGCCGGGTCGCCGATACAGGACCAGCCGAGGAAACGGGCGGGCTCGGCGGGCAGCAGGCCGTGGAGGCTCGGGACGGGCAGGGTCATGACGCTTCCTGTACTGAGACTCGCGGTGCACGCGGTACTTTGACCGCATCAGGATAAAGGAGCCGGTTTCGCGAGGTCCAGCCTCTTGGCGGAACCCTGCGACCGAGACTTCGGAATGCCTTTGGATCGCCGGGATCGAAACCGATCCTTAACCCTGTCGCGCCCTTAACGAGGTCGGTGCAAGCCGGCCGGGTCCGGGCGCGAAGACGGCCCTTACTTTCGACAGATTCGCGGACGATAGCATTGATATCGCTCACGGATCCGGCGGACGCGGGCCTCGCCCGGCGCATCGCGATCCGGAGCAGGAGACCTCGACGGATGAACCCAGCCGACGCGATGCAGGCCGCGCCTGTCGCCGACATGACGCTGCTCGGGCTGTTCCTGCAGGCCCACTTCGTCGTGAAGATCGTGATGATCGGGCTGCTCAGCGCCTCGATCTGGTGCTGGTCGATCATCGTCGACAAGACGCTGCTGTTCCGGCGCACCAAGGCCGAGATGGATGCGTTCGAGGACGCGTTCTGGTCCGGCCGCTCCCTGGAGGAGTTGTTCCGCTCGTTCAACGACCGCCCGGCCACCGGGCTCGCGGCGGTGTTCGTGGCCGCCATGCGCGAGTGGAAGCGTTCGTTTGAGGGGTCGGGCCGTCAGGTCCAGTCCCTGTCCCAGCGCATCGAGAAGCAGCTCGACGTCACCATTCAGCGCGAGGTCGAGCGGCTCGAGTCGCGCCTTCTGTTCCTGGCCTCGATCGGCTCGGCCGGCCCGTATATCGGCCTGTTCGGCACGGTCTGGGGCATCATGACCGCGTTCACCTCGATCGCGGCCTCGAAGAATACCTCGCTCGCCGTCGTGGCGCCCGGCATCGCCGAGGCCTTGTTCGCCACCGCGATCGGCCTGTTCGCCGCGATCCCGGCGGTGCTCGCCTACAACAAGCTCCAGGCCGAGGTCTCGAAGTCGCAATCGCGGCTGGAGGGTTTCGCCGACGAGTTCTCCGCGATCCTCTCCCGCCAGATCGACGAGCGCCTCTCGCTCGCCGCCTGACCGCGCCGATCCAGGAGATCCATCCATGAGCATGGCGGCGGGGGCATCCCACGGCGGCAAGCGGCGGCGGCGCAGGGGCCGGCGCGGCGGGCCGATCAACGAGATCAACATGACGCCGTTCATCGACGTCGTGCTGGTGCTGCTGATCATCTTCATGGTCGCGGCGCCGATGATGACGGTGGGCGTGCCCCTCGACCTGCCGCAATCCAAGGCCTCGCCGCTCAATTCCGACGTGAAGCCGGTGACGATCTCGATCCGGCAGACCGGCCAGGTCTTCCTCGGCGAGGACGAACTGACCGACGAGACGATCATCCCGAAGCTCCTCGAGACCGCCAAGACCGGCACCGAGGAGCGCGTGTTCGTGCGCGGCGACAAGCGGGTCGATTACGGCCGCGTCGCGCAGGTGATGGCGATCGTGACCGGCGGCGGCTTCAAGAAGGTCGCCCTCGTGACCGAGCCTGAGCATCAGTAGGGCCTGGACCGTGGAGTTCCACTTCGACCGCAAGGAACCGGGTGTCTGGATCTCCGCCGGCACCCACGTGGCGCTGCTGGCCTTCGCGCTGTTCAGCGTGGCGGCCCCGGCCCTGCCCGAGGCGCAGGAGGGCGTGCCCGTCGAGGTGATCACCGAGAACCAGTTCTCCGAGATCACCAAGGGCGAGCGTCAGGCCGACAAGCCGATGCCCAACGCCCAGCCGCGGGCCGACCGCCAGGCCGAGAAGATTGAGGATCGCGAGCCCGAGAACGCCAAGACCGACGCGCCGACCGCGCCCAAGCGCACGGCCGAGATGAAGCTCGCCAACGCGGAGGAGATGCCCCTGCGCGCCGAGCCGGATCCGCAGGAGGTCGCGAAAGCCGCCAAGGCCGCCGAGGAGAAGCGCGAGGCCGAGAAAGCTGCCGCCAAGGCCGCGGAAAAGGCCGCCGAGAAAGCCGCGGCCGACAAGGCTGCCGCCGCCGAGAAGGCGGCTGCGGCCAAGGCCGAGGCGAAGGCGGCCGCGAAGGCCGAAGCCGAGAAGCGCGAGCAGCTCGACAAGCTCATCGAGCGGCAGGAGGCGGAAGCCGCGGCTGCGGCCGCGAAGGCCGCCGCCGCGAAGGCCGAGGCCAAGGCCAAAGCGGATGCCGCCAAGGCCGAGGCTGCTCGGGACGCTGCCCGGAAAGCTGCCGAAGCCAAGGCCGAGGCGGAAGCCGAGCGTCAGAAGGAAATGGCCGAGGCCAAGGCCGCACACGAGAAGGCGGAAGCCGCCGCCAAGGCCGAGGCCGCCGCCAAGGCGAAATCCAAGGCGATGGCGGACGCCAAGGCCAAGGCCGATGGCGAGGCCAAGGCGCGCAAGCAGGCCGAACTCGCCGACAAGTTCAACGCCGGCGACATCCGCTCGATGCTCGCGTCGAAGGCGCCATCGCAATCCACCGGCGCCACCGGCCACACGGTGCAGAAGGTCGCCGCCTTGGGTGCCGCGACCGGCACGGCGCAGCGCCTGTCGCCGTCCCTGCGCGACGCCCTGGTCGGTCTGCTGCAGCAGCAGATCGAGCGCTGCTACTCCGCGCCCCCCGGTGCCGCCCAGGGCGTGATCCTGCCGGTGCTCGACATCCGCCTGAACCCGAACGGTTCGCTCAGCACCGAGCCGCGGATCATGCGGGGCGGTTCGAGCTCGGTGGACCAGTCGATCGCGCAAGCCGCGCTCCGGGCGGTACGCCGCTGCGCGCCGTATAACATTCCCGCCACCTACGCGCCGTATTACAACGACTGGAAGGCCATCAACGCGGAGTTCGAATTCACGGCGACCTGAGGTCGCCGTCCGCGCCGCCTGCCCTCATCCGCCTCCCCGTCTGATCGCCACTTCGGATCCGACCCATGCAGAACCTCCCCTCCGCCGGGCCTCTTCCGGCGTCCTCAGCTGCGCGCCTGATCGCATTCCTGGCGTTCCTCGCGGTCGCCCTCGGCTTCGCAGCGCCGGCCCAGGCGCAGCTGCAGCTGCGCATCGGCGGCGGCAACTTCCAGCCGATGCCGATCGCCATCGCCGATTTCGGCGGCGACCCGAGCCTCGGCGGACTCGTCTCCGGGGTCGTGACCAACAACCTGCGCCGCTCGGGCTACTTCACGCCCCTCGACCATGCCCGCTTCCCCGAGCAGCCGAACTTCGATGCGGCGCCGAACTTCGAGAAGTGGCGCGCCACCGGCATCCAGGGCTTGGTCACGGGCCGCGTCTCCAGGGACGCTTCCGGCAAGCTCAAGGTCGAGTTCCGGCTCTGGGACGTGACCTCCGGCCAGCAGATGACCGGCCAGCAATACGGCACCGACACCGCCAACGCCCGGCGCACCGGCCACCTGATCTCGGACGCGGTCTATACCAAGATCACCGGCCTCGGCCCCTGGTTCGACAGCCGCATCGCCTTCGTGGACGAGAGCGGCCCCAAGGAGAATCGCCGCAAGCGCCTGATGGTGATGGATCAGGACGGGGCCAATGTCCGGGCGATCACCAGCGGCGAGATGTCGATCGTCGCGCCGCGCTACTCGCCGGCCACGCAGGACATCGCCTTCATGGCCCAGGCCAACGGGCACCAGCCCCGGGTCCAGGTGATCAACCTCGAGACCGGCGCGCGCCAGGCGCTCGGCAATGTCGATTCCATGAGCGCGAGCCCGCGCTTCTCGCCGGACGGGCGCAAGCTCGTCATGAGCGTGCAGCAGGGCGGCAACGCCGATATCGTGACCATGGACATCGCCTCCAAGGCTCAGCATGCGATCACCAACGGCATGGCGATCGACACCTCGCCGACCTATGCGCCGGACGGCACGCAGATCGCGTTCGAGGCGGACCGGGGCGGCTCGCAGCAGGTCTATGTCATGGGTGCGGACGGCTCGAACCCGCACCGCATCACCTTTGGGGCCGGCTCGGCCTCGCAGCCGGCTTGGTCGCCGCGCGGTGACCTGATCGCCTATACCCGCCAGCGCAACGGCGGCTTCGCCATCTGCGTGTCGAAGCCCGACGGCACCGGCGAGCGCGTCCTCACCGAGGGCTACCACAACGAGGGGCCGACCTTCGCGCCGAACGGCCAGTACGTGCTGTTCTTCCGCGATCCGGGCGGCCAGGGCGGCGGCAAGCTGTTCATGGTCGACATCACCGGCAAGGTGGAGCAGTCGATCCCGACCCCCTCCTATGCCTCCGACCCGACCTGGTCGCCGCTGCTGGCGGGACGCTGACTTGTTTCGGACTTTGGAGCTCGGCTACCAGTCGGGCTCCGATCGTTTCACGGCCGTCGTTTCTGAAGCCTGGGGCCTTCCGATCGTATCGGCCAGATCGCGCAGGGCGCGCGGTAAGGCATTGAGCGCCGGATCGTCGAACCGCAATCGTGGCAGTCGTGTCCGTACGAGCGATGCGACGAGATCCGCCTGTGCGGCATCGCGTGAGCGTTTCAGAGGATCGCGGTCGCCCCTGGTTGAAAGCCATGCTTTGTGGAGCGCGAAGGCGCGCGGGTCGATGACCCACATCTGCACCGGATAGCCCCTGGCATCAATCGCCGTGACGGCAGTCTTCGGGCTGTTGACCAACCACCCAAGCCCCTCGATCTCGACCGCCTGTAAATCGTCCGCGGCCGATCCGATTCGATTGCGGGGCGGCCGCCGTATCGGATCCGTCCCGGCCGGCATGATCAGATCGACCAGATACCCGTCCCGGTTGACGGCGCGGAAGCCGGGATTTCCAACGGCCGTGAACGAGCGGTCGACTTTCTGCAGTTCGGCCAGCAATCCGCCTGCCGCTGCCTCCGGCGCGACGAGGCGCAAGCTTTTACGGGCATCATACAGGAGGTCGATGTCGCCGGTTGCGAGCTGGGGGCCGGCGATCTGAACGCCCCCAAGCCGTTCATAGGCATACAGGGCATTGGTCCCGGCGAACGGGCACCGAGAGACTTCCAGACGCCTTGGCGCTTCCGATACAGGTACGTGTGCGAGCCCACCGTTTTCCAAGCCATAGAGCCGGCATAGCGGTGATCGAGTTCTGTGCGGGCCGCGGCGTAGGCCGCGAAGACCTGCTCGGTATCGATCGTTTGTCGGGCTTAATCGCCATTCAAGTCGATGAACAGCATGGCTCGATTCCAGGCCCCTCATCAGGGACTCGACTCGATAGCATGCGCTGCGTTTGTCGCAAATGGCTGAAAGAAAAAGGGTTATCCCTTTCGGGGGACGAAATCGTCTGCGGAGGGATAATGGCTGCTGCTACCCCTGCCCCAGCAACCGGTCCCGCGCCCGCAGGGCCGGGAAGAACCGGCCCCAGAGCAGCGCGACCGCGATGGTCGCGGTGCCGCCCATCACCACTGCCGGGACCGCCCCGATCGCGGCGGCGAGCACGCCGGATTCGAACTCGCCGAGCTCGTTCGAGGCACCGATGAACACCGTGTTCACCGCCGAGACCCGCCCGCGCATGGCATCCGGGGTCTCGCCCTGCACGAAGGTCTGGCGGACATAGACCGAGATCATGTCGGCCGCGCCAGTGACGAACAGGCAGGCCATCGACAGGGGCAGCGAGGTCGAGAGCCCGAACGCCACCGTGGCCGCGCCGAACACCGCGCACGCCCGGAGCATCCGCAGTCCGGCATGGCGCCGGAGCGGGCGATAGGCCAGCAGCACCGCCATGGTGACCGCCCCGAAAGCCGGCATGCTCCGCAATGCCCCGAGGCCGAGGGGACCGACATGCAGCACCTCGCCGGCATAAATCGGCAAGAGCGCCGTGGCGCCGCCGAGCAGGACCGTGAACAGGTCGAGGCTGATGGCGCCCAGCACCACCGGCTGCGAGCGGATGTAGCCGATGCCGGCCGAGAGCGCCGCCCAGGTGATCGGCGGCCGCTCCGTCACCGCCGCCGGGCGGAAGCGGATCAGCCCGGTCAGGACGCTCGCCAGGGCGAAGCTCGCCGCCGCGCCGCCGAACACCACCGACGGCCCGAGGGCGTAGAGCAGGCCGCCCAGCGCCGGACCAATCACCGAAGCGCTCTGCCAGAGCGAGGCGTTCCAGGCGATGGCGGAACCGAATTGCGGACCCGGCACGAGGGTCGGCAGCAGCGCTTGCAGGGCTGGGTTGGCGAAGGCCCGGGCGGTGCCGACGACGATCACCAGCGCATAGATCGGCCAGACCGCCTGGAGGCCGGCATGCGCGTAGGCGAGCAGGCCGAAGCTCGCCAGACTCTGGAGCCCGAAGGCCGAGGCCCCGACCAGACGCCGATCATAGGTATCGGCCACATGGCCGGTAATCAGGGCGCAAAGCACTGCGGGCAGGAAACCCGCCAGCCCGACGAGGCCGAGCGCCAGGGCGGAATGCGTCAGGTCGTAGACGAACCAGCCGATCGCCACCGCCTGCATTTGGTAAGCGAGGCCCGTCAGGAAGCGGGCCGAGCCGAACAGGCGGAAGTCGCCGATACCGAAGACGGCCCAGCCGGAACGATCTGTGTCGGACATGCCTCCTGCTGATCCCGG
>Ga0182225_1000040_pt1 | contig 9953 bp, 9 predicted proteins | sample G6R1MG_26_FD_129662 | JGI IMG/M metagenome (GOLD analysis project Ga0182225, IMG submission 129662) | Miscanthus phyllosphere microbial communities from Michigan, USA - G6R4_NF_03OCT2016_LD1 MG | ecosystem: Host-associated > Plants > Phyllosphere > Phylloplane/Leaf | place: USA: Michigan... | reverse complement strand
TTCGGGACGCGGTGCTGCTCCACGGCGGCCGGATCCACCGCAAGGCGGCGGTGCTGGTTCTGGTCGAGACCGATTTTCCGTTCGAGATCTTCAAGAGCGACAATTTCGAGCCGACGCAAACCAAGTTCGTGGTCACCGCCTCGGACAGCGAGCGCCGCACCGTGCACGAGCTGAACGCCGAGCCGGCGGCGCGGGAATACGCCATGGCGATCGGGCTCGACCCCGAGGGCCTATCGCCGATGAGCTTCGCCGCCTCCCCGCTCGCCGTGAAGGTTGGCGGCGAGTATTTTTGCCGCTCGATCCGCCGCATGAATGAGGACGGGTCGCTTAGCTTCTTCTGCGCCATCGACGAGGGTGTGGTGCTGACCCTGGCCGAGCCGCGCGACATCGTCGCCTCCACCCGGGACGAGCTGGCGCGCCTCGACACGATGGTAGGCGGCGTCGACCTCATCATCGGGTTCGAATGCGTCCTGCGCCGGCTCGATGCCGAGAGCCGGCAGGTGGGCCATGGGATCGCCGATCTGTATCGCCGCTACAACGTCGTCGGCTTCGAGACCTTCGGCGAGCAATACAGGGCCATGCACCTCAACCAGACCTTCACGGGCATCGCCATCGGTAAGGGGGCGCCCGTCGGACCGGGGTCCGGCGACGTGCCGGTCGCGTCATGACCCTGCACCCAAGCGGGCTCGAAACCGACGAATCCCTGCATCGGCGGATCGAGAAGCTGGAGCGGATCAATGCGGCACTGATGTCCCATGTCGAGCGCAGCATGGACCAGCGCGGCAGCGCCTACTCCCTGTTCCAGACCGCGATCATGCTGGAGGGCCGCGTCCGCACCCGAACCGAGGAGCTGACCGGGCTGATGCACCGCCTGGAGCGCTCCAACGAAGCCCTGGCGGCGGCCAAGGAGGAAGCCGAGACCGCCAATCGCTCCAAGACCCGTTTCCTGGCGGCGGCGAGCCACGACCTGCTGCAGCCGGTCAACGCCGCCCGCCTGTCGATCTCGGCGCTGGACGACCTGCCGCTGCCCACTGAGGCGCGCGCCATCGCGGGTCAGGTGGAGCGCGGCCTGCAGACGATCGAGGATCTGATCAAGACCCTGCTGGACATCTCCAAGCTCGATGCCGGTATTGTCCGGCCGCAGCTCCAGCCGGTTTTCCTGCCCAACCTGCTGGCGGAGCTGGCGGAGAGCTTCAAGCCGTTCGCCGAGCGCAAAGGCCTCAGGCTGGCGGTCCGGTGCCCGGATCTCACGGTCACCAGTGACGTGATGCTGCTTCAGCGCATCATTCAGAACCTGGTCTCGAACGCCATTCGATACACGACGACCGGCGGCATCGTGCTGGCGGCACGCCGCCGCGCTGATGGGATCCGGATCGACGTCACGGATACCGGCTGCGGCATCGCCGCCGACGAGCGCGATCTCGTTTTCGAAGAGTTTTTCCGGGGCGGCGCCCGGACCGGCACCGCGGAGGAGCCGGGCCTGGGCCTCGGCCTGTCGATCGTCCGCCGCATGGCTCAGGCGCTAGACCATCCCCTCACCCTGGCCTCCCGGCCCGGCCACGGCACCCGGGTCACCCTGGGCCTACCGCTGAGCCAGGTCCCGGCCGCCATGGCGCCCCCTGCCCCGGTGGCGACCCGCCTCTCGGGCGCCCATGTCCTCGTGGTCGAGAACGACGCGTCCACGGCCGACGCGATGGCCCGCCTGCTGCAGAATTGGGATGCCCGGGTCTCGACCTTTCGCGATCTCGCCGGTGTACAGACGGCGATGGAAGCCGGGGCCGTCCCGCCCGACATCCTGCTGCTCGACTACCATCTTGACGACGGCGCCTGTGGCCTCGATGTGGCGGCCTATCTCCGCGGACGATCTGCGCGCCCGCTCCCCGCGATCGTCACCACCGCCGACCATTCCGGAGCGATCGAGGCGCGGGTGGCGGAGGCCGGCGCCGAATTAGTCCACAAGCCGATCAAGCCGGCGGAGTTGCGCTCGCTCCTGACCTACATGCTCGCCTGACGAACAATCCCGTCCGCGCCGTGACATAGGACACGCCGCAGCCCTCGACGCTGTGCCGCGCCTGCGCAAGAGGAAGCCGGCATCCGCGGTGCGTCCCACGCCCGGATCGTCCCACGCAATCGACGTCGCCGGCCCTCCGGGACGCCGCAGGAGCGCGCGCGCATGGCGCAAGTCCCGGCCGGTACAGGCGCCCCCGCCCAGCACGACGGCCTGCCGCCGCGGGAGCGCGTCCTGGCGATGGCCGCGATCGGTCTGGCCATGACCATGGCGGTCCTCGACGGGGCCATCGTCAACGTGGCGCTGCCCGTCATGGCGAAGGACCTGGCGGTGAAGCCGGCCGACGCGATCTTCGTGGTCAATGCCTACCAGATCGCCGTGACGGCGAGCCTGCTGCCCTTCGCGTCGCTGGGCGACATCTTCGGCTTCCGGCGGGTCTACCTGCCCGGGCTCGCGGTGTTCGTGGCCGCTTCGCTGGTCTGCGCTGTGGCGCCGAACCTGTCCTTGCTGATCGTCGGACGCATCGTCCAGGGGCTCGGCGCCGCGGCGATCATGAGCGTCAATATTGGCTTCGTCCGATTCATCTATCCGCACCGTATGATCGGCCAGGGAGTCGCCAACGTGGCCCTGGTCGTGGCGGTGGCCTCGGCGGCGGGGCCGACGGTGGCGGCCGCGATCCTGTCGGTGGCGACCTGGCCGTGGCTGTTCCTGGTCAACATCCCGGTGGGACTCTTGGCCCTGGCGGTAGCGACACACACCCTGCCGGTGACGCCGGCGAGCGGGCGGCGCTTCGACTGGGTGAGCGCCGTGCTCAACGCGCTGACCTTCGGCCTGCTGATCATCGGCATCGACGGGCTGGGCGACCCGGAGGGCCAACCGGTCGCCGTCGCTGAACTCATCGGCGCCGTGGTGATCGGCACCGTGTTCGTGCGACGCCAGATCCGGCTACCCGCTCCGCTGCTGCCGGTGGACCTGCTGCGGATCCCCGCCTTCGCCCTATCGATGGCGACCTCGGTGGCCTCGTTCTGCGCCCAGATGGTGTCCTACGTCGCGCTGCCCTTCTATTTCCAGGATGTTCTGCACCTCTCCAGCACCCAGACCGGCTTCCTGCTCACACCCTGGCCGATCGCGGTGGCTGCCATGGCCCCAATCTCGGGGCGCCTGGCCGACCGCTACCCGCCCGGCCTCCTTGGCGGCATCGGCCTTGCCATGTTGGCCGCCGGCCTCGTCTGCGTGACGCTGTTGCCCGAGGCGCCCGCCACCCTCGACATCGTCTGGCGGCTGACCCTGTGCGGCCTCGGCTTCGGCCTGTTCCAGTCGCCCAACAACAAGGTGATCGTCACCTCGGCGCCGCGGGAGCGCGCCGGCGGCGCGAGCGGGATGCAATCGACGGCCCGCCTCACAGGCCAATCGCTCGGCGCCGCCCTCGTGGCGGTGATTTTCGGACTGACCCACGGGCTTGGGCCTGAGCGTGCCGTGACCCTGTCGCTCTCCTGCGCGGTGGCCCTCGCTGCGATCGGCGGCTGCGCCAGCGTCCTGCGGCGGGGTAAGGGCGGTTAGGCAGGGCGGGCATGCCACCGACCGGCATGGCACGCGTTGGACCGAGATCCGCATTCGCCCGTTCCACGCCCCGGAGTCTCCACCCATGGACCTCGACCTCACCGGCAAGAAGGCCCTCGTCACCGGCTCGACCGGCGGCATCGGCTACGCCATCGCCAAGGAACTCTGTGCTCTCGGCGCCGAGGTCGGCATCAACGGCCGCACCGCCGAACGGGTCGAGGCGGCGCTCACCAAGCTGCGCGGCGAGACCAAAGCCGGACGAGTCTTTGCGGCGCCGGGTGACGTCGCCACCGCGGAAGGGGTCGACGCCCTCACCCGGGCGCTGCCGACGGTCGACATCCTCGTGAACAACACCGGGATCTTCGAGCCGAAACCGTTCTTCGAAATCCCGGACGCGGATTGGCAGCGCTTCTACGAGGTGAACGTGATGAGCGGCGTCCGCCTGTCCCGCGCCTATACGCCGGCCATGGCCGAGCGCGGCTGGGGCCGCGTGATCTTCATCTCCAGCGAGTCCGGCCTCAACACGCCGACCGAGATGGTCCATTACGGGATGACAAAGACCGCACAGCTCGCGATCTCCCGCGGCCTCGCCCAGACGGTCGCCGGCACCGGCGTGACGGTCAATAGCGTGCTGCCCGGGCCGACCCTGTCGGAGGGCGTCGCGGAGTTCATGAAGCAGATGGCCGGAGGGGCGGCCGATGCCGACCTCGACGCGATGGGCCGGGCTTTCGTGGCCGAGCATCGCCCGTCGTCGCTGATCAAGCGTCTGGCGACGGTGGAGGAGGTGGCAAACCTCGTCGCCTATCTCTGCAGCCCGGCAGCGAGCGCCACGACGGGCGCTGCGCTGCGGGTGGATGGCGGTGTTCTTCAAGGTCTCGCGTAGACCGCCTCGGGTAAGACGGTCACCAGCTCGGGGCGACCGGGCCCCGTTTGATCGAGAGCCACCGGTCCGGCTGTCGTGCCGGACGCGGTTCTAGCTGATCAAGACTTCAGGTGCGCCGCGAGATGCTTGTTCATCTCGAACATGGAGCACTTGTCCTTACCGAAGACCTTCTTGAGCTTGTCGTCGGCCAGGATCTCGCGCTTGTTCTCGGGATTCTGCAGGTTGTGCTTCTTGATGTAGTCCCACACCTTGCTGACCACCTCGCCGCGGGGCAGCGGATTGGTGCCAACGATCGCGCCGAGATCGGCGGAGGGCTTCAGCGGCTGCTGCAGGGCATTCGGCTTGGCACCGGCGGCGGGCTTGGCGGTCTTCGCGGGCGCGGCCTTGGCGGCCTTGGGCTCGTCAGCCTTCGTGGTCTTGGCCGCCTTCGGCGCAGCCTTCTCGGTCTTCGTGGCCATAAACTTCCTCCGGTTCTCGGGCCGCAGGCCGGGGCATGAGCGCCCCACGGCCGAGCCAGCATAGCAGCAACTAAGCGGTGCTGCCGCCGTTCCAAGGGGAAATCGCCTTCACGGGGGCCTCATCCACAGGGCAGGCGCGGAAATCCACACCGGAACCGGCCGATTTGCACCGCGACGAAGAACAATTCGGCGGATTTGCCCGCTCGAAACCTGCTCTTAACGCCTGGGTCCACCAGTACAGTCATGTTTACCCCGGCTCTCGCGCTCGCGCTGTTGCTCGCCACCGGGCTCGTGCTCGGTCTTGGTCTCGGTATCCAGGCCGAACCGGCTAAGCCCGGCCTGAAAACCGGCCGCCAGCTGGTCTGAGTGCGGTCGGGATTGCGGCGCAGAGCCGCCCGGCCCATCTGCTCGGACCATGATCGATCCCATCACACCGGCCACTTTGGACAGTACCGCCCACGTTGTTCAGGTAGCGCTGAGCCCGGTCTTTCTCCTGTCCGGCGTTGCGACGCTGCTCAACGTGTTCGGCGCCCGGCTCGCCCGGGTCTCGGATCAGGCCGAGCAGGTCTCGACGCTGCTGGCCGGCGCCGACGAGGCCGAGCGGATCATTCTGGGCCAACGCCTCGACCGGCTGCACACGCGCTCGCTGGCGCTCGACGCAGCCGTGTTCCTGGCCGCGCTCGGGGGCGTGGCAACCTGTGGCTCGGTGCTGACGCTGTTTGTCGGAGCCCTGCGCGACAGTACGGTGGCGAGCCTCCTGTTCGGCTTGTTCGGGGCCGCGATCCTATGCACGCTCTGCGCGCTCATCGCCTTCGGCTTCGAGATGCTGCTGGCCAGTCGGTCGGTCCGGGACCGCATCAACCAGCGCCGGGCCAATGCCGGAATGCTCGTGGATCTCTGACACCGCGGAACCCAGGTCCGCCCGGACGTTTAGTCAGCAGGGTCGGAGGGACGTCTGGCCTGGTTTGCGTAACCCGGGAGTCACCATGCCGACGGATCTGCCCACCGAGCGTCCCGTAAGGAAGACGGGTTCCCTGGAGCTCGATCCCACCGGCGAGGGGATCGCCATCGAAGAGACGGCCCGCCTGATCGCCTCGAACAAGGTCGAGGGTACGGCTGTCTACGATCGCGAGGGGAAGCACCTCGGAGCCGTCCACAACTTCATGGTCGACAAGGTCACCGGACAGGTCGCCTATGCGGTCCTGGCCTTCGGGGGGTTCCTGGGGCTCGGCGAGGACCATCACCCGTTGCCCTGGAAAGCGCTGACCTACAGCACCGAACTCGGCGGCTACGTGGTCGATATCGATCCCGGTAATCTCGCCGGCGCCCCGAGCCACGGCCCGGGTGAAGACGCCTTTGCCGATCCAAACTATCGCGGGACGATCGAAGATTATTACGGGGTGCGCGCGCCGACGATATGAGGCGGCCGCGTCGTGAGCATTTCTCCTCTCCCGTTCCACGGTGAGAGGAATAGACCCCTTAGAACTTCCCGCCGAGGCCGACGCTGCCACCGGGCGAGAGCATCGGTCCCATCGAGTTGCTACCGCCGCCGCTGGACGCGTTGCCGCCCTCGATATCCTCGCGCCGAATCCGGCGCTCGCCGGCACTGGCCGACTGCGTCGCGCCGCCTGCGCTCCTGGGGATCGCGAGTTGCTTCGTCGGTGCGGTCTGGAGCGGCTGGCCGTCGGCATCGACCGCGGCGTTGCGAGCCTCGCGGTTGGGCAGGGAGCCGCGCAGTGACGGCGGCAGGCCGACGTCCGTTTCCGGCATCACGCCGCCACCGCCACCCAGCGCCTGACAGCCGGCCACCAGGCCGACGAGGGCGGCACCGAGCGCGAGGCCACGCGCAGCAGCGCATCCCGACGAGGTGAGGGTCGACATCGTGTGGTCCTCGCAAGTGGCCGCGGTGGTCTCCGCAGCTCGCAGGGGTTTATCGTCGGCTGTCTACGCTGGGGTTGCGGCGAAAACCAGACACATGCGCGACAGCGTCGGGCGCGGGCGCCCCCACCACAGCGGCGTGGAACTTGCGGACTGCCTGCGACGATCCATAACTTCGCCCAGGTCCGGCGGCAGGGTGGCGTTCGCAGGCGGGGTCTCGCCGGCGGCGGGCCCGAATCTGGCCGATCCGGTCCAGGTGCTGCCGGCCCGCCGGCTCGGCCCGGCTCTTCCTTAGAGGACGTAGCGTGTTCAGAACCAACCGGATGATCGCGGCCGTGACGCTCGCCCTGTGGGCATCGGGCGTGGCGGCGCAGGCCCCGGCCCATGGGGGCGATGGCACATCCGGACAGACGCCGCCGCCGAGCCCGCCCGTGCAAAGCGCGCCCAACGCTCAGGCGACGCCGAATGCGCCCTCGGTGACGGCGCCCCCGGTAATGGCCCCCACACCGGCGCCATCCACGACCGCGACGCCGAGCACCCCGACCGCTGCGCAGCAGCAGGGGACCCCGGCTACCGTCCTCGACACCCAGGATTACGAGAGCCTGCTCGGTCGCAGCGTACGCAGCGCCGGCGGCGACGAGTTGGGCCGGGTGATCGACATCATCATCGACAAGGATGGGCATCCCCGGGCGGCGATCATCGATTTCGGCGGTTTCCTGGGCGTGGGCACCCGTAAGATTGCCGTGGACTGGCGGGCCCTGCGCTTCACCCCCGACGGCAACAAGGAGCGCAAGCTGTCTGTCGCGCTGAGCCGCAACCAGGTCCGCGTGTCACCCGAATACAAAGCCGGCGAGCCGATCGTCGTGCTGGGCCCGGCCAGTCCCGCCGCCGCCACGCCCGAGGCCGACCAGGCGACGACCGCGGCAACGCCGGCCGCCCCCCCTGCTGCGCCCGCACCCGCCGCCGCTCCGATGCCCCTCCCTACCGCGACGGGAGCTGCCAATCCCGCGCCGGCCACCCCGCTCCCCGCCACCCCTCCGGAAAAGGCTCCGGATAAGTGACGGTGGCCCGATCGAAGGCAAGACCCGCCGTTTCGCCCCGCGAGCGCGAGGTGTCCCGACAGGATCCGCGGTCGCGACCCGTCCGCCTGAAGGATCCGTCGGCCGAGGCCGCGCGCGAGCCGGCTCGGGCCGCCGCGGAGGTCGCGCCTTTGGACCGAACGGTATCGGCGGTGAGCCGCCACGGCCTCGACGCCTTCGCGTTCTTCGTGGCCAACCTGCAAACCGGGTTTGGGCCGTTCCTGGCCGTCTACTTCTCGCAAGCGAAGTGGACACAGTCCGATATTGGCTTCGCCCTGACCGTGGGGAGTCTCGTCGCCCTTCTGGGGCAGGTGCCGGGCGGTGGCTTCGTCGATGTGGTGCGCTCGAAGCGCTTTGCGGCCGCGGTTGCGGTGATCGGCATCTCGGGAAGCGCCTTCGCGCTGGCGGTTTGGCCGAGCTTCCCGGTGGTTCTACTCGCGATGGCCGTCCATTCGGGGGCGAGCTGCGTGCTGACACCGGCGATTGCAGCGATCAGCATCGGGCTGGTTGGCCGCGCCCGGGCGGGCGAGCGCCTCGGCCGCAACGCGAGCTTCGCGGCAGTCGGCAACGCGCTCGGCGCCGCCGGCATGGGCGCCATCGGCTACTATCTGTCGAACGGGGCGGTGTTCTATCTCACGGCGGCCCTGGTGGTGCCGACGATCATCGCGCTGACGCGGATCCGCGCCGAGGAAATCGATGCCAACGTGTTCAGGGAGCCGGCCCCCGCCCAATCACCGCGCACCTCGGGGAAGGACGGGATCCGGGCGCTGCTGACCAATCGCGGGCTCCTGTGCTTCTCGGCCTGCATGGTGCTGTTCTTCCTCGCCAACGCCGCCATGCTGCCACTCGTGGGCAGCGTCCTGACTTTGCGGGCGAGCGAGACCGCCACCGCCCTGATCGCCGCCTGCATCATGGTCCCGCAGGCCGTGCTCGCGGTGAGCGCCCCCGCGGTCGGGCGGGCCGCAGAACGCTTCGGCCGCTACCCGGTGCTGCTCCTCGGCTTCGGTGCCCTGCCCGTGCGTGGCCTGATGCTCGCCTATACGACCAACCCTTATGGCCTCGTCGCCATCCAGGTGCTGGACGGGATCTCCGCCTCGGTGCTGGGCGTGATGGTCCCGCTCGTGGTCTCGGATCTCACCCGGGGGACGGGGCGTTTCAACCTGGCGCTGGGGGCGGTCGGCACCGCGATGGGCGTGGGTGCCGCCCTTTCCACATCGCTCGCCGGGATCATGGCGGATCGTCTGGGCAGCCACAGCGCTTTCCTGGGGCTCGCCCTTATGGGATTCGCGGCCTTCATGCTGGTGGCGCTGATCATGCCCGAGACGCGCCAGCCCGCGGAGGATGCGTGAGCCGCGGCACCAGATTCGCTTGCGTGTATCCGCGCCGCTCAAGCGGCGTTCAGGTTTGACAGATAAAAGCGCGCGGGAGGTGCGGGCCGGTGCAACATATGGCAACGCTGTCGCGTTGCCGCTGCGGGTCCGACTGCGCCCGCGTTGCACTCCGCCTCAGCCCGCACCAGCCAGTGCCGCGTGAATACGGAATGGTCACCGCGATGGAAGAGCTGCACCAATACGCTGAGAGGCCGTTCGCCTTCGTCGGGCGATACCTCCGGCGCCGCTGGGTGCCCCACCTGGTGATCCTGATCTCCGTGCTCGGCGCGGTCGGGTTCTCGGTCTCGACCGACTATGCCCTCAAGGGCGTGGTCGACGCGCTGACCAAGGGTCCAGGCCCGGGCAACACCGTTGTCTGGGGGGCGCTCGCCGTCCTGATCGGCTTCATCGCGGCCGACAACATGCTCTGGCGCGTGGCGGCGCTGACCGGGGCCTTCACCTTCGTGGGCGTCACCGGCGACATCCGCCGGGACCTGTTCCGGCACATGACCGGCCATTCCCCGACCTTCTTCTCCGACCGGCAGCCCGGCACCCTGGCCTCGCGCATCACGGCGACCTCGAACGCGATCTTCACGGTCGAGAACATGTTCGTGTTCAACGTGATGCCGCCCACCGTCGCGGCCTTCCTCTCCATCGCCTACATCGCGACGGTGAGTCTTGCCATGGCCGGGATCCTGGCCGTCATCTTCGCGGCGG
>Ga0182225_1000038_pt1 | contig 10026 bp, 8 predicted proteins | sample G6R1MG_26_FD_129662 | JGI IMG/M metagenome (GOLD analysis project Ga0182225, IMG submission 129662) | Miscanthus phyllosphere microbial communities from Michigan, USA - G6R4_NF_03OCT2016_LD1 MG | ecosystem: Host-associated > Plants > Phyllosphere > Phylloplane/Leaf | place: USA: Michigan... | reverse complement strand
GTCTTCGGGTCCTGGTCGGCCATGGCTGCGACGGCGCGGGCGGGTTCGCGGCGTGTGGGCAAGGTCGGCTCCCTCTCGCTCATGGCTTCGGTCCGTCCGGCCGCCGCCCGGATGAGGGCGGGGATCGCGGCGGTCTCGGGCATGTTGCGCCAATACTTTTTGGGCATCTCCGCCCGCATGGCCTTCAGATTGGTGCGGGCCGGGTTGAAGGTGCTCTCGTAATAGGTCTGCCAGCCGGCCTCGAAGCCGTCGCCCTCGGGCAAAGCCGCCCGGTCTCCCGGCGGCCCGTAGGTCAGGGTGTCGGTATCCCAATGCGCCGACCCGTCGGGGGTCAGGATCGACCAGCGCATGCCGCGGAAGCGCGCGACGAAGAACGGCGCGGCCGCCTCCAGGATGTGGTGATCGGGCTCGAACCAGGCCACGAAATGCTCGCCGCCCGAATCCTCGGCGCGGCGGAAGCGCAGGAAGGCGTGCATCTTGTGCAGGTCGCGCCCGATCGCCTTCGCCATCCGGTGCAGGCGGTGGACCAGGGGATCGCTGCCCACCTCCATCAGGTGCCGCTCGCCGTGGCAGACCCGCCAGATCAGGGCGTAGAGCAGGCCGTAGCGCTCGGGATCGCGATGCGGGATCACCTGGGGGATCAGGCTGGCGACCGCTTTGGGAAGGGCGAGCGGCGCGCTTGCAGCCTCAACCGACTCGGCGCCGAACAGGCCGGGCGAATCCGTCACCGACCACGTCACCGCCTCGGGCGGGACACCCTGCGCGACGAGCCGGCGCGCGGCATCGCGGAAGCCCGCGAGATCGGCGCCCGGACGCAGAAGAATACTCTGCAGTCGGCGCGCATCCCCTCCCCCCTCTGCGGGGGAGGGTGGGCCTCGCGTCAGCGAGGGTCGGGCGAGGGGCAGCGCGACGTTGGTGGATAAATCTCCCGTCGCGCTCTGTACGGCACCGTCGCTCCCCTCTCCCGACCCGCTTCGCGGGCCACCCTCCCCCGCAGAGGGGGGAGGGAATGCACGGAGGCCGCTCATCAAAACAGGCTCAGCTGCCGGACCGGCTCGACGAGGCGTTCGCGCAGGTCGAGGCGGTCGGTGAGCCCGACCGGGCGATGGTCGGCTGCGATCAGGAACGGGCGGGCGCGCTTCAGCCCGGACGACAGCCGAGCGACGTCTTCGAGGCGCAGGGTCGCATGGCGGCGCGCCTTGATGATCTTGTCGACGGCCTTGGCCCCGAGGCCCGGTACGCGCAGGAGCCACTCCCGGTCCGCCTTGTTCACGTCCACGGGAAACTTCTCGCGGTGCTTGAGCGCCCAGGCGAGCTTCGGGTCGATATCGAGGGCGAGCATGCCCCCTTCGGAGGCGTCGGCGACCTCATCTGGGGTGAATTCGTAATACCGCAGCAGCCAGTCGGCCTGGTACAGACGGTGCTCCCGCTGGAGCGGCGGCGGCTTCGGCGGCAGGATCGCCGACCCGTCCGGGATCGGGCTGAAAGCCGAGTAATAGACCCGCTTCAGCCCGACGCTGCCGTAGAGATGCGCGCTCTTGCGGATCAGGGCCTCGTCGGTGGTGGCATCGGCGCCGACGATCACCTGGGTCGAATGCCCGGCCGGCGAGAAGCGCCGCTTCTCGGCCTTGGCCTCGACGATGCGCTCGCCGATCTGCGCCATCGCGTTCTGGATCGCGGCGCCATCCTTCTCGGGGGCCAGCCGCTCCAGGCTCGCCTCGGTCGGCAGCTCGACATTGATCGAGAGCCGGTCGGCATAGAGACCCGCCTCCTCGATCAGCCAGGGGCTCGCCTCCGGGATCGACTTCAGATGGATATAGCCGGCAAATCCATGGTCGCGCCGAAGCGACTTCGCCACCCGGGTCAAAAGCTCCATCGTGTGGTCAGGCGACTTGATGATGCCGGACGACAGGAACAGGCCCTCGATGTAGTTGCGCCGGTAAAAATTCAGCGTGAGGTTCACGACCTCCTCAACGGTGAACTTCGCCCGTCTGACGTTCGAGGAGCGCCGGTTGATGCAATAGGCGCAATCGAACAGGCACCAGTTGGTCAGCAGGATCTTCAGCAGCGAGACGCAGCGCCCGTCCGGCGTGTAGGCGTGGCAGATGCCGGCCCCGGTGGTGGAGCCCAACCCGTCCTTGCCGGCCGCGCGCTTCGGCGCCGCCGAGGAGGCGCAGGACGCGTCGTACTTGGCGGCATCCGCGAGGATGCGCAGTTTCTTGGCCAGGGTCTCATCCATCGAACAGACAATGAACGAGAGGCACAAAGAGGCAAGGCCGCCCCGCGCCCGGCCCCCGTCCGCGATGCCGCACCCCGCCGATAGCTCTGCCGCGATGCTTTATTCCATCTCGTCGGGGTCCGCATCGACCACGCGGCGGGCGAGGTCGTAGGAAAAGCCGGCCCGGGCCAGGGCTCCGAGGTCGCGGTCGCGGTGGAGCGCCCGCGTGTCGGACCGGCGATGCGTGCCGAGGCGTCGCCGCTTGGCATAGGCGCGGGCCGCCTGCAGCTCGATATCGGCGGCTTCCGCTTCGGGGATCGCCTCGCGCTCGGCCCGCATCGTGGCCTCGACCACGTCGCGGGGTACTCCCTTGGCGGCGAGCTTCGCCGCAGCACCCCGGCTCGACGTGCCGCGCCGGCGCAGCGTGGCAAGCCGGGCATCGGCAAAGCGGGCATCGTCGACGAGCCCAGCCGAGACCGCCCGCGCCACAGTGGCGGCGATCATGTCGGCGAAAGCGGAGGGATCCTCGCCCCGCAGCCGCGCCCGCTTGTCGACCCGCCGTGCCAGGGTCCGGCGCAGCATCTCGGTCGAGGCGCTGTAGCGTTCCAGATAGTAGAGCGCGACCCGCTGCAGCCATGCCGGGCTGACTGGACCCGGCGGCCGCCGCTCCGCATCGCGGTCTTTTCCCGCATTCCGGGCTGCTGATCCGGGCTCTGCAACGTTTGGTGGTTTCACCGGTTCTTCACGATCTCGACAGGTTTGCGTTCCATGATTTGGGGATGGAACGCGCGCAACGCGACAGGCTCGGCCATGGTCCGGAGCAAAGTCCTTCGCCCGATCTCACCCACGGCCCGTGGCGGCGACGCCTGCGCGCCGCGGCGACGATCCTGATGCGTCGCGAGTGGCTCCTCGTTCTGGTCGCCCTCGGGCTGGCCGCCGTCGCGGCCGGCATCGTCTATCTGTCGCGCCCGACCACCCTCACGGTGGCGGTCGGCCCGCAGGACGGGGCCGAAGCCGCGCTGATCGAGGCCTATGCCAACGCCCTCGACCGAAGCCGGGAGGATGTCCGCCTCAAGGTCGTGCGCTACGGCGACGTGCGCGACAGCGCCTTGGCGCTTCAGCGAAACCGCGCCGACCTCGCGGTGGTACGTCCGGACGTGTTCCTGCCCGAGAACGGCCTGACGCTGGCGATCCTGCACGACGAGGCCCTGGTGATCGCGGCGCCCGAGGGAGCCGACATCGACGACGTGCCGGCGCTCGCACGTAAGCGTCTCGGCATTGTCGTACGCCACGGCGCCGACCTGCCGTTCCTGACGAACCTGCTCTCCTTCTACGACCTCCTGCCGGACAGTCCCCCGGTCGCGGATCCGGCAGAGGGCGACCACGCGGCCGAGACCGAGATCGCTGCGGGCCACGTGCAGGTGGTGCCATTGAAGATCGGCGAGGTCACGGCGGCGCTTGCGGAAAAACGCGTCGACGCGGTTGCGGTGATCGCGAGCCCCGCCTCGAAGATCACGGGGGCCGTCGTGCGCGCCATCGAGTTGGGCTCGCCCGACCGCAAGATCGGGTTCGTGTCGATCCCGGACGGGGACGCGATCCTGCAGCGCTTCCCCGAATTGCAGGCGGTGACGATCCCGGCCGGGACCTTTGGGGGCCGCCCGAAGCGTCCGGATGAGGAAGTCCGCACCGTCGGTGCCTCCTACCGCCTGATGGCCCGGGGCGGCGTCAGCCGGGTCGCCATCGCCTCGGCGACGCAGCACCTGTTCGAGTGGCGCTCGCGGCTCGCCGCCGCAGCCCCGGCCGCGAAGCTGATGAAGGCGCCGGATTTCGACACCACGGTCGCGGCAACGTCAGCACGCTTGCCGAACCACCCCGGCGCCGTCGACTATTTCGAGCGCGAGCAACAGACATTCCTCGATCGTTACGAGGACTACATCTACCTGCTCGCCTTCTTCGGCGGCACGATCGGCTCCGGCGTCGCCTGGATCGGTCAGCGGCTGGCCCGGAAGCGCCGGGAGCGCATCGACATCGTCCTCGACCGCCTGCTCGACATCATGCGTGAGGTGCGGGCCGCCACCAGCGCGGCCGAGCTCGATGACATCGCGATCGAGACCGATGGGCTCGTCTCTGACGTCGTCTGTTACGCCCGGGAACGCAGCATTGACTCCCGAACGGTGAGCGCGCTGATCCTGGCGGTGGACGGCGTCCACGCGGCGATCGCCGATGCGAGGCGGCGGGCCGAAGGCTCGCTCCCAGGTACCGCCGCCCGCCCGCGCACCGGACGTCTGCTGGCCCTGAACCTGCCGGCGGCGGAGTAGCGATGGCCCTCGCTCGCGCTGCGGCAGCCCGCAATCAGGACGGGATACGGTCTTGGGAGACGCGGCGCGGCCGTGCGCTGCGCATCACCGCACGGCTGGCGGCGTAGGCATATCATGCTAACGGGGGGCATGTTCGATCCCGTCCCCGCCCTCAAAACGGTTCTCGAAAATCTCGACCGCGAAGCCCGCGAGCCGACGAAGCTGCGCGCCGCCCTGGTGCCCGAGCTGCGCCGGGTCATCGAAGAGGGCCACCGCGCCGCCGAGGCGCAGCTGCTCAGGGATCGCAACGGGCTTCACTGCGCCCAGACGCTGTCGGCGCTCACCGACGCCGTGGTTCGGGCGATCTACGACGCCGTGATCTGGCGGCTCTATCCCAACGACAACCCCTCGACCGGCGAGCAGCTCGCCGTGGTCGCCACCGGCGGCTACGGACGAGGCACGATGGCGCCGGGTTCCGACATCGATCTGCTGTTCCTGCTCCCCTACAAGCAGACCGCGTGGTCGGAGAGCGTCGTCGAGGCGATGCTCTACGTCCTTTGGGACCTGAAGCTGAAGGTCGGCCACGCCACCCGCTCCGTGGAGGAATGCCTCCGCGAGGCGAAGGCGGACATGACGATCCGCACCGCGCTCCTGGAGGCGCGCTACCTGTTCGGCACGCGGGTCCTGTTCGAGGAGCTGGTGACGCGCTTCGACGCGGAGCTGGTGGTCGGCTCCGCCGCCGAGTTCGTCGATGCGAAGCTGCGCGAGCGCGACGCGCGGGTCTCGAAAGCCGGCTCCTCGCGCTACCTCGTCGAGCCCAACGTCAAGGACGGCAAGGGCGGCCTGCGCGACCTGAACACGCTGTTCTGGATCGCCAAGTACACCTACCGGGTGCGCGATCAGATGGAGCTCGTGGGCGCCGGACTGTTCACGCAAGAGGAATACACGCTGTTCGAGCGCTGCGACGAGTTCCTGTGGCGGGTCCGCTGCCACATGCACTTCGTCACCAAGCGGTCGGAGGAGCGTCTGTCCTTCGGCCTGCAGCCGCGGATCGCCGAGCGCTTCGGTTACGAGGCGCGCGGCGGCCTGTCCGGGGTCGAGCGCTTCATGAAGGCCTATTTCCGCGTCGCCAAGGATGTCGGCGATCTCACCGCCATCGTGTGTGCCGAGCTGGAGGCACGCCACGCCAAGCGCACGCCGGTGCTCGACCGCTGGATCGGCCGGTTCCGCGACCGGTTCCGCGCCACCGCCATCGAGGCGGAAGATTTCTGGATCGACCACGGCCGGGTGAACCTGCGCGCGGAGGACGCGTTCGAGCGCGACCCGGTCAACCTGATCCGCCTGTTCTGGCTGGCCGACCGGCACAATCTGGCGATCCATCCGGATGCCAAGCGGCTGGCGAACCGGTCGCGCCGCCTCATCACCCCGACCCTGCGGTCGGACGCGGAAGCCAACCGGCTGTTCATCGACATCCTGACCTCGCGCAACGCGCCCGAGGAGGCTTTGCGCGAGATGAACGAGGCCGGCGTGCTCGGCCGGTTCATCCCGGATTTCGGCCGCATCGTCGCGATGATGCAGTTCAACATGTACCACCACTTCACGGTGGACGAGCACCTGCTGCGCACCGTCGGCATCCTGGCGGCCATCGAGTCGGGCCGCGCCGAGGAGGCCTACCCGCTGGTCTCGCGCCTGATCCACACGGTCCACAACCGCACGGCGCTCTACGTGGCGATCCTGCTCCACGACATCGCCAAGGGTCGCCCCGAGGACCATTCGATCGCCGGGGCAGCGATCGCCGCGCGTCTCTGCCCGCGCTTCGGCCTGACCGAGGCCGAGACGGAGACCGTAGCCTGGCTGGTCGAGCATCACCTCTTGATGTCGATGACCGCGCAGAGCCGCGACCTGTCAGACGGCAAGACGATCGAGCGCTTCGCCTCGGTGGTGCAGAGCCTGGAGCGGCTGAAGCTCCTGACCATCCTGACGGTGGCCGACATCAGCGCGGTCGGCCCCGGCGTCTGGACCGCCTGGAAGGGCACCCTGGTCCGCACCCTCTACGACGAGACCGAGGTGTTCCTCTCGGGCGGCCATTCCGAGATCGCCCGCACCGACCGGGTGCGCCTCGTCCAGATGAGCCTGCGCGAGCAGCTCCCCGGTTGGGCGTCGGAGGAGTTCGACGCCTACGCGGCGCGCCACGGCCAGGCCTACTGGCTGAAGGTCGACAGCAACCGGCAGCTCAAGAACGCGGTCTTCCTGCGCGATGTGCTCAGCGAGGGCCGCACCAGCGCCACCGACGTGGCCCTCGATCCCGTCCGCGGGGTGACCGAGATCACGATCTACTCGCCCGATCACCCGCGCCTGCTCGCGATCATCACGGGGGCCTGCGCGGCGGCGGGCAGCAACATCGTCGACGCGCAGATCTTCACGACGACGGACGGCTTCGCCCTCGACACGATCTTCATTTCCCGGGCCTTCGAGCGCGACGAGGACGAGTTGCGCCGGAGCAAGCGCATCACGGCGGCGATCGAGCGCTCCCTGAAGGGCGAGATCCGAATCGCCGACCTCGTGGCCGACAAGCACCCGCCGACCAGCGCCCGGGCCAAGACCTTCCTGGTGCCGCCGGATGTCGGGATCGACAACGCCCTGTCCTCCCGCGAGACCGTGGTGGAGGTGACGGGCCTCGACCGGCCCGGCCTGCTCTACGAGCTGACCACGGCCTTCGGGCGGCTGTCGCTCAACATCACCTCGGCGCATGTCGCCACCTTCGGCGAGCGCGCGGTGGACGTCTTCTACGTCACCGACCTCACAGGCACCCGGGTGACGCAGCCCGACCGGCAGGCGGCGATCCGCAAGGCGATGCTGGATGTGTTCGCCGGGGACGTGGCCGCCTTGAGGGCCGAGGGGCTTGAGGCCCTGGTCGCCGCACCGCCGCCGCGTGAGGCGTAAGCGTGCGGGTTGATTTCGGCCGTTCCGGGTCAGATATCAGCGCCGAATTCGATTCCCCTCACCCATCCCTGTCGACGACTGAAACGTGATGACGAGCAACGACATGTCCCAGGATGACCAGCGCCAGACCACGGTCGAAGCCGGTGCCAGCGCGGCTCAGGAGACCGCGTCGCCCGGCAAGGGCCCCGAGTCGACATCCGTCGATCCGGTCGCCGAGGCCCTGGCCCTGCTGACCGCCGAGCGCGACGAGCTGAAGGACCGGACGCTGCGCACGCTCGCCGAGATGGAGAACCTGCGCCGCCGCACGGAACGGGAAATCGCGGATGCCCGCGCCTACGCGGTCACGAACTTCGCCCGCGACGTGCTCAACGTGGCCGACAACATCCACCGGGCCCTCGAGAGCGTCCCGGCTGACGCGAAGGCGGCGGCGGACGGCGCCTTCAAGGGGTTGATCGACGGCATCGAGCTGACCGAGCGCGACTTGGCCAAGACGCTGGAGCGCCATGGGGTGAAGCGGGTCGAGCCGGAGGGCCAGAAGTTCGATCCGAACCGGCACCAAGCCATGTTCGAGGTGCCGAACCCCGATGTTCCGGCCGGCACCGTCGTGCAGGTCGTGCAGACCGGCTACGTCATCGGCGAGCGCGTGCTGCGGCCGGCCCTGGTCGGTGTCGCCAAGGGCGGCCCCAAGGCGGCGGCGAGCCCCGCCGACGCCGCCTAGGGGCATCGCGAATCAGCGCACCTGCGCGGAGGCCTCCGCGCAGGGCAGCGTTGTGGCGAAGTCGGAAATGAACCGCGCCGTCTGCCGGATCTCGGCCGGCGCGTGCGGGTTTCGGGCGACCGCACCCGCTTCGACTTGGAGGCGCCGGTTGCAGCCGCAGGTCGGCATCCGGCCCGAGGCGGGATCGGGCCAGCAGGCATCGTGGTGCGCGCAGGCACGGTCCAGCGCGTCGATCGGCGGATAGCCCGGGCCGCGGTTCCCCGGCCCGCAGAAATTGCCGTGAATCAGGAAGCCACCCTGCCCGGATGGACCGGGCAGCATGATCTCCTGCGCGGTCGCCGTGGCGACGACGAATCCGAGGGCGAGCAGCGTCGCCGCAATGGGGTTGAGCCTGGGAGCGTTCACGGCCGATCCTGCATCGGGGATCCTCCTGACGCCGCGTGGCCATACCGACGCGGCATCCGGCCACTGCCTGAGCCGCGCGCCGCGGAGATCCCGACCGGCAGACGGAGTCGCGAAGCCGAACGCCCTGCATTGCGACCGAATGCGGCGAGATCGTCAAGATCTATGACCGCGAATATTGATGACTGTCAGCAATCTTAATCGGCACCGGGCAAACGGCCCGGCCAATTTTGTTGGTCGGCACATCAATACTCGGCACATGGGCGGCATCGCGGGCTGTTCGGGCATACCGAGGTGCCTGTCACAGGGCGAGGAGTAGCAGGCCGACGACGGTCACCGAGAGGATCAGGCAGAGCGCAAGATCGAGGATCGGAGCGCCGCCGCAGGTGGGCCCCTGCCGGGTACCATCGTCCACCGCCGGGATCATCGCGCTCACGACCGCGCCTCGACGGTCATCGGATCCAGCGTGGCAATCTTCTCCGCCCGCGCGGCGCGGGTGGGCGTGACGCCGCCGGAGGGTGCCGCAGCCCCGTCTGAGGGAATAACCGAGGTGGCGGCCTGCGATGCCCGCGTTGCACCGGCCCGGTGAACCGTGTCCGCGACGGTGATGCCGAGGGTAGGCAGCGCAAGAGCGGCGACCACGCACAGGATGCGTTTCATCCGCGGCAAAAGGCTGGTCTGCCGGCACCAGCAGAGCGGAGTCTTGGGGAGCGTCAGGGGCGGCCAGGCTTCGGCTAGCGGTCGGCACAGATCGGCTCGCATCATCCTGGACTCCGTCAGCGACGTGGGAAATTTGACCACGCATTGAGTTACGTGTGCAAAATTCCCACGTCAACGGGAATTCGCCGCTCTTACGTGTGGCTGCGCACGCTGTGGGATTGTCTCCCACGACACATCCGCTAACGATGCCGCCATGTCCGAGAGCACCGACACGAAACCGGAGGGCGCCAGCCTGCACGCGCCGCTTGCGCGATTGCTGCGACCGCTGGTGCGCCTGCTCGTGGCCCGCGGCATCACCTTCCCGGCGCTCATCGACCTGCTGCGCGAGCTCTACGTGAACGTCGCCGAATACGACTTCGCCCTGCCCGGCAAGGAGCAGACCGACAGCCGCGTCTCCCTGCTCACCGGCATCCACCGCAAGGAGGTCCGGCGCCTGCGCGGGGCCGGGGCGCCTGTCAGCGTGGTGCCGGCCGTGGTCTCGCGCACGAGCCGGATCATTGCACGCTGGATCGCCGACCCGGCCTTCACCGATCCACAGGGCCAGCCCCTGCCGCTACCACGCACGGCCGATGCGGGCGCGCCGTCCTTCGAGGCCCTGGTCTCCGGTGTGACCCGCGACCTGCGCCCCCGCGCGGTGCTCGACGAGTGGCTCGATCGCGGGCTCGTCTTCACGGACGTCCAAGACCGGATCGTGCTGGCGGAAGCGGCCTACGTGCCGCGCGGGGACG
>Ga0182225_1000037_pt1 | contig 10141 bp, 7 predicted proteins | sample G6R1MG_26_FD_129662 | JGI IMG/M metagenome (GOLD analysis project Ga0182225, IMG submission 129662) | Miscanthus phyllosphere microbial communities from Michigan, USA - G6R4_NF_03OCT2016_LD1 MG | ecosystem: Host-associated > Plants > Phyllosphere > Phylloplane/Leaf | place: USA: Michigan... | reverse complement strand
TCCGCCGGTCGGTCACATCGGCCACCACACCGATCAGGCGCCGTGGCAGGCGGCTCGGCGCGTCCCGCTCGAACCGGCCGGCCATGTCGATGGTGCGCCACGCCCCGTCGGACTTCCGCCGGATCCGGCCGCCGATCTGCAGGATCCCGTCCTCGCGCAGCGCCTTCGAGATCGCGTGCCGGACCGCGGCGCGATCGTCCGGGTGGAGGATGTCGCTCAGGAACTCGTTCTTGCCGATGGTGCCGTCCTCGGGGGCATGCCCGAAGATCTCGTACATGTGCTCGTTTTCCCAGATCGCCTGGTCCTCGAGCATGTGCCACTCGAAGATGCCGAGCTTGGCGATCGTGGTCGCGACCCGCAGGCGCTGATCCCGCGACAGGATCTCGTCCCGGGCCTCGACCCGGGTGGTGATGTCCTGGACGACGCCGACCATGCCGACGGGCTCGCCATCGCGACCCGGCACGGATTGCCCCCGCACGCGCAGGATCACGGTGCGCCCGGCCGCGGTGACGGGGGTGTCGAAATGATAGGATTGGCAGGACCGGCACGCCTCCGACACAGTCGCGCTCAAGCGCGCCAATTCCGGAGCGGACAGGCCGGACTTGAGCTCGTCCCACGGCACGGACCGCCCGGGCTGTCGCCCCAGGATCCGGGCCGCCCGACGCGACAGGGTCAGGAGGCCGGTCGCCCGGTCCCAGCGCCACTCACCGAGACCGGCGGTCTCCAGCGCCTCGCGGTTCGCCTCGGAATGCGCGGCCGCATCGGCATCCACGGCCTCGACCACCAGGGTCCGGCCGGAGCGCCGCACCCGCACGTCGATCACGGCCCCGTCCGCCCGGCGCCAGGCCTGGATGCCGTCACCGAGGCCGTCGCGTTCGGTCTCCGCGAGAAGATCCGCCGCGGCGCGACCGACCAGCATGCCCGGCGACCAGCCGAGCAGATCGTGCAGGACCCGGTTGGCGGCGACGATCACCGTTCCGTTCGCCGACAGCACGACGAGGCCGATCGCGGCATCGTCGAAGCCCGCGCGATACGGGTCGTCCGTCGCCGGGTCTGGACCCACGCTCTCGTCCACTCGGATACATCCTTGAGCACGCCGTGACGCGCTCCCGCACGAGATACCCCCCTGCCGCGGCCCGGACCGCGAAGGCAACTCAGGATGGCGCCCGAGCGTGACCGTTGCAAGGCGTCCCGTACGCACTGCACCGACAGGGATGCCGGTTCGGCGAGGCCGCGTGCGTCCAGGCGCTCAGCGCGGGCGGCGCACGAACTCCAGATAGGTCGGATGCCGGCCCGCCGCCAGCGCCTTCGCCTCGTAGCGGGTTCCGGGCCAGCCCGGAAAGGGCTCGGTCCAGTCGCGGGCCTGCCGCGCCGTCCAGGTCAGGACCGGGCAGCGGGCGGCCCGGACCAGGGTCCAGCCGGCGTAATCGTCGATGTCGCTGGCGAAGCGGAACAGGCCGCCATCCTTCAGGACCCGGCCGATCTCGGCGAGCGAGGCGTCCGAGACGAAGCGGCGCTTGCGCTGGCGGCGCTTCGGCCAGGGATCCGGATAGAGCAGATAGACCCGATCCAGGCAGGCATCCGGCAGGCGTGCCAGCAGGGCGGTCACGTCCTCGTCGCGGATGCGGACGTTGCCTAAGGACCGCGCTTCGATCGCGGCGAGCAGCTTGACCACGCCGTTGACGAAGGGCTCGGCCCCGATGATGCCGATGCGGGGATGACCCTCGGCCTGGGCGGCGAGGTGCTCGCCACCGCCGAAACCGATCTCCAGCCAGACCTCGTCCGGTGCGCCGCCGAGCGCGGGAAACAGCGTGCGCGGATCGAGCGGCTGGTCACCCGGCGGGAGATCGACGCGGAGCCCCGGGAGCAGGTCGGTGAGCCGCCGCTCCTGCAGGCCGCGCAGGCGCTTGCCCTTGCGCCGCCCGAAGAAGGCGCGCTCCGGCTCGTCGGCCTCGTGACCGGGCCGTCCGTTCAGGTCAGACATCGGCTACCAACGCGTCGTCCGCGCCCGGGCGAGGACGGGGTTCCAAAGGGCTCGCAGCCCACAGCAGGGCTCTGCCCTGCACCCGCAAAAGGTCCAAGACCTTTTGAAACCGGGACTCAAGAAAAAGCCAGCGCACCGCCCCGGATCCGGGACGGTGCGCTGGCAGGTCGTTCAGCGTTCGAGCGCGGACCGCCTTACGACAGGGCCGACTTCAGCTTCTGAGCGAGGTCGGTGCGCTCCCAGGAGAAGCCGCCATCGGCCTCGGGGGCGCGGCCGAAATGGCCGTAGGCGGCGGTGCGCGCGTAGATCGGCTTGTTCAGGCCGAGCGCCGTGCGGATGCCGCGGGGCGACAGGTCCATGGCGTCCATCAGGACCGACTCGAGCTTGGCCTCGTCGACCTGGCCGGTGCCGTGCAGATCCACGTAGATCGACAAGGGCTTCGAGACGCCGATCGCGTAGGCGAGCTGGATGGTGGCGCGCCGCGCCAGCCCCGCCGCCACGACGTTCTTGGCGAGGTAGCGCGCCGCATAGGCGGCCGAGCGGTCGACCTTGGTCGGATCCTTGCCCGAGAAGGCACCGCCGCCGTGCGGGGCCGCGCCGCCGTAGGTGTCGACGATGATCTTGCGGCCGGTGAGGCCGCAATCGCCGTCGGGACCGCCGATCACGAACTTACCGGTCGGGTTGACGTGCCAGACGGTGCTCTCGTTGACCCAACCCTGCGGCAGGGCCGCCCGGATGTAAGGCTCGACGATGACGCGCACGTCGGCCGAATCCAGGGACTCGTCGAGGTGCTGGGTGGAGAGCACGATCTGTGTCGCCTCGACCGGGCGGCCGTTCTCATAACGGACCGTGACCTGGCTCTTGGCGTCGGGACCGAGCTTGCCGGCATCGCCCTCGCCCTTCTTGCGGGCGTCGGCGAGGTCCTTGAGGATCTTGTGGGCGTAGAACAGCGGGGCCGGCATCAGCTCCGGGGTCTCGTCGGCGGCGTAGCCGAACATGATGCCCTGGTCGCCCGCGCCCTCGTCCTTGTTGCCGGCCGCGTCGACGCCCTGGGCGATGTCGGCGGACTGGGCGTGGAGGTAGATCGCGACTTCGTTGTTCTTCCAGTGGAAGCCGTCCTGCTCGTAGCCGATATCCTTCACGGCCTGGCGGGTCAGCTCCTCGAGGTTTTCGAAGGTCACCGAATCCGGGCCGCGCACCTCACCCGCGATGACGATGCGGTTGGTCGTCGTCAGGGTCTCGACCCCGAGCCGGGCCTCCGGCATCGCCGCGAGATAGGCATCGACCACCGTATCGGAGATCCGGTCGCTGACCTTGTCGGGATGGCCCTCGGAGACCGACTCACTGGTGAAGAGGTAGTTTGAACGCGGCATCGGACGGATCCCGATCACGGGTACGCCGTCGCGATCGCGGCGTTTGACCCCTTATGCGGGCGGGGTTCTCGCATCGGGTTGCCGTAGGGTCAAGGCGGATTGCCGAACGGATCCGCTATAACGTACGAAACGGCCGACAAACCGCTCGCCTGCTGCGCGACTCAGCAATCAGCCGTTGAGCTTGTGGTCGAGCGCCCGGATGGCGGCGGCGACGTCCCGGCGGGCCTCCTCGGAGAAATGCTCGGTGATGTGGCGGCCGACGATCTCGGCCAGGCCCTGCAGGCCGCCGCCCTCGGTCATGGGGGTCTGTTCCGGCTCGGAGAAGCCCGGGGCCGTGAAGTCGTCGTTGCGGGGCATGCCTTTGAAAAAGTAATCCATCGGCACCCCGGTCATCCGGGAGAAGATATCGAGATGGACGGCACTGATTCTGTTGGTGCCCTTCTCGTACTTCTGCAGCTGTGCCGCCGACATCCCGAAACTTTGCGCGACGCGACGCTGCGTCAGCGACGCCTTCCGGCGCTGCTCGGCGATGCGTTGACCGACATACACGTCACGCTGATCGGTTTTCTGACCCGCCATGAAGAACTTGCCCACTCCTGCCGCGATTTTCGGGCGGCGAAGCTTAACCGCATAGCGAGGTCGTGTCACCGGCGGGTGACCAGAGCGGTAAATGATTTCTCGCGCCCCGACAGAGCGTCGGCGACCTGTTTTCTGGTGTCCCCGGCAGGGCTCGAACCTGCGACCCCAGGTTTCATACCACTTCGGCTTTCGCCGCCGCCGCCCTCGCGGGCCGCGTTCGTGGCCTGGACTATCCCTTCACCCTGGACCGTGCCTGCGCCCGGCCGTTAGGTGCCGCCCGTCTAGTCTCTACACCTTCCCGTCGAATGCACGCGCATCGGGCGGGCTTGGCTCGGGATCGGCAGGACGCCGGCGTACCGGCGCCGGGAGCTTTCCCCGACTTTGAGCGGATCCGCCGCGCGGTTTCCCAGCGCGACGCCCAATTGTGACCGTTTAGGAAACCTGTGCTCTGTCCAGCTGAGCTACGGAGACGACCACGATTCCCATAGCATCAAGACCCGGACAGGCCAACCGCGCGATGCGTGCGAGACCGATCCGGGGCATGATCGTCCGGGATGCACGCGATGATCGAGGCAGAGGGCGGATCAGCGGAATGGCGACACCGGACGGGCCGCGCGACGACGGCCCTGGTGCTGGTCGCCCTCGGCGCGTCGACGCCGGCCCACGCCGCGTCAGGCACCGCCGAGTGCCGTCCGGGACCGGCGCGCACCGAGATCCTCGACGGAATCGGTCTGCGCGGCGAGATCCGCCTCGCCTCCGGCGCCCGGGTGGTGCTGGACTCCCTGCTTTGGCCGGACACCCCGGAGCCCGCAGAGGCGGCGCGCGTCTGGCTCGAAGCCCGGCGGGGCGACAGCCTGGTCGTCGTCCCGCGGGGGCAAACCGACCGCTGGGGCCGGGAGCGGGCCGACATTCAGGTGGCGGAGACCGGGATCGATCTCGCGGGTGGCTTGATCGCGGCCGGGCTCGCCTTCGCGGATGCGAACGAGCGTGATTCGCTCTGCCGCCCGGCCCTGCTTAGGGTGGAAGACGCCGCCCGGGAGAAGCGGCTCGGCCTGTGGCGTGATTCCGTGCTCCAGGCCACCGACGGCCCGGCGCTGCGGGCGCGGGAGGGCCGGTTCGCCGTCGTGGAGGGGCGCATCCGCCATGTCGGCGAGCGCAGCGCCCGCACCTATCTCGACTTCGTGGGTCGCGGCGAGGACGGGCTCACGGTCATGGTATCGAAACGCACTTGGCGAATGATGCGGGACCGTGGTTTGAGTGCGGTTTCGCTCGAAGGCCGGCGCGTGCGGGTCCGCGGCATCCTGGAGGTCTGGCGCGGCCCGACCCTGGAAGCCAACGCCGACGCGGTCGAGATCCTGGGCGAGCCGGATCGGCGCGAGGTCGGGCCGACGGGGGAACGGGAGCTGCGGCGCTGAGCGCGATGGGCCGGATCACGGAGGGATTTGGAGGGGTGGAGCGGAGCCTGCGCGGCCGGGGCTCGACCTGTGCCGGAGCCATGCTCCTGGCTGCCGCCCTCGGCGCCTGCGTGGCCGACCAGGCCGCGGGCCCGGTGACGCCGGCCGTGGTCCGGGTCCCGGCCGAGGCGCCGCGCACCACCGGGCGCGAGCGCGCCGCCGATGCCGACCATCTCAAGCTGGTGGCCTCCTTCGGGGGCGAGGTGCGCGCGCCCAACGTGATGCGGATGCTCACGGAGGTGACGGACCGGCTGGTGAAGGCCAGCGAGCGCCCGGACCAGACCTACGCGGTGACGCTGCTCGATTCGCCCGTGGTCAACGCCTTCGCGTTGCCGAACGGGCGGCTCTACGTCACCCGCGGGCTGGTGGCGCTGGCGAGCGACACCTCCGAGGTGGCCGCCGTGCTCGCCCACGAGATGGCGCACGTGACGCTGAATCACGCCACCGCCCGGAGCGAGCTGGAGCTGCGCTCGGCCCTGGTGAGCCGCGTGGTGGCCGACGTGCTCAACGATCCCGATACCGGCGCGCAGCTGCAGCACCAGTCGCGATTCGCGCTGGCCCGGTTCTCCCGGGAGCAGGAGCTGGAGGCGGACGCCACCGGGGTGCGCACCCTCGCCAAAGCCGGCTACGATCCGTTCGCGGCCGGCCGCTTCCTCACCGCGCTCAACCGCTCGACCAACCTGAAGGCCGGCAGCGGCGGTACCGGCGAGCCCGACATGCTGGCGACCCATCCGGGCACGGTCGAGCGCGTCACCCAGGTCACCCGGGCGGCGCGCCGGATCGGGGCGCCGGGCATCGGCGCCGACGACCGCGCCGCCTACCTCGCCGCGGTGGACGGGCTCCCGTATGGCGACAACCCGCGCGACGGCGCGGTGCGCGGCCATCGCTTCGTCCATCCCGGGCTCGGCATCGCCTTCGACGTGCCGGACGGGTTCGTTCTGGAGAACACCCGCTCGGCGGTGCTCGGCACGACCCCGGACGGCAACCGGCGTCTGCTGTTCGACCAGATCGAGGCCAAGGACGGCCAGCCCCTCGACGCGGCCCTGAAGGGCAGCTGGAACGACGCCCTCGACCCGGCCGGGTTCGAGACCCGCGAAATCGGCGGGCACCCGGCGGCCTTCGCGCTCTCGCGCGGGAAGGACTGGACATTCCGGCTCGCGGCGATCCGGATCGACGACGCGACCTTCCGGATGATCATGGCCGCCAAGGGCGCCACCGACCCCGAGCCGGCCTTCCGCCCCTGGGTCGCGAGCCTGCGGGCGATCACCCCCGAGGAGGCGGTGCTGCGGCCCCTGCGGCTGCAGGTGGTCCAGGCCGGCTCGGCCAGCGCCGAGGAGCTGGCCCGCCGCATGGCGGTGCCGGACCGGGCCCTCGACCGGTTCCTCGTGCTCAACGGCCTGGAGCGCGGTGCCGCCCTGGTGCCGGGCCGCAGCTACAAGATCGTGGTGGAATAGCCGCCCCGCTTCGCGACGGCTTGCACAAGCGCGGCTCTCGGACGACCGTCCCGCGGCGCACGCTCGGCGCCGCGGATCCGGCATCCAGAGCGATGAGCGAAGCGCTTGACGAGCATCACCTGTTTCCGAGAGCCGGTCGCCCCGTTCGGGGCGATGCGGCAGGGAGAGCGCCGTGATTCGATTTTACTACAATCTGAGCCCAAACCCGATGAAGGTCGCCCTCTGCTTGGAGGAGATGGGCCTTTCCTACGAGCCGGTGCCGGTGGATCCGCGCAAGGGCGAGCAGTTCGATCCCGCCTACATGGCCCTCAACCCGAACGCGAAGGTGCCGACCATCGTCGACGGCGACGTGACGGTGTTCGATTCGAACGCGATCCTGCTCTACCTCGCGGGCAAGACCGGCCAGTTCCTGCCCGAGGGTGAGCGGGTGCGGGGCGAGATGCTGTCCTGGCTGATGTTCGTCGCCACCGGCATCGGGCCGTTCTCCGGCCAGGGCGTCCATTTCCGCCACTTCGCCCCCGATGGCGGCGCCTACGCCAAGGAGCGCTACGCGTTCGAGGCGCGCCGGCATTGGGGCATCCTCAACCAGCGGCTCGCCGACCGTCCGTTCGTGCTGGGCGAGACCTACACGATCGTCGACATGGCGGTGTGGGGCTGGGCCCGCATGGTGCCGTTCGTGCTGGGCGAGGATGCCTTCGCCGCCCTGCCGAACGTCAAGCGCCTCCTCGCCGCGATCAACGCCCGTCCGGCCGCCCAGGCCGCGGAGGCGCTGAAGGGCCGCCACACCTTCAATGCCGAAATGGACGACGAGGCGCGCGGCTTCATGTTCCGGGCGACCCAAAGCGGCGCATGATGCGCCGGCTCAGGGACCGCCGAGCGTCACGGAGAGCATCGGCAGGGTGACGGCAAGCCCGTTGCCCGGCGCCGGCGGCGTGCCGAGCGTGAGGCAGGCGCCCAGGCCAAGGCAGAAGGCGAGACCGAGCAGCGAGGTCTCGAAACCGCGATAGACCGATTCCATGGGTGGTCTCCTTCGCAAGAGACCCGCAGGATGCGCCCGATCGGTAAACGGATCGGTGCGCCAACGCTCATCCATCGCGTGAGGATCACCACCCCGAGGCGACCAGGGCGGCTCCGGCGGCGATCAGCGCGATGCCGGCCCAGGCCGCGAGGCTCAGGCTCTCGCCGAGCAGGCGAGTTCCGAGGAGCGCGACCAGCACGACGCTGAGCTTATCCAGGGGCGCGACCCGGGCGGCATTCCCGAGCGACAGCGCTCAGAAGGAGCACAGCTACGAGGCCCCGGTGGCGAGACCCGACAGGATCAGGGCGACCAGGTCGCGGCCGGAGATCTGCACGAGCCCCCGGTCTGGCCGGAGCCGACCACGATTGCCCCCGCAGAAGCGACGATCATCCGGGTTCGCACGAAGGCTGCGACATCCGACTGGACGCTTGCAACCCCGACCTTGACGTGGATCGCGGTCAGCGCCGCGCAGCCGGCGGCGGAGAGGGCCCAAAAGCGCCAGGATTGCAGAAGGTGATTCAGAGGAGGCTGACGCGGGAAGACCGCCACACGATGTATGTGACGGTCTTCCTCTAACGATATTCCGGTCCCGAGAGCAGCCGATGTTTCACGGGAAACATCGGCCGCCCGTCACAGCAGCTTGTCGATCGTGATCGGGAGGTCGCGGACGCGCTTGCCGGTGGCGTGGAACACCGCGTTGGTGATCGCCGCGGCAGTGCCGACGATGCCGATCTCGCCCAGGCCCTTCACGCCCAGCGGGTTCGCCTTGTCCTCCTCGTCCACGAAGATCACGTCGATGTCGTAGATGTCGGCATGGACCGGCACGTGATACTCGCCGAGATTGTGGTTCATGAACCGGCCGAAGCGGTGGTCGAGCATCGACTCCTCTTCGAGCGCCGAGCCGATCCCCATCACCACGCCGCCCAGAATCTGGCTGCGCGCGGTCTTGGGGTTCAGGATCTTGCCGGCCGCGATCGCCGAGACCACCCGGGTAAGCCGGACCTGGCCCAGCTCCTCGTCGACCTTCACCTCCACGAAGATCGCCCCGTGGGTGTAGGCCTGGTAGGTCTCGTTGAAGTCCTTATCGGGACCAGCCTCCTCGACCGCCTCGACCTTGTCGACACCGGCGGCCCGCATCACCTCGACCATCGAGACGCTGCGGCTGGGATCACCCGCCACCGAGATTCGGCCATCGGCGAAGACGGCGCGGTCGACATCGACATTGGCGAGGGGCGAGTTCTCCAGCCCACGGGCCAGCTTGAACACCTGCTCGCCGACGTTGCGGCAGGCCTTCATCACGGCGGTGCCGGAAGAGGCCGCCGTCCAGGATCCGCCAGCAACAGGCGCCTCGGGCAAGCGCGTGTCGCCGAGCTTGGTGGTCACCGACTCCATGGGCAGGCCCAAAGTGTCGGCGGCGATCTGGGTCAGGATCGTGTAGGTGCCGGTGCCGATGTCGCCGGTGGAATTGCCCACCGTCAGCCGGCCATCGGCGGTGAGCGTCGCGATGGCGTTCGACTGCATCATCATCGACTCCCAGACGCCAGTGGCAACGCCCCAGCCGACCAGCTCGCGGCCCTCGCGCATGGAGCGGGGCTCGGGGCTGCGCTTGGACCAGCCGAAGCGCTCGGCGCCTTGGGTGAAGCAGGCCTTCAGCTCCTTGGAGCCGAACGGCTTGCCCTCGGCGGTGGCGTCCGACTCCGCGTAGTTCTTCAGCCGCAGCGCGATCGGGTCCATCCCGGTCGCGTAGGCGAGCTCGTCCATGGCGGTCTCGATGGCGAAGACGCCGGTGACGGCGCCCGGCGCGCGCATGTCGCCCGGGGTGGCGGTGTCGAGCTTGGCGATCCGGTAGGTCAGGGCGACGTTATCGCAGCGGTAGAGCACCCCCGACCAGTTGACGATGACCTCCTGGTAATCCTCGTAATGGGAGGTGCCTTGCACGGCATCGTGCCGGAGCGCGGTCAGGGTGCCGTCCGCCTCGGCGCCGAGGGAGACAGTCTGCAGCGCCTCACCGCGATAGGTGAACGACCACATCTGGTCGCGGGTCAGGGTGACCCGGACCGAGCGCTTCAGCTCCTGGGCGGCCAGCATCGCCAGGAAGGCCTGGTATTGCGGGCGCAGGCCGGAGCCGAAGCCACCGCCGAGATAGGGGTTGAGCACCCGCACCTGATCGGGCTTCAGGCCGAACACGTTGGCGAGATACTGGTGGCTGTTCGAGACACCCTGGATCTTGTCGTAGACCGTGTAGGTCCCGTCCTCTTCCACCACCACCGTGGTGGCAT
>Ga0182225_1000036_pt1 | contig 10147 bp, 7 predicted proteins | sample G6R1MG_26_FD_129662 | JGI IMG/M metagenome (GOLD analysis project Ga0182225, IMG submission 129662) | Miscanthus phyllosphere microbial communities from Michigan, USA - G6R4_NF_03OCT2016_LD1 MG | ecosystem: Host-associated > Plants > Phyllosphere > Phylloplane/Leaf | place: USA: Michigan... | reverse complement strand
GGCGGACGCGGCACCGTTCCCGCGCTTCGATCTCGCCGACACGCCGGCGCTGCTGCTGGGGATGGAGACGCTCAGGCTGTTCCGCCGGGTCGAGATCGACTTTCCGGCGCGATCGATCCGGCTGAAGCTGCCGCGGCGCTAGCGGCACGCCCCGTCGGGGGCGGGCAGGCCCTGGACCATGCGGAACTGGACGCGTGCCTCCTCGCCCATCAGATGCTGGAGGACGGTCCAGAACCCGGTCACCGCCTCGCCGCCCGACGCGCTGAACGCGCGCGCGACGTTGTCGTGGAGGTCGTCGAAGATCACCTTCTCCAGCGCTGCGCCCTCGGCGGTCAGCGTCAGCAGGCGCTGGCGGCGATCGACGTCGCCGGTGCGCTGCTCCATCAATCCCTTGTCGATCAGGTGCTTCGACACCCGCCCGAACGACTGCTTGGTGATGCCGAGGATCGCGAGGAGCGGCCGGACGGTGATCCCGGGGCGGCGCGCGACGAAATACATGACACGGTGGTGCGCACGGCCGAGACCGAGTTCGGCCAGCGTCTCGTCGGCATGCTTCAGGTGGCGGGTGTTGGCGAAGAAGAGCAGGTCCATTCCGCCCCGGATCGTCTCCTCGCGCAGGAACTGATCACGCGGCGGCAGGACGATGTCGGTCATCGCGTCACGCTGCCCGATCGAGCGTTGCGACGCCAGTCCTTCTTGCGACAAGCATGTCTCGCGATGCGACGGTCACGAGGGTGACCAGGGGTCGTAGGGGGCGCCGCGGATCCAGCGGGTGGCGACCCATTTGACGCCGCGGGTGACCGGCAGCCCGGCGTGACGCGCGCGCGGGTCGGCACCGCCGCCTGGCAGGATGCTGTGGAACAGGAGCACGTCGCCGGCGACCGGGCGAACGCGCAGGCCGATCGCGGGGAAGTCGGTCTCGCCACCCTCGAAGCCGTCGTTGAGGTAGGCGATCGCGGTGACTCGCCGCTGGTTGGCGACGCCGGGCAGCGCGTCGGAGTGGAGGCGGCATTGCTGGCCGGGGGCGTAGCGGAGCACCTGGAGCGGCTCGCCGGCGTCGAGCGCGGTGCCCGTCAGCGCGGCGAGGCGGCGGTTGATCGCGGCGACCGGCAGCGTCTCCTGCGCCGGGCCGATGGTGGCGTTGTGCGAGGTGCGGACCGGGTGCGGGACGGCGCGGCCGGTGGCGGGGTCGACGACGACGGCAGGCTCGAGCAGCGCGTTGGCGATGCCGGCGAGATGGAGGCATTCCGCGCGCGATACCGCCTGCCGGGCGACGGCGACGAAGGGATCGGTGCTGAGGACGTCGAGCGGGATCGCGGCGTCGGGATAGCCGGCGGCGTCGAGGGAGAGGGCGTCGATCAGCGCGGCGTGCTCGGCGGCGACCGGGTCGCCGCGCGCGGCAGCGGCGAGCAGCGCGCGGGCGGCAGGCCAGTCGGCGGGCGCGCCGGTGCCGTTGGCGGTGAGCGCGACGTCGAGGAGCGCGGCGTCGACGTGGCCGATCGCGACCGCGCGGCGGAGCGCGCGGCGGGCGGCGGGGAGATCGCGGGGGATGCGGTCGCCGCGCAGGTGGCAGGCGGCGAGTTCGGCGAAGGCGGCGGCGTCGCCGCGCGCGCCGGCGGCTTCGAGCGTCGCGACGAGGTCGATGGTGCTAGGCATGGTCGCCGACATCGCAAGAAGAAGGGGAGCGGTCGCCCGCTCCCCCCAGGGGCGTCAGAAGGTGGCGCGGACGCCGGTGAAGAAGCTCCGGCCGAGCACCTCGTAGATGGCGCTGCCCGCTCCGGTGCCGGTCGATCCCAGCGGCGGCTTGCGGTTGCCGACGTTGTCGATGCCGACGAACCACTCGAAGCCCTTGCGCTCCTCGGTGGTGGCGCCGAGCTGCAGCGAGAGGCGGACGTTGTGGTAGAACACGTCCGGGTACTTGCGGATCGAGATGACGTCCTCGTTCAGCGGCGGGTTGCCGTTGATCGGGTAGAGGTTGGCATAGGCCGTCGTCAGCATCGGGCCGATGTAGTGGAGGCCGTAGCCCGCGGTGAGCTTGCCGACGGTGAAGTCGGCGTTGAGCGTGAACTCGTCCTTCGGGTCGCCCAGCTGGTTCAGCACACGCGTCTCGAAGTCGGGACGGGTCGGGTCGGTGAAGTTGCTGTTGCGGATCTGGTGCGTGTAATAGCCGCGCAGGTTGACGCGGAGGTCCTCGGTCAGGCGACGGTTGTAGTTCACCTGAACGTCGATGCCGCGGCGCTTGAGCGACGCGAAGTTGAGGCTCGACTGGAGCAGCGAGCCCTGGATGATCTGGCCGGGAACCTCGCCGTTCGGGCCGAGGCCCGAGCCGGTGTAGCGCTGGAACAGGTCGCAGAACTGGCGATTGTCGTAGCAGAGATCGACGATCTGCTGCGCCGACGCGGCGGTGATGACGTTGCTGACGTCGATGTCGAAGTAATCGACGGTCAGGTCGAAGCCGGGCAGGAAGCGCGGCGTGACGACCGCGCCGATGGTCAGCGACTTCGAGGTCTCCTGGCGGAGATTCGGGTTGCTGCCGCTGATCAGCTCGAGCGAGTAGCCGAGGTTGGTCAGACCCTGGAAGTCGGCGTTGTTGAGCAGCGCGCCGAGGTCCGCCTGGCAGTTCGCCTGGCGCTGCGGCTGGCCTGCGCCGATCCGGCCCGCGTTGCACGGGTCGAGGAAGCCGGGCGCGAAGTCCTGGTTAGAGGGCGTCGCGGTGTCGGTGTAGTTGGGCGCGCGGACCGCCTTGCCGTAATTGGCGCGGAAGCGGATGTCGCGGATCGGTGCCCATTCGCCGCCGAAGTTGTACGCCCACACGCCGCCGGTCGAGCCGTAGGCCTTGTTGTAGTGCGAGTAGCGCGCGGCGCCGCTCAGCGTCAGGCTCTGGAAGAACGGGATGTCCTTCAGGATCGGCACGTTGATCTCGCCGAAGCCCTCGGCGACCTCGAGCGCGGGAGGCGCGAAGGTCTGGAGCGAGTTGAGGAAGGTGAGGCCGTCCTGGACGTCCTGATCGGCGACGAAGCGTGCCTTCTCGCGGCGATACTCGCCGCCCACCACGACCGCGACCGCGCCGCCGGGCAGGTTGAAGAAGCCGCCCGAATCGACGTTGACGAAGGCGGTGGCGTTGTACTGCTCGAGCCGGCCGGTGCTGCCGCTGTCGCTGACGATGTAGTTGCGCGCGGCGGTGTTATCGAGCCCGCCGAACGCGTTGTAGGGAACGCAGGCGGCGATGTCGCCGGCGAGGCGCGCGGCGGCGGCAGGGTTGCCGTCGAGGTCGGCGATGCCGCCGCGGGCGGTGGGATCGAACTTCGAGCGGCACTGGATGCCGGCGGCGACGTTGTTCGGGTCGATCCCGGCGTCCTGCGCCAGCAGCAGGCGCTGCTGGTTGACGTTGCCGAGAATGGTGATGCGCTGGTTGGCGCGACCGTAGTTGCCCGACACCTCGTAGTTGACGTGCGAGGTAATGTCGCCGCGGACGCCCAGGACGGCGCGATAAACCTCACGCACGGTATCCTCGTCGCGGATGCCGAGGTCGGTGAAGTTGCGCGCGTTGGTGAAGCGGTAGCTGCCGTCGGCGATCGCGACGCGATTGGCGGCGGTCAGCGCGCCGCCGCCGCCGGTCAGGCTGGTGTTGCTGCCCGAGGCGAGGATCGCGCTGGTCAGGATCGAGCGCGCCTGGGCGCTGAGGAAGGGGTTATCGAGCCGGTAGTTGGCCCGGTAGTCGGCGAAGGTCTGGTTGAACCCCTGGTTGAACGCCGGTCCCGAATTCGAACCGATGGTATGGGCGCGCGCGTACTTGGCCTCGACGAAGAAGTCGGCCGCGTCGCTGGCTTGGAAGTGGCCGAGGATGTTGGCGGTGAAGCGCTCGTTCTGCGGCAGCACCGAGAGCAGGCGATCCTCGCGGTTGTTGTCGCCGCTGCCGCCCAGGAAGGTGCCGGTCGGGCCGGTGCTGATCCGGTCGCCGGTCTGCAGCGACAGGTTGCCGAGCGAGTCGAAGCGGTAGTTGCAATTGTAGTTGGTGCGGGTGCCGGCGCCGCTCGGGATGCCGACGCCGCAGGGCGCCGCCGCGTTGCGGGTCTGCACGACCGGGATCACCCCGAAGCGCGAGATCGTCGACGAGCGGATGTCGCGCGCGAACACGGTGTCGAAGATGCCGTCGCTACCGTTGGTCAGCCCGACGCCGTCGGTGTCGTTGGTGACGAAGCCGTCCGCCCGACGCAGGAACGGAATGCTCGACGCGAACAGCCGCTCCTGGTTCGAATATTCGACCGCCAACGTCAGGTTGCCGCGGCCGTCGGCGAAGTTCTTGCCGGCGATGCCCGACACGTACTGGTTGCCGCCCGCCTTGAACTGCGGGATGCTGGCGCCGGCGCGCAGCTGCAGGCCGTCGAAGTTCTTCTTGAGGACGAAGTTGACGACGCCCGCGATGGCGTCGGAACCGTAGACCGCCGAGTTGCCGCCGGTGACGACGTCGACGCGGTCGAGCAGGTCGATCGGGATGGTGTTGATGTCGACCGCCGCGGCGGTGTTCTGGATGTCGGAGGGCACGTGGCGACGGCCGTTGACCAGGACCAGCGTGCGCTGGACGCCGAGGCCGCGCAGGTCGAGCAGGTTGAGGCCGGCGATGCCGATGCCCGAGCCCGGGTTCTGCTGCGAGAAGGTGCTGCGCAGCTGCGGCAGGTCGTTGAGCGTCTCGCCGAGGCTGGGGTCGGCGCGGCTGTAGATGTCCTGGCTGCGGATCGAGGCGATCGGCACCGTCGATTCGAGATTCGGGCGCCGGATGCGCGAGCCGGTGACGACGACCTCGCCCTCGCCGCCGCCGGGGCTGGTGTCGATCGACGAGGTCTCGTCGCCGCCGATGGGCGATCCGGCCTGCGCCGCCGCTGCATCGTTCTGCTGATCGGTCGGGGGCGGAGAACCGGTGTTCTGCGCCTGCGCCTGGACCGACATGAGGCTCATCGTGCCGGCGAGCGCCGTCGCAGCCAAGAGTCGAAACATGAGTATGCAACCTCCCTAACGTGACGCCTGCTGGCGTTCATGCGGGGCAAGTGCATCGCAACCACTTTGGCAGTATACTGATTCAGGTCAAGATCGCTGACTTTTCCTCGAGTGCGGCAATTTGGTTACATAGGCTGACCTATGATGCGGCTCGCGGCGGATCGATGGCGTCGGTCTGCTGGAAGTCGGCGATCTGCTCGCGCAGCCGATGCCGAGGACCCGCCGATGCCGGTCATCGTCGCATCACGCGTGAAATCATCCAGAACTGCGTGATTTATGGACCCGGTCGGCCGCAAGTCGTTAGAACACGGCCAATCTGAAGATTCACACCGGGTGAATGAATTCGTCGGATTCGCACCTACATTACATTGCGTCGGCTACCTCTTCGTAGGATCGTATCATCGCTTCCTGATCGAGGAGGCGTGTGTCGCTGGTCTTGCAGGAGATGGATGATGCCCGACGCCAAACTCGCCGTTCATTTGTCGCGCAAGGTCGAAGACCTGAAGGCCGTGCGCCTGCAGGGTTCGACCAAGTCGCTCGACCAGCTGACCGTCGCCGAACTGGTCGCGATGCGACCCGGCGGGGCTACGGAGCAGTCCGACGCTTACAGCGTCAACGCCTTCACCGACAACGTGTCGGTGTCGACCTCGTCGCTGGTCGAGCAGGTCGGTCAGATCGCCAAGGAGCGCGCGATGCGCGCCGAGGTCGAGGATGCGCGGCTGAAGGACCTGCGCGGCAAGATCGGCAAGATCGGCACGCGCCCCGGCGGTTGAGCCGACGGGTCGTCGGCCGCCAACGCGTCAACCAAGCGCCGGTGAGGAAGCGTCCATGATCGCCACATCGATCCGGATGACCGACGCGGACCTGATCCTGCTTCAGCGGGCGGGCGAGCGCCACGTCGGTTTCAGCCTGACCAAGGCGTGCCCGCTGTCGTGCGCGCATTGTTCGGCCGCGACGGTGCCGGCCTCGATGCGCCGCGCCGTGTCGATGCCGGCGGCCCTGGTCCGTCGCTGCTGCGCCGAGATGCCGGCGCTCGCGGCGCGCGGCGTGCGCGCGATCAGCCTGACCGGCGGCGAGCCGGTACTGTGCCTCGACGACGTGGCGGCGCTGTCGCGCGCGGCACGGGAGGCGGGGATCCGTACGACGCTGGTGACCGGGCTCTACTGGGCGGCGGGACCCGCGTCGCGCCGGCGCGTGATCGCGGCGTTGCCCGACGTCGATTGCTGGAACATCAGCTGGGACCGGTTTCACGCCGCAGAGGTCAGGCTGACCGACGTCGCGCATGCCGCGCGCGCGATCCGCGACACCGGGGCGGCCGTGACGATCCGCGTCGCGGTCGACGATCCCGCCACGCCCGAGGACGAGGCGATGTACGACCGCCTCGTCGATGCGATCCCCGACGTCGAGATCGTCGTCCAGTCGGTGCGGCCGGTCGGGCGGGCCGGTGGCGCGGTGCCGCCGGCCGATCCTCCGCCACGCGCGGCGGGCGACGTGTCGGCTCCGTCGTGGCCCTGCCTGTCGACGGGGCCGCTGGTGATGCCCGACGGCAGCGCGCGGCCCTGCTGCTCGTCGATGATGGACGAGCCCGACCATCCGTTCGCCGCGCGCAGCGCCGCGCACGGGCTGGCCGCGCTCCACCGGGACTGGACCGACGATCCGCTGCTGCTGCTGCTGCGCGGCATCGGCTTCGCGCCGATCATCCGGTTGATCGGCGAGATCGCGCCCGATCATGCGCTGGCCAAGGGGTCGGCGGCGCATCCGTGCGACGTCTGCGCGACGGTGTTCGGCGACCGGGAACTCGTCGGGCGGATCAAGGCCGCCTGCACCCGCGAACCCCTGGCCGGGCTCGCCCGGCACGCGGCGGCGGCGGTCCTCGACCACGGCGCGGTGCGGGAGACCGTCGATGCGTGACGCCGCCCCCGCCGCGGTCATCGTCGATCCGGCGCTGCTGCCCGCCGACGCGCCCGACCCGGCGACCGACATGACGTTGAACGAGCTCGCCGATTTCCAGGCGATCGCGGGGCATCACGTCACCTTCAGCATGACGCTCGCCTGTCCGCTGCGCTGCGAGCATTGCATCGTCAGCGCGTCGCCCGACCCGGGCCACACGACGATGCCGGTCGCGGTCGCGGAACGCTACGCCGCGCAGATGCCCGAGCTGGCGGCGCGTGGCATTCGCAGCCTGAGCTTCACCGGCGGCGAGCCATTGCTGGCGCGGCGGCAGGTGAAATGCATCTCCGACGCCGCCGCGGCGGTGGGGATCGGTTGCGGGGTGGTGACCGCGGGGCATTGGGGCAAGAGCCGCGCGCTCGCCGACGAGCTGGTCGCGGCCTTCCCGGGGATCACCGGCTTGGACGTCTCGATCGATTCCTATCACCTCGACTGGGTGACGCTGGCGACGGTGACCAACGCGGTGGAGGCGGCGCGCGATGCCGGGCGACGCGTCACCATCCGCTTCAGCTACCAGGACCCGCCGACGATCCGCGACCTGGAGATCCTGGCGCACGTCCGCACCATCGAGGGCGTGACGATCGCGTCGCAGCGCGTCCGCACCGAGGGACGCGCGACCGAGCTCGCGCTGACGCCGAGCGCCAAGTACAGCCCGTGGGTCAAGCCGTGCCTGACGCAGGGCATGGTCGTCCGTTACGACGGCAGCGTCGCGCCATGCTGCCTCAACCTGGTCGAGGCGCGCGATCACGCCTTTCAGTTCGGCGACGCGCGCGCGCGGCCGCTGGCGGCGATCCACGACGATTTCCTGGCGCACCCGTTGCTCCAGCTGATCCGCACGCTGGGCTTCTCCGAGGTGTGGCAATGGCTGCACGACGACGGCTTCGCCGACCAGCTCGCCGATCCGCCGCCCGACGACGCGTGCGACCTGTGCAGCTACCTGATGCGCAACCCGGCGATCGTCGCGCACCTGCAGCGGCGCGCGGCCGAGCCCGCGGTCGAGGCGCGCGTCGCGATGCTGGTCAGCCGGCTGCTCGGCGAGGACGGCATGGCGCGCAGGCTGGTCGCGCGCTGGCGCGCCGACCCGGCGACGCGGCCGGCGGGGCTGGAGGGGTTCGAGGACTATGTCGCGGCGATGACCGACGAGGTGGCGGCATGAACATGCACGCGGCGATCGCCGTGCCCGCGGTCGACGTCCTGTTCGTGTCGATGCCCTGGGCGACGACGACGCGCCCGTCGATCGCGCTCGGCATCCTCGACCGGCTGTGCGCCGAGGCGGAGACGAGCTGCGCGTCGATCTTCCCCAACCTCGATCTCGTCGCCCGCATGGGGATCGAGGCGGCGACGCCGATGTCGGACGAGCGCGCGCTCTACGGCCTGGGAGAGCATCTGTTCGCGGTCGACATCTTCGGACGCGACCGGCTCGCCAGCGACACGTTCCTCGACCTGATGTGTCGGCTGACGCTGCCCGCGCCCTTCGCCGACCGCGCCTACGTCGCCGGCCTGCGCGACGAGACGATCCCGCGCTTCCTCGACGAGACGGTCGATCGGATCCTCGCCGCGAACCCGGCGGTGGTCGGCTTCACCGCGACCTTCAACCAGGTGATGGCGAGCCTGGCGGTCGCGGTGCGGATCAAGGCGCGGCGTCCCGACATCGTGGTGATCGCGGGCGGCGCGTGCTTCGACGGCGAGATGGGTCAGGAATGCCACCGCGTCCTGCCGCACGCGATCGACCACGTCTTCATGGGCGAGGCGGAGGAGAGCTTCCGCGCCTTCCTCGATCGGCGCAAGTCGGGCGCGCCGACCACCGGCATCCCCGGGGTCACCTGGTACGAGGACGGCGCGGTCCGGCTGCTGCCCGGCGGGGCGCTGATGGACATGGATCGCAGCCCCATGCCCAACTACTTCCCCTATTTCGACGAGGCCGCGCGCATCGCCGGGGAGACGGGCACGACCTTCGAGATCGATGCGCTGCCGTTCGAGGGGTCGCGCGGCTGCTGGTGGGGCCAGAAGAACCACTGCCTGTTCTGCGGCATCAACAAGGACCTGCTCAAATTCCGCGAGAAGACGCCGGAGCGGGTCGTCGACGAGATCATGGTGCTGGCGCACCTGCACGGCGTCGCCAAGCTGACCGCGACCGACTGGATCATCTCGCGCAAGTCGCGGGTGCGCATCTTCGAGCTGATGCGCGACCAGGACCTCGACCTCGAGCTCTTCTACGAGACGCGCTCCGACCTCGACAAGTGGGAGGTCGCGCTGATGAAGGAGGCGGGGGCGCTGCGCGTGCAGCCCGGCATCGAATCCTTCTCGACCCCGGTCCTCAAGCTGATGCGCAAGGGGACCACCGCGCTTCGCCAGGTTCGCTTCCTCAAATGGGCGCGCGAGTACGGGGTCAAGCTGTCGTACAACATCCTGTGCGGCTTTCCCGGCGACGAGACGCGCTGGTACCTCGACATGATCGAGCTGATCGAGACGATCCCGCATCTCCAGCCGCCGACCAGCAACGCCAACTTCATCGAGCTTCACCGGTTCAGCCCGTTGTTCGACAACCGGCAGGCGTTGGGGATCGACCAATACGAGCTGCGCGTCGATTACCGCTTCAACTTTCCCGACGGCATGGTCGACCCGTACAAGATCGGGTATTTCTTCGAGTATGAGTGCGATCGGATCAGCGACCCCTCGCGCTATATGGACCGGCTGCGCGCGGCGATCGCGCCGTGGGTGGAGAATTGGGAGAAGCGGTCGCTGCCGCGGTGCGACTATCTGATCGGGCCGGGGTTCGTCCAGGTGACCGACACGCGTGGTGGCAAGGCCATGACGACGGTGCTGCGCGGACTGGTGCAGGACGTGTTCCTGCTGCTCGACGACATCGGCACCCGCCACGGCCTGACCGAGGCGTTGCGCGCCAAATATCCCGAGCAGGTCGCCGCGGGGATGATCGACGCCGTCGTCGACGACCTGATCGCCAAGCGGCTGGTGATCGCCGAAGACCAGACGCTGCTCGCGCTGCCCGTCGCGGTGACGCCGCGGCCGACGCCCGACCTGCGTCGCTACGTGCTCGGCGACGGCGACGTCGAGGGCGACGTGGAGGGCGAGGAGCTGCTCGAGGCGGCGCAGTGAGCAAGGCGGCGGTCGTCGGGATCGAGGGGACGCCTGGCGATCTGCTCCGCTTCCAGCGTCAGGCCTGGTCCAACATCGTCTTCAG
>Ga0182225_1000031_pt1 | contig 10476 bp, 21 predicted proteins | sample G6R1MG_26_FD_129662 | JGI IMG/M metagenome (GOLD analysis project Ga0182225, IMG submission 129662) | Miscanthus phyllosphere microbial communities from Michigan, USA - G6R4_NF_03OCT2016_LD1 MG | ecosystem: Host-associated > Plants > Phyllosphere > Phylloplane/Leaf | place: USA: Michigan... | reverse complement strand
TCGGCGACACCCCGGCCTCCCCCAACGACGGCGCCACCTTCCACGACACCGCGGTCTGGGTTCGGGCGGCCTGAGAACCGGCTCGCCTTGCTGAAAAGCGAGATCTCATAGGGCGCAGCCCTCTGGCGGGGTATCGGGGCGGCACCCCGATAGATCCGTGCTTCGTCAAACCTCAAGGTGGAACCCGCCTGAATCGGCACGGTTGGCTGCAGACACACTGTTTCGTGGACGTTACCAGCCATGCGGGTTCTCCTCGCTGCCGCCCTGCTGCTCCCGGTCGCCTCATCGGCCTGGGCCCAGAGCCTGTCCGCCACCGCGACTGCACCCTCGGCGGCCTCGCTGGAACCGGTCACGGCGTTCGCCAATCCCGGACAGCTCAGCCTCGGCGGCGGGTCCACCACCGGCCCGTTCCCGACCCTCTCGGCCCAGGGCGGCGGGCTGGTGAATGCGGGCCAGCTCAGCTTCGGCGGCGGAGGCTCCGGAAGCGGCAGCATCGCACCGCCATCGGGCGCGAGCGGCAGCACCGGCCGGCTCGGCCTGACCGGGGTCGGCACGACCGGCGGCGCCGGCATTACCAGCAGCACGACCTCTCGCTCGACCGGAGCCAGCAGCGCAATTTCCGGCTCGTCCGGGACCGGCAGCACGATCGGGGCGACCGGAACGCGCAGCGGCTTCAACACCTCGTCGAGTTCGGCGATCGGGTCGATCTCGGGCAACGCCTTCTCGTCGTTCGGCACGGGTGGGATCGGCGGCGGATCGGCGATCGCCACCAGCCTGAACACGAACGCCAATTCGGCCTCGTCGGCGGCCTCGTTCGGGGCCGGCGGCTTCGGCGGGATCGGTGCCAACTCGACCGGCCTGAACGTCAATTCGGCCGTGTCGGCGACACCCACGGCGAACGGCGGCGGCTCGTTCGGCGGCGCCGGGATCGCGAGTGGTGCCAACGCGGTCACGGAACCGGATACGACCGGCAGCACGGTTCGGGGTGGCGGCGGAGCGGCCGGGGGCGCGGGTATCGCGGCCGGGACCGCCCAGGCCGACACGGCCTGCACCGGGCCTTTGGCGGTGGCCTGTTTCGGGGGCGGGAACGGCTTCTGACGGGACCGCACGGAGTGGCGGAACCGGTCGGAAGCGCTGCCGTTCCTTCTGCACCGGTACCTCAGCCGGGACGGGAGGCGATGATGCAGAAAGCCATGGGACTGGGCCGCGTTTCGCTTGCGGCTGTTCTCGTCGTCGGGATGTCGAGCGTGGCGCTGGCCCGCGATGCTGGCACCACGATGCCGGGCGCCAAGGGCCGGGCCGGCAGCCTTCACGGCATCGGGTTCAACACGCCGAAATTCGGCTCCGACATCCGGACCGGCAAGGATCAACCCTATACTTGGCCGGTCGGTGACCGCTATCGTCCGGAATCCAAGCCGTTCTACGGGCGGGCCTACTAGCGCGTCGTCCGTTTCCCGAAAGCCGGCGGCCCACCTGTCGAGACGATGCTATCGAGCGTCCGCCGCCGAACGAGGTACTGGCTCGCGGGATGCAGGCCCGGCCACTTTCAACACTCGCCCCGCCGGCCCGTGATGGCGCTGGCGATCATCGATCGGGCATGCGCGGAGAGACCTTGATGCCGGTGCCATGTCGGCTGATCCTCGTCGCCCTGGCCTGCGCGGCCTCGTCCGCTCAGGCGGGCGAGTTCGCCGCAACTCCGCCCGTCCAGGGCATGGTGATGTCCCTGCCCGATTCGGGCATGGCCAACAGCACCCCGAACCCGGCACCGCCCCCCGAGGCCGACGCGCCGGCGCCCGCTTCCACGTCAGCGGATCCCGCCAATGGCCGGCGGCGCCTTCAGGCATTCGGCAGCGGCTTCCCGCCGATCGAGGGGCGGCTCCCGAACCAGCGCACCGGACCACGTCGGGAACATGTGGTGCACGACATCTGCATCGGGTGCTGAGCGCCCCGCGCCGCTCCTGACCCTCCGATCACTGAAGGGCGCGGGACCGGGTGTTCGCTCGGATCCAGCGCGGCGAGAGCACGTCACCCTCCTCGGTGATGATCCAGGGCTCGGCATCCTCGGTTTCGATCGCCTGCGCCGCGACGGCGAGGGCCTCGCGCAGGGTGGCGAAGGGACGGCCCTTCGCGGAACGCCCGTGCGAGCGGCTCGGCCACACGGTCAATTCGGCGCGCTTGTCGAGATCAGCGGGCGTCATGGTCGCGCTCCGGATATGCGAAGATTGGACCTCATCTAGCCCATCTATGTGACGTGGAGCTGGCGATCAGGTTGCTGCTTGGTGTCCGATCGATCAGGGCGCTGCGACGTGTGTTCGCAGCCAATCCCCGGGCCGTCGGACCCACAACGGCCAGGACCCGCAGTGGAATCGAAACGCTGCGCGGAACCCCACCGCTCCTGTCGGTTCACCGGACGCCGAGCGAAATTAAATCTGACGCGATTTCAATTTATATTTGAGAGTTCATGAGGTGAAATTTATTTCATTTGTTTGGAATGCATGGCGTCAATTGATCTAAGGAACGTTGTTCCCTGCAGGTGCGATACGATAATCGCAAAAAACTGCATCCTCTGCGGTATGTTGCAATGCAAAATAAGCATGCCGCACTGCACAAATCCGTGGTCTCATGTGTCCAGCGATCGCATTCCGCGATCGAACCGGAGACGCACCATGCGCACGATCCTCATCCTCGCGTCGGCGGCGCTCACGACGACCACCATCCTCGCCGGCCCCGCCGCCGCGGATGACAGCCTGAACCTCACCCCGCCGCTGTATCGGGAGCAGGCCCGCGCCGCCACGCAGGCCCGTTCGGTCAGCGACCTGACCACCACGCCCCAGCCGGTCTCGGCCACCCGCAATGTCGGCCGCCCGGTGGCGACCCTCGATCGGCCGATGGTCCAGGCCTCGGCTGACACGAACCGCTGAGCGCATCACACGGCTTGCCGCGCCGGACGGGGATTCCTGCAGCGCGGCGCCGATTAGACGATATGCAGTTCCTGGGCGGCGATAATTGGTGAGACGCCGCGCTGGATTAGGCGGCGGGTCCGAGCTTGCTGGCCCAGTTCGGCACGCATGGCGGCGCCCGTGACCCGATAGCTCTCCAGATAGAGGTCCAGCCAGACGTACTGGATGGCAACCGCGAGAAGGGCGGCGTTCTCCGCCTGGCGGATGCTCAGCCGGATGGCCTCGTCCGCCAGACGGCCAACCTCGCCGTACATCATCAGCAACTCCACGCCTGGATAGAAGCGGCGACACCGGGATGCGTCGCCGGCCCACGACCGAGGCGGCGGCTCCGGGAGCCCGCGGCCTCGCGCCTGCAACTCGCTAGTGCGACGCCTGCTCAGCGGCGTGCTGCGTCTGCTGGACCGCATCCTGCCCCTGCTTCATCGCCTTCTGCGTGTCGTCAACGCCCTGCTGCACCGCCGACTTGGCGCGCTCCGCACCTTGCTGGAATGCGCCCTGGGCGAGGCCGCCGAGTTCCTTGGCCTGAGCTTGCATGGCCGCGAAGCGCTCCCGAACGTACTCGGCTTGGAGCTGCATCGCCTCCGGGAACGACCGTGCGGCCGCGATTTTCTGCGCCAGGTCGAAGGCGGCGCGGACGTTCTGCTCGGCGTACTCGAGATTGCGGGAGTACATATCCTGCGCATTGGTGCGAGCCAGCTCCGTAGAGCCCTGCATCGTGTCGGTGGCGCGCCGGGCGGAACCGATGAAAGTCCCGAAGGCCTTGCGGGCCTGCTCGACGCTGGTCTCGGCCAGATCGCGCATCTGCGGGGGGACCTCGAAGCTCGGGATGTTCGCCATGACTGGTCTCCTGTCAGCCGCATGTCCGGCCGCGGCAGAATTTATTGTGCACTGCACAAGTCGGCAGGTCCAGGGATCATCGGGTAACGGAACGGCGGATCCGTCAGATCTCTGTCTCGCGTCGGACGATCGCGTCCTCGCCGCCCCCCTTCTGCGACAGCCCGACCTCCGGTTCGTCTCCCGGGATCGGCAGAGGTTTTAAGGCATCCGGCACGGTATCCGTGGATACGATCTTCGGATCCGAATTGACGGACGGGGGAGTGGACCGTTCCGGAACGGTCCCGCGTTCACGCGAATCAATCATTCGATACTTCCCTGTGTCGAAACTTGCACCCTGGATACTGCGTTCGGATCCAAGCTTTCGATTCGAAGCACCTTCGGCGAAAGCCGGGCACAACTTTTTTGGGACGATGCCTGAGGCAACGCAGCGTGTGCGCCGCAGCTCCCGGAACATCAGTCGCCGAGTGGCCGGGATCGCATCCGCCGCGCTATATGCGGGCGGAAGAACGAGGAGAGTGTCGTGTTCACCGTCAAGGGGATCGATCCGTCCGGCCGCGTCATGACCTTCGCGTGCGGGACCGACGAGCAGGCCATGGAGAAGACCTGGGAACTTGCCCGGCGTGGGTTCCGGGAGATCATGGTCGCCGATCCCAAGGGTAAGGAGATGTCCGCGGCCGCGTTCGAGCGGTCGCTGGACATCGATTGGGGTGAGTGAGCCGACGCGGCGAGCGTCTTAGCGGTTGCCGAGGGACGGGCCACCCGCCGTGCCGCCGGTCCCGGGCGGTCCGCTGGTCGGGGTGCCGCCGATATTCACCCCCGGCGTGGTGCCTGGGACGGATGAATTGCTGGGATTGGCCATCGTGCCCGTGGTGATCTGAGCATTGGGGCCGCTTCCCACCGTGCCAGCCCCCACGCCGCCGGTCGAGGGTGGGGCGGTCACGCCAGTATTGCCGGCGCCGCCGGTGACCACCTGCGCGGCGGCCGGGCCGGCCAGCAGCAGGGTCAGGGCGCTCGAGAGCAGGATCGTCGTGCGTGTCATGAATCCGTCCGGTCTTGGTTTCGGACGGCAACGGGTGTGGGCCGGCGAAGTTCACGCTGGCACGGCGCGAACTGCCAGGACGCTCTCAGTGCAACTCGTAGCAGTTGGTGATCACCCGCGGGTTGCGAGTCACATCGTACAGAATCGAGCACTGCACGAGGTACTTGGTGTCCTTCCGCCGAAACAGGATCAGCGAAGATCGATTGTCGAAAGTGCCGGTATAGCCGGCTATCTCCCAACCGTCGGCACTGAGCCGCTCGATGGTCAGTGGCTCGGCGGCCGAGGCTGCCAGGACCGATCCCAGGCAGGCGGAGAAGCTCAGCCACCGGCGCATCGATCGGGTCCTTCGCGTCGTGGTCATAAACCCGAGACGTCGTCGATATCCGGCGCAGGATCCCGGTGGGGCGGCGCGGGATCGTCCTCAGGGGCAGGCGGAAGCCGGGGCGGCGGCATGTCGCCGGTATTCGGCGGTGTCGGCAGCCCCTGGGGCAGATCGGGTATGGGCGCGTCGTCGGCGTTCGGCGATCTCGGATCGGGCATGACGTGTTCCCCAGGTCTTTGCCGCAACCTGCATTCGGTAGGCTCGGCACGAACAGAACGGTCGTCGCGGGCGAATGTGCCGGCTCCTGATCGGCCGCGGCAACCGTTTCGGCGGCTCCGCGGTTCTGTCTCCGCGTGGCTGGCCTTGGCTGCGCGAGCCCGTGAGCTGCCCGTGAACCGCTGCCTTACCCCAATCCTTGCCGCGACCTTGATCGTCGGCATCCTGTCCCCTGCCTCCGCGGTCACCCGGAAGGTCAAGATCCCCAATCGGTACGACGGAGCCTGGACCATCGTGGCGACCACGTCCGAAGGACCCTGTGCCGCTCAGACCAGCTATCAGGTCCAGATCAAGAACAGCGACGCATCGATTCCCGGGGACGAGGTCGATATCGACGGCGGCGTCTCGGCCAGCGGCAGCGTCCAGGCCACGATCACCAGCGGATCCAACACGGTCCCGATCGCCGGCAGCCTAGATACTCAGGGTGCCGGCAGCGGCACTTGGCGCACGAGCGGCGGTGCGATCACGTGCAGCGGCCGGTGGAACGCCCGGCGCTCGGGCTGACCCGCCCGAGGCGCCTTACGCCGGTGCCGCCTCGCGACGAAGGCTCGGTCGGCTCGACCGTCCGGCCTTCGGATCGTTCGTCGCTGCTCCGATCTCCTCAGCCTTGCGCCAAACCGCCCGGCAGATGAGGATCTCGCTGCTGCCATCGATGCTGAGCACGAACCGATCGGGTACGATTTCCGCTTCCGGCAGAGCGACACGGACGCCGCCGACGGAACGGTCGTAGACGATGCAGGGCAGGCTGCGATGCTCGTCGACTGAGATGCTGCCGGTCTCGTTCAGGAACGTGCGCGGAGCGCTCCGTCGGTCAAGCATCGCCGCCTCGTGAACCTCAAGGCGCGCAGGATCGGCGCCTCGGGTTCAGAAGAGGTTCTGGAATCGTGTCGGATTGTCCGTATTCGCGTCGAAAGCCCCGTTACCCGGTGACGACCCCGACCAGCGTCGCGAGAAAACCGAGCGCGACGGCACCGATCCCACTCATGAACATCACGTCCCAGCCCGCGAAATCGTTCGATCGAGGCGCGCGGGCGAAAGCGAAGATCGTAAGCGCAGCGCCGAACACGACTAGCGCGATGGCGATGATGATCGGTGTGGACATGGCGTGACCCTCCGACGCCGGTCTCCTGGCCCTTCGGGCTCTTGTCCGGACGATCACAGCCGGCGTGATCTGCTTTCGCTCGTCCGTCGTCGAAACATGACAGACGATCTGAGCGCGAACAAGGAGATAATCTGTTCTGCATTGCAGAACGGGCGTGTTTGAACCTGCCAGATCTCACTTGCGCCGCAGCTTTTTCTGGGGATGGTCCCGGCCGTCCCGAGCGCTTCCATCAACCTCCGCAACAGCAGCCCTCAGTCGACGAAGACCCGCACGCCGTCGGTGTTGAGGATATCGCGCTGGTCGGCGCACCATTGCTCCGCCCCGACCTCGGCGATTGTCTTGGCGACGCGCCGCCCTTCTTCCGCGATGGCGGTCCGGGCTTTACGTGCGCCGAGGGCGGCGTCGAGTGCCCTGCGGACGGTCCGGGACAGGCCTTCGGAGACCGTATCGTCCACCGTGTAGAACGTACGGCAATACAGGACGATGCCGGCCTGGGCGCCAACGATCCGCACCAGCCCGTCGATCGTCTCGGCCCGCTTCTCGTCCTGCGCCGCCGTTGGGCCGGACGATAGGGTCGCCGCGGCCAGCGCGGCGGCGAGCAGGGCGCGTCTCATGATCGAATCTTCCTCTGCGGGCTGAAAGCTGGACCAGCGCGTCGGCGGCGGTCCATGACGCAGAGATAGGGCCGCCAATCCCGGATACAGACCCGGCGAGAGGCGTCGCGAAGCGACATCCCAGCGCGGTGCCGTCGGGCGGCAGCCCGTCATGGCCTTTAAAGCTTGTTCCCTCCGGCCCGCCTTACGCTCCGGTCACTTCCGGGCCGACATCATGTCGTGCGTGAGCACGGTGAGCTTGCCGATCAGGCTGGAGATGTCGGCGCCCTTGCACGACCATTGCGTGCCGATCGCCTCGCCATCCGTGGAGACCGAGACGACGGCCACCGAGCGCAGCCGGCCCTCGCGGGCGAGCGCCAGCTGGTCCTGCAGCACGGCGATCACCGACGCGGTGTCCTCGTCGGCCACGGTGGGCGCGATATGGGCCGGGAACGCCACGACCGTGTCGGTTCTCGTCTGCTCACGCTTCATCATGCTTCGATCCCGCACCAATCACTCTCGGGATCCGGCGTGGGCATCAGCTTTGTGCAGAGTGTGGCAGCTTATCCGTGTCGCTGCATGTCGTCGGCCTGTGTGGCTGCGCGGCAACGATCGTGGTCACGGCCTTGGGCCGGCGATCGGGCGTCGATCGCATCGCTTGAGAGACGGAATGACGGCACGCGGTCAACGGATGGGGGGAGCCGGAGCGCGTGCACGCCTGAATATCAGCGCGCGGAACGACCTCGGCGGCGTCCGCCGCCGGAGGCGCCCAGTGCGTTCAGGCTGCCTTGCGGCCCTTGCGGTCGCGCTCGGCCATGGCTCCGGGTTGGCCCAGGCCGATCGCCTTGGCGAGGGCGGAGCGCTGCTCGGCGTAGCTCGGTGCCACCATCGGGTAATCGGCCGGCAGACCGTAGCGCTCGCGGTAGCTCTGAGGGCTTAGGCCGTTTGCGGTCAGATGCCGCTTCAAGGTCTTGTAGGTCTTGCCGTCGATGAAGCTGACGATTCCGTCGTGCTGGACCGACTTGCGGATCTGCGCCGGGGTCGGCTTGTCGACCGCTTCACCCACGACCGCGCTGGCCCCGACGGGGCTCGTCCCGGAGGCGAGACCGGCAATCGCGCCGTGCACACGGGCGATCAGCGCCGGCAGCTCGGCAGCCGGAACAGGGTTGTTCGACACGTAGGCGGCGACGATGTCACCGGCCAGTCCGATCAAATCTGGTGTGTGCACAATGGTTTCTTCTGTCACTTCATGGTTCCCGACATGCCCCTCACCGGCGATTTGCTACTTCTCCCAGCCGAATGCAAGTTACAAAACCCTAGAACGGCGTGCATTTCGGTTATGAGCGCTGCGCATGCTGCCGCGTCAGGCTGGGAAATTCTGGCACAACCGTCAGGTGAACTATCCGCGAGGGCAGCGGCTTCGATAACCACTGCGCCAGTGTTTCCGCATCCCAGCCAATCGCTTGCGGGGACCCGGATTAAATGGTTTGCCGGTGCGGGCGCGGTTCCGAGACGCCCCCGATCCGACGAGGCGGAGCATCCCAGGTCTTAACGGCGGGTGCGTCGTTTTTACTGATGAAGTTGTTTGATCGCCTGATCGAAGACAGTTCTGAAATGGGGTGCGACAAGCTGTAATCAGTTCTGTCAGGATTGTCTAAGGCAGCAGTCGATGCGGCGAGATCCTTGTCTCCAAGCGCATGAGACAAGCGTGACCTTGGTGATACGGTATGCGGCGGCGGCTCGGGCTTGCCGCCTCTGCACGATCTTGATTCGGTCGCGCATCTGGATCCCGGACTGGGCGAGATCCGACCTTGCGTGATCGATACCCCTAGGGTTCTCAACTCATGGGCGAACAGTATTTGCCCGGGCCGCTGTTCTCTCGGTGACGACAGGGCCAAGCCGTGGCATTGCGCGATCATGCTCCTGCTTGCTCTCCTCTTCGCCCTTATGGTCGTCCTGGCCGTCATGATCATCACGCGGCGCTGGACCGGCCGGCTGGCCTCGCTCGCCACCTTGATCGCCGGGGCGATCATGGCCCTGTGGCTGGCCCAGGTTGGGTTGCTGCCGGGCTCCACCGGGCCGCTGACGCCGGACCGGCCCCGTGTCCCAGGGCTCGATCGGTAACGCGCCGGTAACCGTCCCGGCGCGAGCATGGGTTATGCCCACGCTGTCAGCCCCGCGCCTCATCACCTTCCTGGTCTCGGCCGTGCTCATCGGCCTGGCCGTCGCCAGCCTCTACACACGCATCCCCATGGTCGGACGGACCGTGGTGGCGCATCGGCAATGGTTCTTCATCGGCGCCTACGCGTTGCTGGCGCTCGGGGTCACGACCCGCAGTCTGTGACGGGTCCCGCCTCCGGCTTGTGCCGGGGCGCGCCGTATTCGGACGTCATCGCTCTATCGCAACCGCCCCGCGTGCTTCAAAGGTAGCGGATGGCGATGAAGACGACATTCGTGGTGCAGCCGTTCGAGCTGCACCGGAAGCGGCTGCGGCCGGCCCGGCAGGAGCCTGCCCAAAGTGAGTTCGGCGCCCTGAAAAAAGCCGAGGCTTTGGCTGCCCGCATGCCGGGGGCCGCGGCCCTGAAGGTGGTCGCCGACGACGAAACCGGCGAGCTCGAAGGCGTGACCATCCTTGGCCAGTTCGGTGAGGTACCGGAGGACTTCGCCGAGAGCCTTCAGGGCGGCTGAGGCGCCCGTCGGTCCCGGGATCGCTCGGGCAGCTGATGCGTCACCAGCGAAATGTATCGGCGTCCCTCTGGACACTACGTAGAAACAACGTAGCACGATGCTGGTGAACGATCGTGTGCCCAGAGCCAATATCCGTGCCCCGATACTTCATCGATCTCCACGATGGCGCGAACCTGGTTCGCGACCACAAGGGCTTCGACCTGCCCGATCTCGGCGCCGCGCAGGCCCAGGCGGTCCGCATGATGACCCGGATCGCGCAGGGGCTGTCTGACCCGCAGGTCCGGCAGGATTACGTGATCGCTGTCCGGGACGAGCAGGGAGCCGTCCGCCTGCGGCTGCGCCTGTCCTACGATGTCGAACCCGGCTGAACGCCGGGGCTGCGGTCGGCGGCGACGGAAGCGGATCTGCGCGCGTTGGTGTCGCGCTGACGACCGAGGAGAATGCATGACACGCGCGACGATCGCGACCGGATCAGTCCTGGCGGCCCTTCTGCTGATGGCCTCCGCCGGAGGGTCGGCCATGGCCCAGACCACACCGCCGCCCCAGACCGGCGCGGCCGCGGCGACGCCGGACAATGCCATCCTGCTCACCGTCTTCCTGCGGCATCACCAGTCGCGCCCCCTGGCCGAGCTGAATGAGCAGCTCGCCAAGCAGGGCTT
>Ga0182225_1000030_pt1 | contig 10562 bp, 11 predicted proteins | sample G6R1MG_26_FD_129662 | JGI IMG/M metagenome (GOLD analysis project Ga0182225, IMG submission 129662) | Miscanthus phyllosphere microbial communities from Michigan, USA - G6R4_NF_03OCT2016_LD1 MG | ecosystem: Host-associated > Plants > Phyllosphere > Phylloplane/Leaf | place: USA: Michigan... | reverse complement strand
GAGGGCTGGGCGGCGGGCGATTGGACCAGCCCCGATCCCGTGCCGCTGTTCGACCTGTTCATGCGCAACCGCGCGAGCCTGGGGCAGGCGGCGCGGGCGAAGGGGCCGGTGCGGTGGCTGCTGCGCGGGCTGCACGCGCTGAAGCCGAACAGCCGGCGCGGCGCGCGGGCGAACATCGCCTTCCACTACGACCTGGGCAACGACTTCTACGAAGCCTGGCTCGATCCGACGATGAGCTATTCGAGCGCGGTGTTCGCGGGCGAGGACGAGCCGCTGGAGACGGCGCAGCGGCGCAAGGTCGCGGTGCTGCTCGACCGGCTCGGCCTGCACGACGGCAGCCGGTTGCTGGAGATCGGCTGCGGGTGGGGCTTCCTGGCGGAGGCGGCGGCGGCGCGCGGTGCGGTGGTGACGGCGCTGACGCTGTCGGCCGAGCAGGCGGCGGTCGCGCAGGCGCGGGTGGCCGCGGCGGGGCACGGCGACCGGGTGACGGTGGCGCTGACCGACTATCGCGACATGCGCGCGACCTTCGACGCGATCGCCAGCGTCGAGATGGTGGAGGCGATCGGGCAGGCGCAATGGCCGGTCTATCTAGGCGCGATCGCACGCGCGCTGGCACCGGGTGGCCGGGCGGCGATCCAGTACATCTCGATCGCCGACGACGTGTTCGACGCTTACGCGGAGAGCGCCGACTTCATCCAGCGCTACGTCTTCCCGGGCGGGCTGCTGATCTCCGAGCGGCGGTTTCGCGCGCTGGCGGACGCGGCGGGGCTCGACTGGGTCGCGCCGCACGCCTTCGGGCTGGATTATGCCGAGACGCTGCGGCGGTGGCGCGTGGCGTTCGACGCGGCGGACGCCGAGGGGCGGCTGCCGACGCGGCTCGACGCGCGCTTCCGTGCGCTGTGGCGATATTACCTGATGTACTGCGAGGGTGGGTTCCGCGGGGGCGGGATCGACGTCGCGCAGGTGACGCTGGTGAGACGGTAAAAGCGACGGGGAGCAAGGCCAACGCCGCTGTCATCCCCATTCCGTTCGCCTCGAGTGGCCGTCGAGCTTGTCGAGACGGCCTATCGAGAGGTCGCCGCGATCGGTCTCTCGATACGGACTCTCGACAAGCTCGATCCCTACTCGAGACGAACGGAATATTGGGGCGAACTAGTAACGGAGTGGCCGGACCGGCGAGGAGACGTGCTCCTGTCACGCTTCAGCGCGCCCGGTTGCGCGCCCAGACGACGAGCGCCGCGACCGCGCCGATGGCGAAGCCGATCAGGACGCCGGGGGTCGCCTGTCCGTAGACGAGGCCGACGCCGGCGCCGACGAGGATGCCGATCGCGATGAGGAAGCCGCCGGCGGCGCTGGGTCTGGGCTCGGTCATGGCGGGGGCGATGCCACGTCCCCGCGCGGGACGCCAGCGTGCCGTTTCGGGATGGCGAAAAGCGTGCTGCGGTGGGCGTTTACCACTGTGCGGGGCGGTGACGGCGACGGTCGATCGCGTGGCATCGTTCGTGCGGAATAGCGGGCGATGCGCGCTTCCTTTCCCTTCGTCGCCGACGCCGGCGATGTCCGCTCCGCCACCGACCTGCTGGCCCATTACGGCGTCGCCGCCACCCGCGAGGCGGCGACGCGCGCCGATCGCGCGCGCGACCTGGGCAATCACGTCCATTTCTGCCGCTGGCGACAGGTCGGCCGGCTGATCGGCTGGCTGGAGGGCGACCCGGTCGGGGGTACGCTTCACTAGGCGGGGAACCGGAGGCGGGCGGCCGGGTTCACCTGGATCATAGGAGACCCGATATGATCCGTACCCTGCTTATCGCCGGTGCCGCCGTGCTGGCCGCGCCGCTGTCCGCCCAGACCTCGCCCGCAGACGGGCCTGGGACGCCGCTGCCGTACGACCTGGGGCGCGACAACGACAGCCCGCGCAGCAACGCGGGCGCGCTGGAAAGCCGGCCCGCGGTGATCGATGCCAACCGCCAGGCGCTGGCCGAGAGCCGCCAGAACGGTGCCGCGATCGCGGGCGACCAGGCGCGCTACGCCGCCGACGTCGCCGCGTACCGCGCGGCGCTGCGCGCGAACGCGAGGACGGTGGTGAACGACGCGGTCGTCCAGGAACGGCAGGAGCGCGCCTACGCGCTCGCGATGGAGGACTGGCGCGCGCAGGTCCGCGCGTGCGACCGCGGCAACTCGCGGGCGTGCAAGGCACCGGCACCCGATCCGGCGGCTTACTGGTAAGAAGAGAAACTGTCGATCGGGAGCAGTGCTCCCGCCGGCCGACAGTGGCGGTGCCGCCGGTCGTCCGACCGGCGGCACCGCGCGTTCGCGGCCGCGCTCAGCCGCTGTAGTACATGTCGTACTCGACCGGGCTCGGCGTCATCTCCCAGCGGGCGACCTCGCCGCGCTTGACCTCGACATAGGCCTCGATCTGGTCGCGCGAGAAGACGTCGCCGCGCAGCAGGAAGTCCATGTCCGCCTCGACGCTGTCGAGCGCCTCGCGCAGCGACGCGCAGACGGTCGGCACCTCGGCGAGCTCGGCGGGCGGCAGGTCGTAGAGGTTCTTGTCCATCGCCTCGCCCGGGTGGATGCGGTTCTGGATGCCGTCGAGACCCGCCATCATCAGCGCGGCATAGGCGAGATACGGGTTCGCCAGCGCGTCCGGGAAACGGACCTCGACGCGCTTCGCCTTGGGACCGGTGCCGTAGGGGATGCGGCACGACGCCGAGCGGTTGCGCGCCGAATAGGCGAGCAGCACCGGCGCCTCGTAGCCCGGCACCAGCCGCTTGTAGCTGTTGGTCGACGGGTTGGTGAAGGCGTTGAGCGCCTTGGCGTGCTTGATGATGCCGCCGATGAAGTAGAGGCACATGTCGGAGAGCCCCGCGTAGCCGTTGCCGGCGAACAGCGGCTCCTTGCCGTTCCAGATCGAGAAGTGCGTGTGCATCCCCGAGCCGTTGTCCTCCTTGATCGGCTTGGGCATGAAGGTCGCGGTCTTGCCGTAGGCGTGCGCGACCTGGTGGACGACGTACTTGTAGATCTGCATCCGGTCGGCCGTCGTGGTGAGCGTGCCGAAGGTCATGCCGAGCTCGTGCTGCGCGGCGGCGACCTCGTGGTGGTGCTTGTCGCAGGGGAGACCCATCTCGAGCATGGTCGAGACCATCTCGCCGCGGATGTCGACCGCCGAGTCGACCGGCGCGACGGGGAAGTAGCCGCCCTTGGCGCGCGGCCGGTGGGCGAGGTTGCCGCCCTCATACTCGCGGCCGGTGTTGGTCGGCAGCTCGATGTCGTCGATCTTGAAGTAGGATTCGTTGTAGCCGGTGTTGAACCGGACGTCGTCGAACATGAAGAACTCGGCCTCGGGGCCGACGTAGACGGTGTCGCCGATGCCGGTGGTCTTGAGGTACGCCTCGGCGCGCTTGGCGGTCGAGCGCGGATCGCGGGCGTAGAGCTCGCCGGTCGACGGCTCGACGACGTCGCAGAACACGATCAGCATCGGGGTGGCCGAGAAGGGGTCGACGTAGATCGCGTCGAGGTCCGGCTTCAGGACCATGTCGCTCTCGTTGATCGCCTTCCAGCCCTCGATCGACGAGCCGTCGAACATCAGGCCGTCGTCCCACTCGTCCTCGCCCATAACCGAGGCGACCATGGTCAGGTGCTGCCACTTGCCCTTCGGGTCGGTGAAGCGGAGGTCGACCCACTCGATCTCCTCTTCCTTGATGCGCTTCAGGACGTCGGATGCGGTGGTGGCCATGATGTTTCCTCGTGTGAAGTTCGGGTCAAACCAACCGGTCGTCCTGCGAAGGGACCGAGCGAGGGCGAAGGCCGTCTCCGAGGACCCGCGCACCCGCCTGTCCGTCGAGTCGCCGCGTCGACTTCGCTCAGCGGCTCCTCGGGACGAACGGACTATCTAATCAGATCGCGGCGTCGTCGCGTTCTCCGGTGCGGATGCGGAGCGCCGACTCGACGGGGATGACGAAGATCTTGCCGTCGCCGATGCGGCCGGTCTGCGCGGCGGCGGCGATCGCCTCGACGCAGCGCTCGGCGAGCGCGTCCTCGACGACGACCTCGAGCTTCACCTTGGGAAGGAAGTCGACGACGTATTCGGCCCCGCGGTAGAGCTCGGTATGGCCCTTCTGCCGGCCGAAGCCCTTGGCCTCGGTCACGGTGATGCCCGACACGCCGATCTCGTGAAGCGCTTCCTTCACCTCATCGAGCTTGAACGGCTTGATGATGGCCTCGACCTTTTTCACGTATTCTTCCCCGCTGGCGATGCTCGCCCGGTCGGGCGCGTTGCACGCAGCGTGCCAGCCGCGATGCGGAGGGGCAAGGGGGCGGGAGGGACGAAGAGGTGGCGCGAAAGCGGGCAGGTGCGGGACCGGTGCTTAACGTTTGGGCAACTTCTGACGCAATTCGGGGCCGGGCGACGTCAGACGCGGCGAAGTCGCGCCTCGTGGCGCGCTTCGTCGCGCTGGCCGAGCTAGCCCGCGGGCGACGCAGCTTCGCTACGCCGTCTCGCGCGCTAGCCACTCCTCGAGCCACTTGATCGTATACGCGCCCTCCAGGAACTCCGGGTCCTCGATCAGGTCGCGGTGGAGGGGGATGGTGGTCTTCATCCCCTCGATCACGAATTCCTCCAGCGCGCGGCGGAGGCGGGCGATGCAGCGGTCGCGGGTGGTGCCGTAGACGATCAGCTTGGCGATCATGCTGTCGTAATAGGGCGGCACCTTGTAGCCGGCGTAGAGCCCCGAATCGACGCGGACGTGCATGCCGCCGGGGGCGTGGAACTGCTTCACCAGGCCGGGCGAGGGGGCGAAGGTGCGCGGGTCCTCGGCGTTGATGCGGCACTCGATCGCGTGGCCGGTGAAGCGGACGTCTTCCTGCTTGACCGACAGCGGACAGCCTTCGGCGACGCGGATCTGCTCGCGGACGAGGTCGATACCGGTGATCATCTCGGTCACCGGATGCTCGACCTGGAGGCGGGTGTTCATCTCGATGAAGTAGAATTCGCCCGCTTCCCACAGGAACTCGATCGTGCCGGCGCCGCGATAGGCCATGTCGGCCATCGCCTTGGCGACGATGCCGCCCATCCGCGCGCGTTCTTCGGCGCTGATGACGGGGGAGGGCGCTTCCTCGAGTACCTTCTGGTGACGGCGCTGGAGCGAGCAGTCGCGCTCGCCGAGGTGGATCGCGTGCCCCGCACCGTCGCCGAAGACCTGGAACTCGATGTGGCGCGGGTTGCCGAGATATTTCTCGAGGTAGACGGTCGCATCGCCGAACGCGGCCTTCGCCTCGCTGCCGGCCTGCTGCATCAGCGTCTCGAGCTGATCCTCGCTCTCGCACACCTTCATGCCGCGACCGCCGCCGCCGGAGGCGGCCTTGATGATGACCGGGTAGCCGATGCGGGCGGCGATGGCCTTCGCCTCGGCGACGTCGGCGATCGCGCCATCGGAGCCGGGGACGAGCGGCAGGCCGAGCGCGCCGGCGGTGCGCTTCGCCTCCACCTTGTCGCCCATCGTGCGGATGTGCTCGGGCTTGGGGCCCACGAAGATCAAATTGTGGAGCTCGACGATCTCGGCGAAGCGCGCGTTCTCGCTGAGGAATCCGTAGCCGGGATGGATCGCGTCCGCGCCCGAGATCTCGGCGGCGGAGATGATGTTGGCGACGTTCAGGTAACTGTCGGCGGCGGCGGGCGGGCCGATGCAGATCGCCTCGTCCGCCAATCGCACGTGCATCGCATCGGCGTCGGCGGTGGAATGCACCGCGACGGTCTTGATGCCCATCTCGTGGCACGCGCGGTGGATGCGGAGCGCGATCTCGCCGCGGTTCGCGATCAGGAGCTTCTTGATCGGTTTGGGCGGCGTCATCAGTCGATCACGACGAGCGGCTGGTCGAACTCGACGGGCTGGCCGTTCTCGACAAGGACGGCGGTGACCGTGCCGGCCGAGGGCGCGACGATCGGGTTCATGACCTTCATCGCCTCGACGATGACGAGCGTGTCGCCCGCGGCGACGCGCTGGCCCACGGCGGCGAACGGCTTCGCGCCGGGCTCGGCGGCGAGGTAGACGGTGCCGACCATCGGCGACTTGACCGCGTCGACCGCCGCGGCGGGCGCCATCGCGGCGACCTCGACCGCGATCGGGGCGGTCGGCAGCGCCGGACCGGGGGCGGGCGGGGCGTAATGCATCGCGGGGGCGGCGTTGACCGCGGCGGCCTTGCGCGCGACGCGGATCTTGCGCGCGCCGTCCTCGACCTCGATCTCGGTCAGCGAGGTGGCGTCGAGCAGCTCGGCGAGCTGACGGACGAGGTCGACGTCGACCTTCAAGGCGTCGCCGGTCGGAGCGTTGGTGGGTTCGGACATGTTGCTTCCCTGTTCAAGCGCGCGGGCATGTCAGAACCGCGCGGCGGCTTCAAGCGCGAGCAGATAGGAGAGCGCGCCGAACCCGCTGATCGTGCCGCGCGCGGCCTGCCCGACGAGGCTGACGTGGCGGAAGGATTCGCGCGCGTGCGGGTTGGAGAGGTGGACCTCGATCACCGGTGTCGTCACCGCCTTGATCGCGTCGTGGACGGCGACCGAGGTGTGGGTGAAACCGGCGGCGTTGAGGAGGACGGCCTTGGCGCCGTGCGCCTGCGCCTCGTGCAGCCAGTCGACCAGATGGCCCTCGTGGTTGGACTGGCGCAGGTCGATCTCGAGATCCAACTCGCGGGCGCGGTCCTCGAGCATGCCGGCGATGTCGTCGAGCGTGTCGTGGCCGTAGATCTCGGGCTCGCGCAGCCCCAGCAGGTTGAGGTTGGGACCGTTGAGGACGTAGATCGTGCCGAGCATCGCGGGGCTTTCGGTTGCGGGGGCAAGAGCGCGGCCCTAGATCGCGGCCATCCTACCCGTTCGTGTCGCGCGAAGTCGAGACGCGCTGCATAGCAACGGCACGGGTCTCGATCACGCCCGGCCAAGTCCCTCGACTTCGCTCGGGACGAACGGAGTTAGCGCATTGCCCCACAGCGACGGTACCATCACCATTACGGTCAACGGTGAGCACAAGCGCGTCGTCGACGGGCTGAGCCTGGCGCAACTCGCCACCGAACTGGGGCTGGTGCCCGAGAAGGTCGCGGTCGAGCGCAACATGGAGGTGGTGCCACGGTCGACGCTGGCCGACGTCGGCGTCGAGGACGGCGACGATATCGAGATCGTCCATTTCGTGGGCGGCGGCGACCATGTCGGCGCGATCGATGCCGACAGCTGGACGGTGGCGGGCCGGACGTTCCGGTCGCGGCTGATCGTCGGCACGGGCAAGTACAAGGACTTCGCGCAGAACGCCGCGGCGGTCGAGGCGTCGGGGGCCGAGATCGTCACGGTCGCGGTGCGCCGCGTCAACGTGTCCGACCGCAACGCGCCGATGCTGACCGACTTCATCGATCCCAAGCGCGTCACCTATCTGCCCAACACCGCCGGCTGCTTCGACGCGGAGTCGGCGATCCGGACGCTGCGGCTCGCGCGCGAGGCGGGCGGGTGGGACCTCGTCAAGCTGGAGGTGCTGGGCGAGGCGCGGACGCTCTATCCCAACATGCGCGAGACGCTGAAGGCGACCGAGGTACTGGTCGCCGAAGGGTTCAAGCCGATGGTCTACTGCGTCGACGATCCGATCGCGGCGAAGCAGCTCGAGGAAGCGGGCGCGGTCGCGATCATGCCGCTCGGCGCGCCGATCGGATCGGGCCTGGGCATCCAGAACCGCGTGACGATCCGGCTGATCGTCGAGGGCGCGGGCGTGCCGGTGCTGGTCGATGCGGGGGTCGGCACCGCGTCGGACGCGGCGGTGGCGATGGAGCTGGGCTGCGACGGCGTGCTGATGAACACCGCGATCGCCGAGGCGAAGGACCCGGTGATGATGGCGGCGGCGATGCGATCGGCGGTGGAGGCGGGGCGCTTGTCCTATCGCGCGGGGCGGATGGGGCAGCGGCGCTATGCCGATCCATCGAGTCCGCTCGCCGGCCTGATCTGACGGAGTTTTCACGGAACCGTGCCGGTTCCGGGCCGTTTGCTTACCCAGATCAACAAGGAGATACGATCATGGGCGAGTTCACGGACAAGGTGTCGGCAGCAGCCAACAAGGTCGTCGGTTCGGTCAAGGAAGCCATCGGCGATCATCAGAACGACGACAAGCTGAAGGCCGAGGGCGAGGCCCAGCAGCTCAAGGGCACCGGCCAGGACGTCAAGGGTTCGGTCAAGGGCGCCTTCGGCGACAAGCTCTGATCCGACGCTGACGTCGCATCGAGGGGCCGCTCCGGGAAACCGGGGCGGCCTTTTTCGCGTCAGGCCGCGGTGATGGGCTTGCCGAGGGCCAGCGTCTCGCCGCGGGTGACGATGACCTTGTCACCGAGACGGACCTGGCCGAACAGCTTCTTGGCGAAGGCGGTCGGCACGCCGACGCAGCCGTGGGTCATCAGCCGCGCGGTCACGTCGCTGCCGTGGATCGAGATGCCGTCGTTGGTCATCCGCAGCATGTACGGCATCGGCGCGCCGTCGTAGATCGTCGAGCGGTGGTCGGCGTCCTTCTGCGTCACCGGGAAGACGCCGAGCGGCGTAGGCTTCTCCTCGGCGCCGTAGATGACGGCGGTGGCGCCGATCTCGTAGCCGTCGCGGAAGACCGAGAGGACGCGGGCGGCGAGGTCGACGGTGATGACGATCGGACCGGCAGGGGCGCCGGTCTCGTCCCAATGCCATTCACCGTATCTGAGCGGTCCCTCGATCGGGAGGATGCGCCTGACGGTGTAGGTGGCGGGAGTGGGTGTCGGCGTCGGCGCGGGTGCCGGAAGCGCGCGAGGCGGTGCTCGATATTCGGGGGCGACGACGCGCGGGGCGGGGTCCGGCGCGGCCAGCAGCAACGTACCGATGCCACCCGCGGCGGCGACCAGGATCGCGACGGCGGCGAGGTGGGTCGGGGATCGCGGCAGCGGCATGCCGTCTTGTCGCGCGATCCGGCGCGGCGATCCAGACCGCGAAATCGGGCGTGCCGCGGTGGGACGGACGGTGCGGCGTTTACCGCTCGCGGATCGCGCTCAGCGTGGTGCCGTTGGTGATGACCTCGACGTCGGTCTTGAGGTGGAGCAGGCGGACGCCCGGCTGGGCCGACGCGCGGGTGAGCGCGGGGGCGAAATCCTCGGTGCGCTCGACCGTCTCCGCCCAGCAGCCGTACGCGCGGGCGAGCGCGGCGAAATCGGGATTGGCGAGGGTGGTGCCAACCGTGCGCCGGGGGAACTCGCGCTCCTGGTGCATGCGGATCGTGCCGTAGGCGCCGTTGTCGACGACGATCACCAGTAGCGAGCAATCGTGCTGCACGGCGGTGGCGAGCTCCTGCCCGTTCATCAGGAAGCAGCCGTCGCCGGCGAGCGCGACGACGCTTCGCCCCGGATAGCGGCGAGCGGCGGCGACCGCGGCGGGGACGCCATAGCCCATCGCGCCGGCGGTCGGGGCGAGCTGGGTGCCGGGGCCGGCATAGGGCCAATAGCGGTGCCACCAGCCGGAATAGTTGCCGGCACCGTTGCAGATGATGGTGTCGGCGGGGAGCTGCGCGCGCATCGCGGCGACGCAGGGGCCGAGGTCGAGCGCGACGTTCGCGCGTGGCTGCGGGGTCGACCAGGCGAGGTAGTCGGCATGCGCGGCGGCGCCCGATCCACGACGGCGGACGCGAGGCGCGGCGGTGGCGAGTGCCTCGCAGGCGTTGGCGACATCGGCGCAGATCGCGAGGTCGGGCTGGTAGACACGGCCGAGCTCGTTCGGATCGGGGTGGATGTGGATCAGCTGCTGGCCGGGATGGTCGGGGGTGACGAGCGTGTAGCCGTCGGTCGTCGCCTCGCCGAGCCGCGCGCCGATGACGAGGAGCAGGTCGGCGTCGCGGACGCGCTGCGCCAGTGTCGGGTTGGGGCCGTAGCCGAGGTTGCCCGCGTACCAGGGCGCGGTGTTGGCGACGGCGTCCTGGCGGCGGAAGGCGGCGACGACGGGGATGCCGGCGGCGTCGGCGAAGGTCGAGAAGGCCTCGCTGGCGCGGGTCGCCCAGCCGGCGCCGCCGACGATCGCGACCGGGCGCTCGGCGGCGTCGAGCATCGCGAGAAGCGCGTCGAGGCGGACGGCGTCGGTCGGCTGCTCGACCCAGTCGCGGCGCGGGCGGTCGACGGCCTCGACCGCGTCGAGGAGCATGTCCTCGGGCAGCGCGATCACGACGGGGCCGGGGCGGCCGCTGGTCGCCACCGTCCAGGCGCGCGCGACATATTCGGGGATGCGACGCGCGTCGTCGATCCGCGTCGCCCATTTGGCGAGCGGCGCGAACATCGCCTGGAAGTCGACCTCCTGGAACCCCTCGCGGTCGCGCATCCCGCGGTCGACGTCGCCGATGAAGAGCAGCATCGGGATCGAGTCCTGCATCGCGACGTGGACCCCGATCGACGCGTTGGTCGCGCCGGGTCCGCGGGTGACGAAGCAGACGCCGGGGCGGCCGGTCAGCGTCCCTTCCGCGCAGGCCATGAAGGCGGCGCCGCCCTCCTGCCGGCAGGTGACGAGGTCGATGGCGGGGGTGTCGTGGAGCGCG
>Ga0182225_1000028_pt1 | contig 10858 bp, 20 predicted proteins | sample G6R1MG_26_FD_129662 | JGI IMG/M metagenome (GOLD analysis project Ga0182225, IMG submission 129662) | Miscanthus phyllosphere microbial communities from Michigan, USA - G6R4_NF_03OCT2016_LD1 MG | ecosystem: Host-associated > Plants > Phyllosphere > Phylloplane/Leaf | place: USA: Michigan... | reverse complement strand
CGAGCCTGATCTGGCGGGCGGGCGCGAGGGGCTGAACCGGAAGAACACGGCCGAGATCATGGGTGACGCGAAGCTGATCGGCAACGCGGTCGATGCTTGGGGCGCGAATGCTGAGGGGATGCAGACCATCAGCTTCGAACTCAGCGTGAAGGCATCGCAGGCGACGGTCGCAGCGTTCAAGACATCGGGGATCGAGGCCGCGCACGTCGACGGTTCGATGCACCGCGACGAGATCATGGAGCTATTCCGCGCGTTCGAAGCGGGCGACGTGATGTTCCTGTCCAACTGCATGTTGCTCGGCGAAGGGACAGACGTGCCGGGAATCGAGTGCGTGATGCTGCGCGACCCTGGGGACAGCCTGACGAAGTTCATGCAGGAGTGCGGCCGCGCTGGTCGTCCGCTGTACGCCGACGGGTTCGATATGGACACGGTTGCGGGTCGCGTCGACGCTATGGCTGCTGGGCCGAAGCCGCATGCGGTCATCCTCGACATGGCAGGCAATGCGTTCCGGCATGGGCTGCCGGACTCGGACCGCACCTGGTCCCTCGACGGGCGCCGTGACCGCGAGAAGAAGCAGCGCGAGTCCGACGCAACGCCAATCCGCCAGTGCCCGACGTGCTATCGGATCAGTCCGTCGACGGTGAAGGTCTGCCCTGGGTGCGAGTACGAGCACTCAACCGTCTGGACGCCGCCGCAATGGAAAGACGGCGACCTGTACGAGCTCAAGGCTCAGGGGCAGACGGACAAAGAGGCCGCAAAGAAAGCGGCACAGGTTCAGCGCAAGGCCGAAGAGCGCGCGTGCGGGAGTGATCTTGCCGCGTGGATCCGGCTGGGCGTGACGCGGAAATATACGAACCCGCGCGGCTGGGCGCTGAACCAGATCAAAATTCGCGGCGACTATGCCGCACGGTTTAAAAGGAGAGCGTGATGGAGAAGACGAAGAGCGTGTACGTCGTGATGCGGCGTTCGGGCGCGATTATGCGCGTCAACAACGGGCTGGGTTCGCCGGGTACAGATAGCGCCGGGCCGTATCTGAGCATTTTATCGACTATCGCTAATGAAATGGGCAGTGCTGGCGGGAATTGGGATGCGCCTGAGAAACTGTTTTTCAACGGCGCGTGCGTCGTGGAAAAGGGGCTGGCTGACATTGCGTGGCGCTACCAAGAGGACAGCAACGCCGCGCGGTGGGCGGCAGCTGAGACGGTCGCCGCTTTGTATAACCCTGATTGGGTGCCTGATGACGAGAAGAAGGCGGCATATCGTCAACCGGGTCAGTCGCTATGGAAGATCGAGAAGGTAGAGGCATGACCGACCGCACAGAAGCCGCGATCCTGAACGACGCGCTGATCGCAGGGTCTGCTGAACCGGCGACGATGATATGGCGAAATAACACAGGGCAGGCATGGGTCGGCACGCCAGTCCGCGCGATGACGGGGCAGATGATCAAGGTCGAACCCGGAATGAAGATTCTGCGCAATGCTCGCCCGATCCAGATGGGCACGCTTGGCTCGGGTGACGTGCTCGGCGTGTCGCATGGTCGCGCGATCGCCGGGGAAGCAAAGACCGTCACAGGTCAACTCCGCGTGTCGCAGATCAACTTCCGAACGGCATGGGAGAGAGCGGGCGGGCTGTATATCCCGTTCCGTTCGCCTGAGCAGTTCGTGGCGGGCATCAGGGGCGCGCGGAAGTGAGTGCCATTGGTGCGGTTGACGCATCGCAGACGTTCATCCGCGGCATTGCGCCGTCGATCGATCGCGAGCGTGACGACTTCTATCCGACGCCGCGCGAGGCGACCCGGGCACTGTTCGCGCGCGAACGGTTCGATGGCGGGATATGGGAATGCGCGTGTGGTGATGGCGCGATCAGCAAGGAAGCCGAAGCGGCTGGCTATGACGTGGTCAGCACGGACCTGATTGATCGCGGCTATGGATTGCCGCGCGTCGACTTCCTGCTTGAGCAGAAACTGCTGGCGCCGAACGTCGTCACTAATCCGCCATTCAAATATGCCGAGGCGCTTGTGCAACGCGCGCTGGATTTGGGCGCGGTCAAGGTGGCAATGCTGCTGCGGCTCGCGTGGCTGGAAGGTAGCAAGCGCCGGCAACTGTTCGAAAACACGCCGCTCGCATCGGTCTATATCGCGAGCAGTCGATTGCGGATGGCGCGCGGCGGCGATTGGACCGAAGGTCACGGCAGCAGCATGATCGCATTCTCGTGGTTCGTCTGGGACACAGCGCACGTCGGCGCTCCCCGGTTGGGCTGGTTCGATTGGAAAGAGCACGCATGAATCCTCGTCCCCAGCCTCAAATTCATGAAGTCGAGCGCGCGTTCGCTGATCACCTGTCGTCGCAAGGCTTCAGTCCCGGCCGCATCGAACTCGACACGCCCGGTTTCGTCCGCTTCGACGCGCCTGGTGACAAGCAGGGCAAGCGCAACGGCTTTTACAAGGTCAGCAGCGGCAAATTTCCTGTCGCGTGGTTCGGCGATTGGAAGACCGGCGAACAGCAGCAATGGAATTTCTTTGGCGAGCAGCACGAACTGAGCGACGCCGAGAAGCGCCAGATGAAGGCCGAGATACGCCGGCTGAAGATGGAAGCGCAGATCGAGCGCGAGACGAAACAAGCGGAGGTCGCGCAAGAGGCTTCCGAGATGTGGAAGAAAGCGAACCAGAACGTCGAGGGTCACGGATACCTTCAGCGCAAGGGCATCGCGCAAGGTCGATCGCTGAGGCTGCACACGGCGAAAGACGGGTCCCAGCTGCTGTGCGTGCCGATGTACAGCTTCGACATGAACGGGCAGCCGCAGCTGACCAGCTTGCAGATGATCGACACGAACGGATCGAAGCGATTCCTGAAGGGTGGCCGCGTCGAGGGCACGTTCTTCAGCCTCAAGGGCGATGCTTCGATCATCGTGATCTGCGAGGGCGTGGCGACCGCGTTCACAATCTGGCAGGCGACCGGGCTTTCCACAGTGGCGGCATTCAACTCGGGCAACCTACTGCCGGTCGCGGAGGATTTTAGGCGCTGGCGACCACAGGCGGCGCTCCTGATCGCCGGCGACAACGACGAGATTGCGCCGCTCGATTGGGAAAGCCGAGGGCAGGGCAAGCCGTGGAAGAACGCCGGGCGGCTATCTGCCGCGCGGACCGCTGAAAAGATCGCCGCGCGCTACATCCTGCCGACGTTCGAACGCGGGCCGCATCGCGACCGCACCGACTTCAACGACCTAGCCGCGCTCGAGGGCGAGGACATGGTGAAGCGACAGATCGGCGGCGCGTTCCGGCAAATCGAGACGGACAACGAACCCGAGCCTGAGCAGCAGCTGGTTGCGACGTTCGACAATATCCAGGACGAGCAATGGCGCAACGAGGTGCCGAAGACGTCGCAAGGGTCGCTGGACGGTGCGAACGTCAAGGGCGTGTCGCTGTTCGTCCAGTCGCATCGGCTGCTGAAGGATCGGCTGCGCTATAACGCGTTCATCAAGGCGATCGAGGTCGACGGCAACGAGATGCAGGATCTCCACGTCGGCGAGTTCCGGCGCATCATGCACCACGACGCGTTCAAGGCTCGAAAGACCGACGTCGAGGACGAAATGGCGGCAGAGGCGAACCGCAACCAGTACGATCCCCTGCGCGAGTATCTTGCCGGGCTGAAGTGGGACGGCAAGCCGCGCGTTGACGGATGGATGACGAAATATCTCGGCGTCGAGGATCGGCCCTACAGCCGCACGGTCGGCACGAAGTTCCTGATCGGCGCCGCGGCGCGCGCGCTCGAGCCTGGTTGCAAGCTCGACACGATGCTGGTGCTCGAAGGACCACAGGGCGCGTTCAAGTCGACCGCGATCCGCTACCTGTTCGGCAACGAGTTCTTCGTCGACAACCTGCCCGACTTCCACAGCAAGGATTCGTTCCAGCAGCTGCAAGGCGCGTGGTGCATCGAAGTCGCCGAGCTCTCCGCGCTCTCGAAGGCCGACGTGTCCGACGTGAAGCAGTTTCTCTCCCGCCTGGTCGACAAGTTCCGGCCACCCTACGCTAAGGCGCCGATCAGCGTACCGCGGCGCACGGTGTTCGTCGGCACGGTCAACCCAGAGGACAACGGCTACCTGCGTGATTCTACTGGTGCGCGCCGGTTCTGGCCTGTCGTCGTGCAAGACGTCTGGCTCGCCGGCATCCTGCGCGATCGCGATCAGATCTGGGCCGAGGCTGTTGCGCTCTATGGGCGCGGCGAGAAATGGTATCTCAGCGACGAGGACGAGGTCGCCGACGCTCAGACACAGCAGCTAGCGCGGCGCGAGGTCGACGCATGGGAGCCCGTCATTCGCGAGTGGCTGAAGCTCGCCGGCGGAAAGACGACAATCTCGGCCGTGCTGACCGAAGTCATCAAGATGCCGATGGAACGCCAGTCGTCGCTGCACACTCGCCGCGTCGGTGCGGCTCTGCGCGCTATCGGCTGGAAGGCAGGCAACGACGGCGAGGATCTCGGCGGGCAGTGCTTCTACGGGCCCGGCTATCATCCCGACGACGACCTGGTTGCTTTTATGAAGGACTGAGTATGAACACGATCATGGCGTTGCAGTGCTCCAAGCGGGCACGGATTATGTTTCGCGAGTATGATTTCGGCCACAAATATGGTGCGGCCGTCGAATACACGTTGCCAGGCGGCAAAGTTATTCGGCGCGCCGCGAAGGTGTTCAAGCGTCCTAGCCAGCAGCCAAGCCACGATATGCGCATGTTGCTTCTCGGGCGCATCGCTGGCGGGCTGAAGCGAAAACTCAAGCGCTACCGTTGACCGTCTGCGCGAGTGATGGCATATCGGCCGCGTCGGTGCTCGTCGCGCGGCCTTCCTCTGGCTGGGGATGTGGAAAGGGCGGTCTATCCTTATGGATGACCGCCCTTTTTGCGTTCTGGGTTGGTGGTTCGGTTATTGGCTTTGGTCGTACTCGTCGCCGATGCCTGGGATGCCGGGCTGATCCGCGTCGATCTCTGCAGGCCCTTCCTCGCCTGAAAATTCCTCGACGCCGCTCGTGACCAGCAACACTTCGCGACCGCATGCCTCGTGCAATGCGGCGACGTTCTCGCCGGTGCTGGCAAGCTTCAGCTGAGCCGTCACGCCGTCCTTTTCCTTGTATTCGACCAGCTTCGCGACGATGCATGGCCGCTCACTGGCTGCGATGATCTTGCAGGCATCGGTGACGAGGGTCATCGCATAACGATCGGCTGCGTCTGCGAGGTCGCGCTGCTCGGCCTCGTTCATCATGCTCCAATGCTTCGGCTGAACCTTGAACCATGAAAGCAGGCTGTCCCGCACATCGCCCCGCAAGGTGTCGGCGTATAGGTCAACCGTCGGGCCGGTGTCGTCCATTTCGTTAAGATTTTCGGTCATCGTTCTTCCTTCGTGGTGAATATGGTTGCGATCAGGCGGGCTTCTGGCCCAGGCCATTCTCCTTCGCGAGCACCGACCGCTTAGCGCTGTAGGCCGGCGCGACCATCGGATAATCCGGCTTCAGGTCGAACTCGGCGCGGTACGATTCGGGCGTCATGCCGTGCCGCGTGAGGTGGCGCCGCAACGTCTTGTACGGCTTCCCGTCGATCAGCGAAATGATGTGGTCGGGCGACGCGAGCGACTTGCGCACGGTCACAGCGGGCTCGCGGCTGGCGGTGCTGACGTTGCCGCCGACGACGCTGCCCACGATGCTGGTCGAGTTCAGCGCGTCGAACACCGTCTTTATCGTCTCGGCGACGTTGGACGGGTTCACGGTGCCCGCGGTTGCCATCGCGCATAGAATCTGGGTCGTGGATCCGCGCATCTTTTCGATAGTGTCGGTCATGGTGCAGTCTTTCGCTGGGGGTTGAGGCGGTCGATCAGTACGCGATCGGGAAATTGCGCGCGTTCTGGCGCTGCCGACGCGCAATCTCGCGCTTGTGCTCGTGCGGCTTGCCTGTGTGGCGGTTGATGAACGCGTTGCCCGGCGTGCGAGCATAGCCGAGGATATAGCGCGACTGGCCGCGATGATGCGGCAATGGTGCAGACGCTACAGCAAGCGCCGGCCCCGCAGTCAACGCACCAAGCGCCGACAAAATGCTCATATTCTTCATCGTAAACATCGTATTCTCCATTCTGGCTGGTGCCATCCTCGGAGCCGTCGCACCCGGCTCTCTGGTCGCATCAGTAGCAGGCGATGAACACCGTTGCGGCGAAGATGATGAGGCCAGTCAGACCGATCTCAATCCGGCGGGTGTAGTAACCCAACGGCTTATCCGCGGGCACATACGGGTTGCAGTCGCCACACTGGCAATAGGTGCTGTGGTAGCCATTCGATACGTCTCTCACAGGTCCAACTCCTTCTGGTCTGAATGATAGAACAACGGACAGTCGTCAGTGCTGTCCTGGGGCTTCATGCTGCGCTTTGGGGCCGACGAACGCAATGCAAGGATTTCGGCGCTGCTGCTCAAGGATCCATGTGCGCTGACGGATGCGGTTGATTGCCTGCATCCGACCAAGGCCGGGTCCGAAAGCTGCGATTTCCCGGTCGACCTGCTCATCGCTCGGGATCACGCTGCCGTCTTCTTGACGAACCGGCCGCGCTCGCCGCGCTGCTGGATCTGGGTGTTCAGCTGGCGGATCTGCTGGTCGCGGTCCTCGATCGCCTCGTTGAGCTCGGTGATCTTCGTCTGAAAATCGTTGTTCTGTCGTATGGCGTGCTCAGCGATCATTCGCGCCTCATCGCGCTGTGCTGCTGCCGTGTGCAGCTGCTCGGCCAATGCCTGAGCCATCGCGCTGCATGCGCGCGCCTCTGCCTCCATGCGGGCATATCGTGCCTTCGTTACGAACATATATTCCTCCTGGCTGGGATGCTGGCTGCATCTGTCAGACCCGACCGCGATCGGGGCTGAAGGTTGCGGTCAGGCGGTCAGCGTGTACTCCATGCCGCCCGTCATCACCATGCGAACCGACCAACCGCGGCCCGTCTTGCTCGGCAGGATCTCGCCGGCATGTGCCTGCGGGTTGCGGTTCAGTTCGGCATCTCGGGCGTCTGCTGCTGCGTCGTAGGTCGTGAACATTGGCTGTCTCCTGGCTGGCATCATCGTCGGGGCGCGGTCTATGCCGCGCCCTCTCGGGATGTCAGCGAGCGAGCCAACCATTGCCGCATGCGACCTCGTCGGCGAACGACTTGAGCAGCATAGCAGCGCAATCCCGGCGATCGGCGACGCTGAACATCTCGTGCCACTTCTCGCCAGCGGTGCAATACTGCGCGACGTAATCGCGGGCGCCTGCGGTTGCGAGATTGACCATCGCCTGGTGCGCGAGCTTCTCGCCATACGTGCCCTTCGCCATCTTCTTCTCGAGGTTGCGATAGGTCGGCTCTGCTACCTGCTTCACCAGCTGCGCGCTGTTGTCGATGTGCATCTGAAGCTCGCGGGCTGTTTCGTTGGTCATGGTCTGCGTCCTTGCTGGCTGGTTGATGTCTCCAATATAAAGCTTGTAAAGCTGCCGTCAAGCGGCTAAATAAAGCTTCTCGAAAATACTTTACAGAGGCCAGCACATGACAATGGTTAAAGGCGAACAGCATCATTCCGCGGTGCTCACGGAAGACAAGGTGCGAGAGATTCGCGCAAGCTATGCCGAGACGCTGCCGAACGGTCGACGCGCTGAGACGACGTACACGCTCGGCAAGCGGTTCGGCGTTTCGCATGTCTCGATCGCGAACATCATCAAGGGCGCGACCTGGGCGCACGTCGAATGAGCCCGGCCGAGCTCGCGGCCTATCATGGCGACAAGAAGAAGCGGCGCTTCATGCTGATGCTGACCGACGCGGAGAATGATGAGGTCGAGCGCATCTTCAGGCATCGCAGGCTGTCGACGGCGCATGACGCTGCCGAATACATCTTCAGGCTCGGCCTGGCTGCGCTGCCGGCTGATGACATCGCATTCTGGGGACCAAAGGAATGACGGAAGAACTGAACCACAGACTGGTCTGCATGATCACACAGGCCGACCGCGAGGCGATCCAGGACGCGTTCTATGACATGCGCTTCAAGACGCAGTCGGAGGCCGTTCGCGCGATCCTAGCCGCTGGTCTGGCAGCCATGAACGGCGCCCCAGCAGCCAAGCCGCAGACCATCGCGCAAGCGATCGAAGCGGATATCCCACCGCCTGCACCGCCTCCGTTCGTGCCTCCTGTGCTGGTCATCCTGCCCAATCAGGAAGGCCATTTTCACAAGCTCTTTCACCGCAAACTCACCGCGATGATGGAGCAACACGGCAAGAGCGAGTTCACCGAAAGCGAGATCCTGATGGGCGTTTTCGGTCGCGCTCAGTTCGAGGTGCGAACCGGCGATCTGGCGGGAATTGCTAACAACATGCCTCTGCTCGGCTTCCAACCCCGTATCGTTCGCGCTTCCCGCGGCCAGAAAGCGACCAAGACATACGCCTACAACGCCCCCTGATCGGAACGCCCTCGCAACGAATTAGCCCGCCCGGCACACGCTCGGCGGGCTTTTTCGTGTCTCGCGCTCGTGACGCAAGCGTGATGATCTCCACAAAGTGCGATCACTGAAACCCTGTAAGTCATTGTACATTCAATGTTTTCACTGCACGGTTTGCTCTCTAAATATGCGATAACCACCTGCCTGCCCCTGTATATTATAACAACATGGTATGCACCATTATCGACTAAAGTTCGGTGAGGCGATTGTGTGGAGCGCTGAACCACCATGTTGCAGATTGCTAATAGTTGGTGCATTTTCCCAATATGTCCCAAACCGCCACCCAGCTTCCGATAGGCGACTTCTCTGCGCAGGACAGTGGTTCTAGCGGGTCGTCGTCCATGTCCGCACGCCGAAGAGAGTTCGCCCGCCAGTTCGTCCTACTCGGCGGCAACGGCACACGCGCTGCTGTCGAGGCAGGATACAGCGACAGCGACCCGTCGAAAGCGGCGCGTCGTGCGCTGCTAGACCCCAAGGTCATCGGCGAGATCAAGCGACTGGCAACGATCAACATCGGCGCATGGCTGCCGACAGCCATCGGCGTCATCATCGAACTGATGCACAACCCCGAGACGCCGCCGAAAGTGCGCCTCGATGCGGCTGTTGCCCTGCTCGATCGTGCTGGACTGAGCCCTCCAAAGGGTGGCGTGCAGGTCAACGTCGGCGTGCAGGTCAATGGCGGTGAAGCTCAAGCGCTGATCGGCTCGATATGGGAAGCCAGGTCGAAGCGAATGGGCTCGTCGGCTGAGCCTATGTCCAGCATCGGTAGTAGTATGACCGACACGCATGGCGATGATGACGCAGCGCTGATCGATCACGATCCGACCGCGTTCGGCCTGCCCATCGCCCTCGCCGACGACCAGACCCCGGGGGGGGTGTCGTCGCAAAGGGTCCCGTCGCCCGCGTCTATTCATACCTCCCCATCTCGTCCCACTATTGCAATTCACCCAGAAAATGCGGATGGTGATTGCCAGCCAGAGGAGAAAGACGATGACCGGAGTATCAGGCAGCACAGCACCCCAATCGATAGCTCGCGCGTCGAATTGGCTGGATCGGGTTTTGAATCCGAAGTTCGGCTGAGGCGGTCCGACGATGAAGCCGACAGCGGGGACGCAGCGAGCATCTGGCGATCGGTCGGGAGCGGATATCGAGGCGCAGCGGCAGAGCCTGAAGATGGACGGACTGTTGGTACTGACGGCGGGCGAGCGAGCGGCGTGGATGCAGTGGTTGCAGGACAACCGCGATCAGGTGTCGCTGGCGGATCCGGTACGAAACGAACCTTCGACTACGACTGAGACGCTATCGCTCGACGACGGCCTGCGGGTGGCAAAGGCTGCTGAGATCAAGGCTCGCAACCAGCTGCGAGGCGGTGCGATGAGCCCGCGCATCAAAGCGTTCTGGGTATCGTTGCCGATGTTCTTCGGGCTGATGGTGGCGGCTAGGGCGATCTCGCTGTGGCTGACATCGCCGTTGCCGTGGCTGTGGTCGCCGGTTGATTTCAGAATGGACGTTATCAGCGCGGTAGCTCTAGCGGTTTACGCCGCCTGTTCGGACAGGTCAGCGCGATGAGGCCCGTCGTTCGTTTGCTTTTCGCCTTACTCAACTTTGCGTTGGTGGTGTTGCTTTTGGTGATGCTTGCGAATCGTCCTGGTCGACTGGCTGCTGATGCGGTCGTGTCGGATAGCTCGCGCTGGGAGGATTACTGATGGCTGGGCAGTCGGGTTGGAGCGACCAGCACCGGCGTCGCTGGCTGATCGGTAACAGCGAGGCGAAGGCGCGTCCGAAGCAGACCAAGAACAACGGGCGGACCGGCATGACGAAGCCCGACCTGATGGCAATGCCGCGGTCGACACTGCCGGCGGCGCCATGCTTTCGGTGCGGTGCGCGCGGCTGGTGCGATCATCGTGCGCCGGAAGCGTAAGCGGGGCGGGGGGGTATCTCGGACAGCGGTACCGCCTGAGATGGAACGTGCATGCAATGCTCGGGCGCGCAAGGCGCGAGAATGGTTCGAGCGAACGGATAGCCTGCCTGCGCTCGAGCGGCGGCTGCTTTCGTATTTCGGAACGAAGCGCGGCGGCGAAGGATTGGCGAAGCGGAACCCTGAAGACGTCGCAGCGTATCTCGGCGACCGGGCAGGGTTCGAAGCATATTGCGCGGAGGTCGAGGCGGTGCTGCCCGACCCGGTCGCGGACGATGTGCCAGTGTGGAAAGGATGGGGCTGATGGGGATGTGTGGAGGGTGCGCGTTTGCCCCGCGTTGGGCGCGAGCGATCATGCTCGAGGTGCTGAAGCCGGCGGGCGACATGACGATCGAGGAAGCGCGGACGTGGAAGTGTGATGTGATCGGCCGGCAGGTACAGCCGGATCGGGCGGGATG
>Ga0182225_1000026_pt1 | contig 11634 bp, 10 predicted proteins | sample G6R1MG_26_FD_129662 | JGI IMG/M metagenome (GOLD analysis project Ga0182225, IMG submission 129662) | Miscanthus phyllosphere microbial communities from Michigan, USA - G6R4_NF_03OCT2016_LD1 MG | ecosystem: Host-associated > Plants > Phyllosphere > Phylloplane/Leaf | place: USA: Michigan... | reverse complement strand
GCTCCATGGAACAATATGCTACTGCGGAAACGTGGAAGAATTGCAATCTTAGATCAAAACAACACTATGTATGGATGATATGAACTGCCTAAATAAGAATTCAGGAGCGTCGAACAACCTGAGTACCAACTACACCAAACAATTTGCATTAATGAAACTGTGTAAATCCACTGCACTGGATAATAAAAAATACGCATGTCTGATGAAATGGTTGTTGCTATCTGCTTCCATAACGAATCCTCAGAAAAATCGTATAATAGTCTCATTGGCCCTTTCTCTTCGTCTCAGATCGATGGATCTTCTCGATTGGAAGATCTCCCATATAGATAATACACATTCCAGTTGACCGAGCCTAATGCTAGTTGTTTTGTTCCGAAGCAAAGATATCCGCGGAGGCCGTTCGTTCGTCCTATTCTGATATTCAGGACCAAGAGATACTGGATGATTCTCTTTCGGATAGGCCCTGAAAGGAGAAGAGAAGCTGAAATGCCACCAAGATCAATAACCAAAGATCAGAGTTTATTTCAATCCCGCCATCTCATCTTCCTTTTCATATTGAAAGTAGCAAGGCACTCCACTACGGGTACGGAGGCCAGATAGAAGGATTGAAGAATCCTGATGTTCCGGGGAAGTGAAGAAGGAGACGATGGGGAGGGAGCTGATAGAGGGAGTTCTTCACACAACTCAATATCAGGGCCTTCTACTAAGAGTGTAGCAAACTACTAAGAGTGTAGCAAATTCCCTTTCTTCTCCCTTCTAGTTGAAGCCTTTCCTGTCTATGGGAGTGCCATATTTGATTCTTTGTTCTTTAGTGCTAAGCCTAATCTAAATGCTTCCATGTCAATATCCAGCCGAGGGAAATGTTTACAGCCGAGCTCGTGTGAAGTGTTTTCACAGATGTCTTGTTCTTGGCTATCAAAAGGGAGAGCCAGGGACAATTGATACACGGATTTCCAAATCTATAAAGAAAGACATATATCATATAATGACTCTACTGAAGATATTGAGACACGACCTGGTCCCCTTCGAGTCCAAGTATCAGGTGAGCGCTATCCCCATCCGGCCTTCACCAAATGTCCAGTATTGGCAAATGACAAATGACAAGAGCCTACCGGTACATCCTCCAAGCCAAGATGCGGACTTTAATGATAAATGCCAGGGTTATATCAATCATGCAATACCTAATAGTCCAGCTATCAGCCTATCTGCATCTTCTAAGACAATAAAATCCTTCTATTAGAGAATGAGAGCTTCTTCACACAAGATCTTTAACTTAAGTAAGGACTTGGTTTTCTTACCACTGCTTCCGTGGGCTGATCCGAGGGACAACACTAGGTTCCTGTCACACCGTATTCCAGTCAGAAAATAAGGACCATATGACTATTGGAAAAGGTAATAACTAAAGTGCATTTCATCCCTGCTCTCGCTTACTGTGCGCGCTTTCCTTTCGCCCACATCAAGGCAAAAACTCAGTATATAAAGTCTACCGGACAAGATTCATTCAATCAACCATAAAGCAGGGAGGCATATGAGTTAGACGAGGCACGATCGTGAGTTAAAGAAAGAGCATCGACCCTACCTACGTATTTTTGATAAAGTGCAGTATCTCTTCTTAGCCGGATGAGCCTTTTTCTTTTCGAGAACTAGTACCGCCAATTCAAGCCGTCATACTTCTCCTCGTACCTTGCGAAAAAACGGCTTGCGTAGCGTAGGTCTCCTGCATGCCTATCTTGCGATAGCTAGTGATAAGTGGATTCAAGGGATCGAGCCAGATCTAACAGAAACAAATAGAAATCCTACAAAAAGAAGGTGGGCTTTAGCTGAATCGAGCTGGGTGGGAGAAGATACGCTTATGAGAAACCAGCAAAGACATTATTAGACCGCTCAGAAATGGAAGGAATAGCTGCTGCGAAGGTAAACCATAATGCTGCTGAGTGATCTCTTGGAGATAGAGGTGAGACTTGGAGTCGAGAACTTGTCTCTCTATCGGCAGCATCTTGATCTCGATGTGCCTATCTTGGGAACTGCTCTTTTTTAGAAACTGGAAACTGAGTTAATGGAGTCAAGCAAGAAAGAAGCTTGTTAGGAATGGCCATTGATTCCCTTGCTTTGGCCAGGTCCTATATTCGTTCCCCATCCCAAGGGCCTGAGGCAGGTTCGGAATAATAGCAACATGAATACTCGAGCGAACGAGAACTCAAACGCTCTTTTCATCGGTTCACGGTGCGCTAAGCAATGGCTCAAATATCAAATCAAATCTATTCTCAACTCCTCGCGGAAAAACCTGTTTGTTATAGTATAGTAGGCAATCAAGTTGTTTGAAAGTGAATTCATGTCCCGAGTAATAGCTGAGATGGGAGTCTTGGGCTGGGAAATCGAATCCAAGATATGATGGCTAACTGACTCTAACATTGGTATCTTTCGTCCACTGCTTTGAGGCTACTTTTAGGCTGCAGAGTCAAGTTAGGCGCACAAAAGGCATGGTTGGGGACCAATACGTACACATCCTCTCCAGAGGCGGGTATTGAAGTTGCCCGAACAGAACACTAAGGTCAACGGTTCCCGATTTGAGAAAGAAGCAAGTTCTTTTTGACCGAGAAGCAGAAGCCAATACAGCGGTGGAAAAGGATGGAATGTTGGACTATGGCCTTGCTTTATGGCAGTTACAAAACACATGAAGTTGAGAAGGGGTCCCGTATCAACCAACAAGCTATCCGTTGACCTATCTTGCCTGCTTTATCCTTTCGAACATAGACGGCAAAGGGTACTCTTTATTAGTTGATTTGCTGCGCGCACTTTGACTCCCGTGCATGCTATTTTCGTGTTCATGATCCATCTTAGCCTTTTGGATTCCCCTATTGGTAGTACCCACTAGCAGATGTGTGTTTCTATGGCATAAATAGTTCCTGGACTTCCCTTTTCTTTGCACTTACTTCGACTTCGATCTGTCCCTGGGTCTCACCACTTCCTTCCTCAAGGCGTATCAATAGTAGACCTAGCTCGTAGTCACTTGCATGCTTTTTACTTCTCTTCTCTGTGTGATATCGCTATTTGATTTTCTCCATCTGCAGAAAGATGATACGTGACTTCCATTGTCTGGCTTTGATTGTGTCTGCATCTGTATTCGCTGATTCTTTAATATTGTAATCAGTTTAGTGTCAGTTTACCAGAGCTTCTGCTTTCCCCTGCGGCTTGAGCATAAGATTCGCCTTTATTATTTCGGCTTTGGCTGCCTTCATCCCCCTTTATTATTGGTGCTATTGCTACTTGCCCAAGGAACTATAAGAACCAGTATTGTTGTCTTCGTATTTGATTGTGTGTTTGCTTGTTTTCATATCATGTTATTTTTTCTTTTCATTTCGTAACACATTCTCTCTATCTATTCTGGGATGAGCCATGATTCCACTACAACCATCAGACATTCATGCTCCCATCCCTCTATCTTTGTTTCGCTAGCAGCCTCACCTCACTGCTGCTGAGGAATGGAAGAGATTGTACCAAGTCCATAATGGTCAAGATTCCACACAGAAGGGTCAAATCAAGGGCCTTAGCTTGGAATCTCCTGACTTACCTGAGCACTATTTTATCACTGCCTGCTTGAGTTGAGGGAAGACATCAAAGACCTTGTCATGGCAATGAAGGCAGTAAGCTTGATGCATTTTATCCAAAGACATGGAGAATTTCTTATCAAATCAAAAGAAAAGAAAGAAAAGCAGTTTCAAGCCTAACAACCTTCTGACATACCCTAGCCAGAATAAGGGAATTATGGTCAAGGGAAAAATGAAAGAGCATAAGCCAGAAAATGGAAACTCTCAGAATAGGAATGAAGTATGGGAAGAAATAAGAGCCTTAGGCCTGTGCTTGACATGTGTTGAGCTACCCTGGTCATCAGTGCAAGGTGAAGATGAACATAGTAATAGGTGACAGTGAAGAGAAGGAAGATGAGAGATACGTTCCTTAGAAGTCGTCTTCAACTTTCTTCCAGGAAAGCCTTTCACCGAGCGAGCAGCTAAGCCTATGCCCTCAGACATTGATTGCTATACAGAATTTAGCATAAAGTACTTGAATATTGATTATTATTCTGAGGCTGAGAGAGCAAGTAACTTAATGAAGCAAGACTTCGAAGAAAAGGAGAGAATAAGTGTTTCAAGTAGTAGTTGATAAAGTATCAAGTAGAGAAGTTCTTCCTAGCTTCTTTTCCAGCAAGAAAACGTATTGTTCATACGAAAAGCAAAGTACTTTCTCCAACAGAAGAGGAATTCAGCAATCAAGTCTACTAATACAAGTCTGTAGTTTGAGTAGTTGTTTTTTCAGCCGATTCTCCGAAATTGAAGACAATTATCCTCACTCAAACTTCAAAAAGTCCTTTTTTCTTTTTCTGATGTAAATTCTGTCTGTCTCCTTTGTCCTTCCTAACGCTAGTCTAGTCTCCTTCGTTCCACTCGTCCTTGCTTTTTTTTTTCTTCTTCCTATCGGTCCCAAGGTCAAAGAAATAGGTTCAGTGGTTCGACCTCCCAAAGGTTAAAGAAAGACATCGATATTAAGACCACTCCCTCCGGATGATGATATGCCCCAACCATCTATACCCCATGGTTCGTTACTCGGGAATTCGGAGAGGTCAGATGAGATAGATGGGTGTGTTCAAAATGGAATGATCCCCTTTCTCATGTTTGAATTTATGTTGTCCACAAACGAATAAAGAGTCCGAAAAGACGTACGCATAACAGACTCGGTACCTAGGTCAATGGGTTCAGTGGAGAATTGCGTATACAAAGGAGCAAGAAAACGTATGCGCTTTAGCAACAAAGCGCTCATCCCTTGTTCTTTCGCTTGGAAGCTCAATCCCCTCGCTTCTTCTTTCGCTTCTACGCTCGTGCTTTCAGCAAGTTCGTACCAGTCGTCAGTCAAGGAGGGAGCTCCAACCTCCGCGCCTAGCCGCAACCTAAACGCTGGTTCTATCCCGGCCAAGCAAGCAAGGGGAACCCGGTGGGAAGAGGGAAAGAAAGATCAGGGGAAGAAGCGGGGTAGAGGAATTGGTCGACTCATCAGGCTCATGACCTGAAGACTGCAGGTTCGAATCCTGTCCCCGCCTAATCACGTCAGATACTTGTACGAGTCCTGATCACCTGGGTCAAAGAATCTATGTTCAAGTCGCCTGCCTAACAAATAGACGACTGCGTACTGTAGTTAGTCTGTTCCGTTGGTCCGATCCTACCATGGAAAGTGTTGCTGTGTCAAATCGAGATTGTGTGGGTGTTTAGATTTCTTATTCCACTATGTGGGTTTTAGGTTTTCCAGTTTCATTGAAGCAACTCCTTTCGCTTTCACCTGTTCAACTAAGGAGAGGAGAGGAATCAAATCAACGAGAAATACTATACTCGAAATTTCGAGTAGCGAAGGAAAAGCGTGAAACAATGTAAACTCTCAACTCTACATGTTAGAGGGAGCTAAATCAATAGGTGCTGGAGCTGCTACAATTGCTTTAGCGGGAGCTGCTGTCGGGATTGGAAACGTTCTCAGTTCTTCGATTCATTCTGTGGCGCGAAATCCTTCATTGGCTAAACAATCATTCGGTTATGCCATTTTGGGCTTTGCTCTCACCGAAGCTATTGCATCGTTTGCCCCAATGATGGCCTTTCTGATCTCATTCGTTTTCCGATCGCATAAAAAGAAAGGAAAGTCTTCTAGTGTAGGTATCTATCTTTGCAAATAGAGATACCGAGGCCCACCCCAAACAAGGGGTGGGAGAAAGAAGAGTGGGGAACGGGAGGGCTTCTTTCATGGTGCGTATACACATTGGTCCAACGCTCTTGATCCATGCTGACCACCATCCGTTCTGGTGCGTTTGAATTCGGCGCCTGCCTGTTTTTTTTTGCTCTCCTTAATTGCGTGGATAATCTTGCCAGTGCGGGGAGATCATGATGCATTATTTGGCAATCTGCGAGTGTTTATCTGCATGGATTAGATCCGGGGCCCACATGTCGGTGGATGGTTACGCTAATTACTTGCTCCAATACGGATAGAAGTTAGTTCTTCTGATACTGTTGAGGGGAGAGATCGAGGTGCGCGTGTGCCTAATTTGGTTGGTGACGGCCGTGATGTTGTAGGGATGCGTGCCTGATAGGTTAATTCAGTATGCATGATGATGGGTCTAGCAAGGATTGGGTGGACAAAGCCTGTAGTAGAGTAGTGAAGTGAAGGAGAACAGTGTCCTATGAGTTACAACCAGTAGTAGATAGAATAGGACAGTGCCATAGTAGAGTGAGTTTCCAAATGGAGTTAGTAGGACTTTCGTTTGTTGATAAATAAGGATCGACTTAAGCGACAGGTGGACAGTTTCTTTCCTTGCTTTCCATCCAATAGTACGAAGTGAGTTCTGAGTGATAAGCATAGAGTTGACACCTTGCTTTGAACTACTTTCAATTGAAATTAGTACTTGGGACAAAACTGACTGCAGTGAGCTGGGACACAAGGCACTCTTCTTCTTTTAGACTCGATAATCCGGGGCTAAGATAGAACGAATTCCTGCCCTGTAAAGCTAGAAAAGGGGAGCCTATTTCCCTATGCCACCCACACACCCACCACCAACCGAACGTCAGAAGACAATAACTACTCAGCCCATTTTTGCTTAGTTGGTAAGGTGACAAAGAACACTCTCAACGCCTGTGAACTTCCCTCTGTTGATAGTACCCTCCCAGAATAGAGTTACCAGCTCTTGTTGTCTGGCCGGTGACAAGCTCGGCCTCACCCATTCTTCTCTACGAACGATACTGCACAACTTGCTAGCATTGAGTTTGTATAGCTATCAACTCACTCTCCTACTCTTGTCAACGAACTCATTGAACTACTCTTTCTCACTCCGCACTCTGAAACGGTTCACTCACTACTTCCTTGTTTGTTGGAAACGAACTCATTTGTCCACTAGCTGTCTCCTACTGTTGGAAATGAACTCATTGATCAGACCAACATCGATGCTTTTCACTCACTACTATGGTTGTTGTTCATTCCTTCACTCTGGAAGTACGCACTCATTATAGCAAAGCAACTCACTAAACTCCCTGCTGTTCACTCCTTTCCCTACTAGATTATTTGAGACAGTAGCTGTGAACTACTCCGTTGCCTCTTGTACCCAACTGTGAACTACTCAACTACCTATGTTGAAACACTGCTTTGTGAACTACACGCTTGTTCAACTGAAGCTTTGTGAAAGAAAGGAAAATCGAGCGCAAAAGTGCTAAACTTGATCAAGGAGATGAATAGCCAACTTTCGCTTCTAAAGTTCCTTCTTTTTTCTTTTTTCAACAACTCAATAGAACTTTTCTCATATTATGTCATTTGCACCTTGGATTTTCCTCTATCGCTCCAGGACTCTTGTTTAGCTTGTTAGAGGGAATGATCAGCCCGGGGAGAAGGGTTTTTTCCTTCCAACGATGAAGGTGCCTTAAACCGAATGAATATCTCAAGCACTCGAGTAAGCAGTGGATCATAGCGTCTTTGAATGAAATTAGTTGGGTAATTGATTCAACTGGTACAAAGAAGAGCCATCAAAAAGAAAGTCCAGGTGGGAGTGAAATCTTCGAACATGATATTTTCTTACCCTATACTATCCACTGCTTATCTTGACTATCAATACACCCTTTTTTGAAACTCTTCCCTGCTTTCCTATGAAACAACTAAAACACCTAAAAGCTTACTACTTCTACCTAGTTGCTTACCCGTGAGCTGAGCCTATCTTGACTGACTTATCACACAACCACATGCTTATTCCTATTCAAACACATATACCGGTAAACCTATTTCTTGCATTACTTAGTAGCTAGCTTTGGTAGCCCTGATCTATGTCTAAAAAACAGATGCCTATTCTTGGTCACGACCAGCTAAAGATCACTGGCCATAATGTGCTTTTTTTCCTCGGATTCATTGGAACCCTCCTCGCGAAAATGGTTCCTGTAAAGCAAACTAAGAGCGGGGAAGGAACTAGGGCGGACATAAGCTCACCAATTAGGATGCGTGATTGATTTCTTTAATAGGTATGAAATGAAGATGCCTTGAATGAACCCAAGCAAGCCGAAATCTAATACTAAAAGTATGAAGTGGACATCTATGGTTTAATTGGAAACATCTCTTTTCCATCTATAAGGTGATGAGGGTTGAAGCACAACAACTTATCATGAGTAGTGCGGTTATTTATGACTATAAACTTAGAATCCCTATATTTATATAGAACAGTGGCTACTTTCGTAGCATCTCCTCAACCTATATTATAGGTTCATGCCGCTCGCTTACTTATGCTTCCGCTCTATCCAAGTAAAAGCTATACTTTATTAGAAATGAAATTGAGTATCCGGTAAATCATTCCATCAAGCCAGTAAGCTAACCTTTTATGACCCACGGCAGCAATCCTACCTTTCCTTCTGCGTACAAGAACTGAAGAAGAAGCTAGGACATAAGTCAATAGTTGAGTTTCATAAGTAGAAAGTTCATATTCTTCAGTCATTGATAAACAGTTTTTTGGACAGTACTCAACACAGTTACCACAAAATATACAAACTCCGAAATCCATACTATAATTAGAATTAAGCAATTGTTTCCTTTTAATATCCTTTTCAAATCTCCAATTGATGGCTCCGTTATAGGTGCTAAAAACGAGTAAAAAACGAAGAAAAAAATAATAAAAAAAGACTTCAGATCTGCTATATTTTCAATAATAAAAAGCATAGAATGACCTTTATCTGCCCATTGGAAAAAGAAAGGTAAGGATAGGATTGGTAGCGGAAGTGATGTGAATGAATGAATTGAAATATGCCATTTAAGAGGAGTAGTAGTTTTTTTGTTGATGCCGGTGTGGAAGACGAAGACGAATGTTACTAACGTCAACTAAAAGCAAGGAGTTGGCATCGGGAAGTAAGAAGTTCTTTTTTTCTATAGAAAAATCACTTTCTTGTTTTGTTTTTCTGAATATATAAAGGGAATATCACGGGATAGGAATGAAAGAACTCGTAAAGGAATTACGAAAGGTTCATAAATGCTATTATAGTCCCTCCATATAGAAGATAAAAGGAGAGTAGTCCTAATTAAGGGAAGAGAAAGAGACAAGAAATGGTTGAGCAACTCCAACAGAAACTCCAAGAGGGAGTCAGAGACTACCACTGGATCGCCTGCACCCACATGGAAAGAAACTACAAATAGGGGATGAAACATCTAAACTGGAAAGAGAATATGCTTTACTAGTGACAAAAAGCGGGCCTAGCTGAAAAAAAACCTAGGAAAAAAGGCATGACTATGGAAGGAAACTTCGACTAGACATATTCACCGGGCACTCCAATAGATGAAGTTTTTATCATATGCAGAAGGAAGAAGAAAGGATATAGTACCGGTACGTACAGGAAAAAGAGGCTTGCTTTTCTTTTGATTCATCGGCTCTATCTAATAAAATATCTCATTTTCATGGTCTCGAACGGAAACCTTACCCAACGCACGAACTACTCTAAAACGGGCACCTGAGCACAAGACTTTTTAGAAAAGGCCTGCCCGGGATGTACCGAAAGATAGAGATGCTGCATCGAAACAGTCAGACTACCGAGGAACCGCTACTCCATACCACGCTGACCAACACACGGCCGCGAGAGAGGAGGCAAACCACGCGATCAGCACCACGACTTCAGCTACCTGATCAAACTATGAAAGCAGGAATCGCGTCGTCTGTATCCCTGCTAAATATCTTGTTTTGGCCACATGGATATAAACAAAAAAGCCTACACAAGACTTTGGGTTCACTTTGGCCCTCGTGGAAAGGACCTATGTGAACGAGGCGAATGGACTCATTTGGAGGACTTAACCAAACTTCATCTTTTGGTCAAAACGACAGACTACAGACCCGACCCGGTGCGGGAGCCGCTCGCACCCACTAGAGACTTTAAAGAAAAGTATGGATTAGACCAGATATGGGGAGAAGTCTCCATTTCTCCTCACGTCTCGTCTGTTGGCGGAACGCACGGTCCAAGAGAAACTTATTAAACCGGAAGAGCTTTATCCGCTATCGAGACCGTTTTCTTTCCTCACTCTCCAGGTGAGATAGCTGATACGCCCAACATCGGCCTAAAAGATGTCGCCGGGGATCGGTTGAAGCTGCACTCTTGCTCTGCCTCGGTCTAGCCGCGTTTCGGAAAATGTTAAATTGAGATGAAAGAGATAAGCTTTTGGTCAAGTCTTGGAAGGGACTCCCATCCCAGAGTGTGAAAGCTCTCGGGAGAAGGGAATCGACAACACAACTGGAGCTGCCCTTTCTTTGGTTTAGTAAGAAGCTTCCTCAAGTATGTCGATTTGTAGTACGGTCAGTTCACTCGAATCCACTGACTTCATGCACGGGGACTCGACCATCAATCCTTTCTTGTGACGAGCTGTGACTGGGTGCTCTGAAACCTCCTTAAAAGGAGGGGCTGTGGGGTAAGGTAATTGAAGTAACTAGCCAGTATTAAGATTAGGCATAAGCATAATAAACTGATGCATCCGAAGACGGTGAATCTAGAATAGAGGCCGGGTGGGGAAGCAAAAGATGCAAGAGAGCCTTTTTCCGGGATTGGATTTCACTCATTTAGTGCTTGGGATGCAGACAGGCGTGGAAGATGAACATAAGAGAGCTCCGCCCTTGCCTTGCACCGGTGAACAAAAGAAAGAAAGGAGACAAGGTCGGAACTAAGACGTCAATAGCTTATTTTAAGTGACGTATTCCTGTCGGGAACAGCGAGCAAGGATAAAATGAGAGTATGAGCCTACACCCATATAGAAATCAGTCATATGCCTGATAGTCGTTATCTATTCTTTCTCAATGATAGTATTATTACCCGAAAACAATATGTACAGAGGAAGCTAGTTTTGTACTCTAGTTCTGTCCCCAAGGCGCGAGTGAAGCCCTTCTCCAGTATGGTAAAGTGAAACCGCTTCGGAGTTTATGGTTCGAAAGAAAGAGAGAGGAAAGCACTTATAAAGCGGTGGGCTCTTATAGTAAACAAGAGTTCCGTTAAGCTCTGGGACTCTAGGCAAGATAGCTGTAGTTTTGAAAACGTAAATTGACCGAAGTTTGTCTTTACTTTCCCCTATTCTACGTATACCATCTCCGAGCCTCTCGTTAAATCGAATCAATTTCTCAAGTTGGTCCTTGCTAGGCCAGTTAGAAGTTCCTGGGGATGTGATTGACCTAAGAAGCCCGTGTTATCGATAGATGTAAGTTCATAGTTGAAGACAAGGGAGTTTTAGCTTTTTCGTAGATAGTCTGAGTTCGAGCTACTGTAGTCTCCCCCGTTGACCTTCTTTTTTAGATAGAATCCTCAATGAGTGGAAAGGACTCCCAGACTTGCTCCGCAGTACGAGCCCCATACAGAGCCGCGCCCTTGTGATATGATAAGAAGAAAAGGGGCCAGGCCACCCTCTTTTCTTTTCCGCACCAAGCCTTCTTGTAAAATCGGGTGTATAGCTCAGTTGGTAGAGCATTGGGCTTTTAACCTAATGGTCGCAGGTTCAAGTCCTGCTATACCCAAAAAAACCACTCTTGTATTCGTAAGGATGCATTTCTTAGGGACAAAGACCCTAATCAATGCATCCATTTAGGTCAGAATTCTCTATACCATAACTCCT
>Ga0182225_1000025_pt1 | contig 11711 bp, 5 predicted proteins | sample G6R1MG_26_FD_129662 | JGI IMG/M metagenome (GOLD analysis project Ga0182225, IMG submission 129662) | Miscanthus phyllosphere microbial communities from Michigan, USA - G6R4_NF_03OCT2016_LD1 MG | ecosystem: Host-associated > Plants > Phyllosphere > Phylloplane/Leaf | place: USA: Michigan... | reverse complement strand
GACCACGCCGCCGGTCGGGTGCTGGACCTTCTTGATGTTGCTCTCGACCACCAGGGAGCCGGTGGCGATGATCGCGCCGGACAGTTCGGTGGCGGCGGTCCAGGCGCCGGTGCCGGTGGCCAGCACGATCACGGCGGCGACGCCGGCGATATGCCGCCGGAGCGAGCGCCGGGTCTCGCGGGTCGGGTCGGTCTGAACCTGCGCGCGCGTCATGCGACCCTCGTGGGTGTCTGCCGGGTCAGGGCGCCCAGTTGCGCCAGGACTTCGTCGCGGGGCCCGTGCAGCCGCACGCGGCCCTCGCCGAGAACCAGGATGCGGTCGACCGAAGCGAGCGCGCTCGGCCGGTGGGCGATCACCACCACGATGCCGCCCCGGGCGCGCACCCCCTGCACGGCGGCCGAAAGGGCGCGGTCGCCGTCGACGTCGAGGTTGGAGTTCGGCTCGTCGAGCACCACCAAGAACGGGTCGCCGTAGAGCGCCCGCGCCAGCGCGATCCGCTGGCGCTGGCCCCCCGACAGGCCGAGCCCGCCGGCGCCGACCCGGGCGTCGTAGCCGCCCGGAAGCCGCAGCACGACCTCGTGGACGCCCGCCGCCTTGGCGGCTGCTTGCAGGGCCTCCGGGTCCGGCGCCGGGTCGAACCGGGTGATGTTCTCCGCGATGGTGCCGTCGAACATCTCGATGTCCTGCGGCAGGTAGCCGACGGCGCGCCCGAGGGCGTCGGGATCCCACTGGTCGATCGCCGCGCCGTCGAGGCGGATCACCCCGCGGACCGGCCGAGCCAGGCCGACGAGCGCGCGGGCGAAGGTGGACTTGCCCGAGCCGCTGGCGCCGATCACCCCGAGCGCGCTGCCGGGGGCGAGGGCGACGTTGACGTCATGCAGGATCAGGCTGTCGGTCCCGGGGGCGGCGATCGACAGGGCGGTCACGCGCACGCTCTCCCGGGGCGCCGGCAGCGGCGTCAGGGTCTCCGGCTCCCGCCGGGGCAGGAACGCCACGAGCCGGCTCCAGGCCTGCCGGGCGGCCGAGAACGACTTCCAGTTGGCGATGGCGAGGTCCACCGGCGCGAGCGCCCGGGCCGACAGGATCGTGGCGGCCAGCATGACCCCGGCGGTGGCCTCCTCGCGCACCACCAGGTAGGCGCCGAGCCCCAGGATCCCGGATTGCAGCACCGTGCGCAGCAGGCGCGCCACCGCGCCGAAGCCGATGGCGAGATCGTTGCTGGAGGTCGCGACGTCGAGGTTCCGGCGGGTCCGCACCTGCCAGAGATCGGCCACCCGCGACCGCATCCCCAGCGCGCAGAGCAGCGGCGCCGTCCGGTGCGCCATGTCGGTGAAGGACCGGCGCTCGCCGGCGACCCGCACGGTCTCCCGGGTGGTCTCGGCGGAGGCCCAGTCGGTCAGGACTGTCAGCACGCACAGGAACAGGGCGCCGGCCGCGATCGCCGCCCCGAGCCAGGGATGGAACAGGAAGCAGACCGCGATGTAGAGCGGAACCCATGGCAGGTCGAAGAAGGCGGTGAGCGCCAGGCTCGACACGAAGCCCCGGACGGTGTCGAGGTCGCGCAGGGCCTGGGGGCCGTCGTCGCCGCGGGGCGTCTCGGAGCCGCGCTCCAGCAGGGTGCGGAAGATCCGCGGGCCGAGGCGCTCGTCCACGAGGCGACCGAACCGCGACAGGATCCGGGCGCGGAACACCTCGAACACGCTCTGGATCACGAACAGCATCAGGGCGATGCCGGCGAGCCCGACCAGGGTGGCGATGCTGCGGCTCGGCAGCACCCGGTCGTAGACCTGGAGCATGAAGATCGGGGCGGTCAGCATCAGCAGGTTGATCAGGCCGCTGACGATCATCACGGTGATCAGGGATGCGCGCCCTGCCCGGACGGCGGCCCAGAATTCCCGGCGCTTCGCAACACGCAACACGCGTTCGTCGGTCACAGGACCATCCCCCTGGAGACTCGGTGCGGCAAAAAAAACCCCGCCGCGTGGGCGGCGGGGGGCTTGGCCGTCAGAGGCCGAGCAGGTGCAGGCCGCTCGTGGCGGTGTGCGGGGTCGCGTCGGTATGATGGACATCGGCATGGCCGCCGAGGTCGATCGTGGTGATCCCCAGATCGAGGCTCGCGTCATGAGAGGCCCCGGCCTCGCCCGCCCCGGCCGATGTCGCCGAGGCCGGGCTCAGGAGGTGCCCGACGAGGGAATCCGCGCCTCCGCCGGTGCTCTGCGGCAGCAGGATGCTGTCACCGGAGAGCAGGTTCGCGGTGGCGAGACTCGGCTGGTCGGCGCCCACCGCGATCGCGCTCGCCTGGACGAGGTGGGACGGATCCGCCGCGGGGGTGAGCACGGCGGCGTTGGCCAGGGGCGTCGTGGTGGTCGGGCCCGCGGCCACATCGATCAGCGGATGGGTGCCGGTGCCGCCGTGATCCGAGGCCCCGCCGGTCAGGCCGCCCAGCAGGCCGCCGACCGGGTTGCCCGCACCAGACCCGGAACCGCCCAGGACCGAGGTCACGGTTCCGAGCACGCCGTCCAGCGGACCGCCACTGCCCTGGCCGCCGGTGGCGGCACCCGAGAGGGCACCGGTCACCGACCCCAGCACGCCGCCAGCCGCCTCCGCGACATGCCCGACATCGCTCGCCACTTGCCCGGCCGCGGGGGCCGCACCACCGCTCAGCACTGCGCCCGGCAGGTTGACCGCGTCGGTCACGAGGTTGCTCGACTCGCCGAGCTCGCCGAGGCCGATGGTGGTTCCGAGGTTGATCACGGCGTGGACCGAGTCGTTCAGGACCGGCACGTCGTGGCCGACCTGCTCCAGCGTCGCGTGGACACCGTCGATCACGCCGTTGGCGACGGCCGCGACAGGCTGCAGCGGCGCGTTCGTCCCGAGCAGCGTTCCGGTTCCGACCGATTGCCCGCCGGTGAGGCCGTCGAGCAGGCCATCGAGGGGCGATGCGGAACCGCCGCCAGCATGGCTGCCGAGGAGGCCATCCACCGCGGACGTGACCGGAGCCAGCAGGTTGCCGCCCGGCGCTCCCGCACCGTCGCCGAGGCCGCCGGTGACACCGCCGAGCAAGCCGTCCAAGGGCGTCGCGCCATGGCCGCCGAGCAGGCTGTCCACCGCGGAGGTGACCGGAGACAGCAGTCCGCCGGCCGAAGTACCGCCGCCGCCGGTGAGGCCGCCGAGCAGGCCGTCGAGGGGCGTCCCGGCTCCGCCGCCATGGCCGCCGAGCAGGCCGTCCACCGAGGATGTGACCGGGGTCAACAGTCCGCCGGCCGAAGTACCGCCGCCGGTGAGGCCGCCGAGCAGGCCGTCGAGGGGCGTCCCGGCACCACCGTCATGGCCGCCGAGCAGACCGTCCACCGCGGAGGTGACGGGAGCAAGCAGACCGCCGGCCGGGGTGCCGGCTCCGCTGCCGAGACCGCCGACGATGCCGGTGACGCCCCCGAGCAGGCCGCCGGTGGCCTGGGTCACCGCGCCGACATCGCCGAGGATCGGCGACAGGGCCCCGAGGCCGTGTCCCCCCAGGAGCTCGCCCGGGAGCGAAGCCACGTCCGTCAGGAGGTTGCCGCCCTCACCCAGGTGGCCGAGGCCGAGGGTCTCGCCGAGATTGGTCAGGCCGTGGAGCGCGTCGTTCAGGAGCGGGATCGCGTGCCCGACATTCTCCAGGGTCGCGTGGATGTCGAGGACCGCCGTGTTCGCGAGGTTGGTGACCGGGGCCAGCAGCCCGTCCGAGGACACCAGGCCGCCGGCATTGGCGACGCCGGTGAGGGAGCCGACCAGGGTATCGGCGGAGGCGAGGACGTGGCCGAGATCGGTCAGGACGGGGCTCGCCGCGGAGAGCCCGCCGCCGGTCAGGAGCGATCCGGGCAGCGCCAGGGTGTCAGTCAGCAGGTTGCCGGCCTCGCCGATATGACCGAGGCCGACCGTCTCCCCGAGCCCCGTGACCGCGTGGACCGGTCCGTTGAGCACCGGGATCTGGTGGCCGACATCCTCCAACGTGGTGTGCACGTCGAGGACGGCCTGGTTGAGGACGCTGGTCGCCGGGCTGAGGATCCCGCCGGCTCCGACGAGGCCGTTGCCGCTCGCCGGCACGGCCGTGACCGAGTCCAGCAAGGTCTCGGCGGCCACGCTGACGGCGCCAGCATCGCCGAGCAGGGCCGGGATGGCTGCGGAACCGGCCGGGTTGGCGGCGACGCTCGTCAGGTCGGTGATCAGGTTGCCGGCCTCGCCGATATGGCCGAGGCCCACGGTCTCGCCGAGATTGGTCAGGCCGTGCAGCGGTCCGTTCAGCGGCGCGACCTCATGGCCGAGTCCTTCCAGCTGCGCGTGGGTGTCGAGCACGATCTGGTTCGCCGTGGTGCCGACCGCGTCGGGAAGCACCGATCCGTTCGCGTCGGCGGACCCGACATCGACGGCACCCTCGATGAGCGAGGCGATCGGGCCGAGGCTCGCGAGCTGGCCGGTGGAGAGGGCGGTCGAGGACAGGAGCGCGTCGGGGCCGACGAGCCATGCGAGCGAGCGCGAGGCGGGGCTGAGGATTGCGGCGGGAGATAGTGACATGAACACCTCCGGGTTCACCAAGCAACCCGCGATACAACTGTGAGTTGCAATGCGCGGCGTCGGTAGGGAATACTGAGGCGGGCGATAATCAGTGGATCGCTGACGTTTCAAAGCACCGATCTTAGTCAAGATCAGCGTTGCGAGGGCCGGCGATCCTGTGATCGATAATATTGCTATTAATCACGTACAGATTTGGCGGGAACAGGGGTCTGAACCTTGTCCGGCGGCAGATCCGCGTTCCCGCCAGCTCTTGAGGCGGTTCGCGCATCCGAATGCGTCGTGTGCCTGGGGGGTGAAGTCGACCTCGCGCAGCCGCTCGGCTCCGCGCGGGCGGATCCCGCGCCTGTTCACGCGCAGTCGATGGCCTGCGTGCTGCGGGCCCCGCGACGAGCAGCTCCGGGATTGCGGTTCCGGATGATGCTTTAACGCCGTCCCTGCGCGTCGGCCGGGCGCCAGCGGTCGAGCTCGCGGTCGATTGCGCCCTCGGTGCCGCGGAGGAATTCTGCCGCCGGAAGGCCGGGGGCGAGGGCGGCGAGGTAGCTGACCACGATGGTGCCGGCCCGCGTGGCCGCACCGCGGGGCCAGAACAGCCCCGAATTCACCGCCACCGGCACCACCGGCAGGCGCAGCCGGCCGTAGAGCAGCTCCACGCCGCGCTTGAACTGCAGCGGATCGCCGGCCCGGCCCCGGGTCCCCTCCGGGAAGATCAGCACCGAGCGGCCCGCCGCGACGGCCGCCTGGCTGCCCTCGATGATCGCCCGCAGGGCCTGGGTACCGTTGGTGCGATCGATCACGATCATCGGCGAGCGCCGTAGGAACCAGCCCACCACCGGGATCGCCAGCAATTCGCGTTTGGCCACGATGGCCACGTCGGGAACCAGCACCAGGAAGGCCAGGGTCTCCCAGGTCGATTGGTGGTTGGCCACGAGCAGGCAGGGCTCGGCCGGAAGGTGCTCGCGCCCCTCCTCGACGTAGCGCAGCCCGACGATCCGGTGCAGGCCCGCCAGGACCCCCCGCGCCCAGAGCCGCGCCGCTGTCCGGACCGGCCGCGCCGGCGCCCCAGCCAGGGCCAGGACCGCCAGCGGTGCGACGAACAGGGCCGTCCAGATGGTCCAATATGCGACGAACAGGAGGGAACGGGTGTGCGCCAAGGTCGGGCCTCACGTCGAGCCCGGGGCGGGGCAGACCACCGCCATAGCGCCTCACGGATCGGGGTGCACGGCAATTCAGGCGGCTGCGAAAGCCTCAGGAGCCATCTTTTTCCGACCGTCAACGCGCACGGAGATCGACCGATCCGCTCCCGATGCATCAGCCCGGGATTTGGCGTACCCCTCCGCTGGCGCGATAGAGACCCGCTCGGCAACCGATCGCACCGACGATCGCGCCGAATCCGAGAACGGCCGCCGCTGCATTGCGTTATCGAAGGGTTCGGTGAGCGGGTGGGACGCGAAGGAGACCGGGTTGGCCAGGGTGACGGAGCGTGCGGGTGACGGGGGCGCTCTGTCGGACGAGCGGACGAACGGGTTGGATTCCATCGCGGGCGGTGGGGCGACGGGCGCCGTCATGCGCGCTGTCGACTGGTCGTCCTCGACCCTCGGCTCGCCCCAAGGCTGGCCCCACTGGCTGCGCGCCGCCGTCAGTCTGATGCAGGGCTCCGGCTTCCCGATGTTCGTAGCCGCAGGGCCCGAGCTGAGCTTCCTCTACAACGACGCCTATACCGGCCTCCTGGGTGGCAAGCACCCGGCCGCGATGGGCGCGCCCTTGCGGCAGGTCTGGACGGAGATCTGGTCCGACATCGCGCCGTTCGTCGAGGCGACGCTGGCCGGCGAAGCGACCTGGGTCGAGAACCTGCCCCTGGTCATGAACCGCCATGGATATGCGGAAGAGACCTGGTTCACCTTCTCCTACGCGCCGCTCCGGGACGAGGCCGGCGCGGTGGCCGGCCTGTTCTGCACGTGCACGGAGACGACCGCCCGGATGCGGGTCGAGACCGCTTTGCGCGAGAGCGAGGCGCGGTTCCGCAACATGGCCGACCATGCCCCGGTCATGATGTGGGTGACCGGGGCCGACGGGGCCTGCACCTACCTCAACCGGCGCTGGTACGAGTATACCGGCCAGGCCGAGGCGGAGAGCCTGGGCCTGGGCTGGCTCGACGCGGTCCACCCGGACGACCGGGCCGCCTCGGGCCAGGCGTTCCTGGCCGCCAACGCCCGGCACGGCGAGTTCCGGGTCGAGTACCGCCTGCGCGGTGCGGATGGGCGTTATCGCTGGTTCATCGACGCGGCCCAGCCCCGTATCGGCGAGGATGGCGTCTTTCGCGGCTATATCGGCTCGGTCACCGACATCCACGACCGCAAGGCCGCCGAGGAGCGCCTGGTCGAGACCACGCGCCGGCTCGATGCCATCCTCAACAACACCTCGCAGGCGATCTTCCTGATGGATGAGCGCCAGCACTGCAGCTACATGAACCGCGCCGCGGAGATGCTCACCGGCTTCGCCCTGGAGGAGACCGAGGGCCGCGCCCTGCACGACGTGGTCCACCACACGCGGCCGGACGGGTCGCCCTACCCGCTCTGCGAATGCCCGATCGACCAGGCCTTCCCGGAGAACGAGCGCGAGCAGGGCGAGGAGGTCTTCGTCCACAAGGACGGCTCATTCTATCCGGTCGGCTTCACCGCGAGCCCGATCCGGAACGAGCGCGGCGCGGCGATCGGGACGGTCATCGAGGCCCGCAACATCGAGGCGGAACTCCGCGCCAAGGCTGCGCTGGAGGCGTTCAACGCCACCCTGGAGCAGCGCGTCGAGGAGGAGGCCGCCCAGCGTGCGAAGGTCGAGGAGGCCCTGCGGCAATCGCAGAAGATGGAGGCGGTCGGACAACTGACCGGCGGCATCGCCCACGACTTCAACAACCTGCTCACCGGCATCTCGGGCAGCCTGGAACTGCTGCAGACGCGCATGAGCCAGGGCCGGATGACCGACCTCGACCGCTACATGACCGCCGCCCAGGGCGCGGCCAAGCGGGCGGCGGCGCTGACCCACCGCCTGCTCGCCTTCTCGCGCCGCCAGACCCTCGACCCCAAGCCCACCGACGTGAACGCCCTAGTCCACGGCATGGAGGAGCTGGTCCGCCGGACTGTCGGCCCCTCGATCCATATCGAGGTGGTGGGCTCGGCAGGCCTGTGGCCTGCCCTGGTCGATCCGGGCCAGCTCGAGAACGGGCTCCTGAACCTCTGCATCAACGCCCGCGACGCCATGCCGGAGGGCGGGCGGATCACCATCGAGACCGCCAACCGCTGGCTCGACGACCGCGCCGCCCGGGAGCGCGACCTGCCGCACGGCCAGTACCTGTCACTGTGCGTGACCGATACCGGGACCGGCATGCCCCCGGAGGTGATCGCCAAGGCCTTCGACCCGTTCTTCACCACCAAGCCCATCGGCCAGGGCACCGGCCTCGGCCTGTCGATGATCTACGGCTTTGCCCGGCAATCCGGCGGGCAGGTGCGGATCTATTCCGAGGTCGGACAGGGAACCACCGTCTGCCTCTACCTGCCGCGCTTCCACGGTGACATCTCCGCGGTTTCGGAGATGCCGGACCTCGCCGCGCCGCCGCGGGCCGAGCAGGGCGAGACGGTCCTCGTCATCGACGACGAGCCCTCGGTGCGCATGCTGGTGACCGAGATCCTGGAGGATCTCGGCTATCGGGCGATCGAGGCCGCGGACGGGCCGTCCGGGCTGAAGGTCCTGCAATCGGATGCGCGCATCGATCTGCTGATCACGGATGTCGGCCTGCCGGGCGGGATGAACGGCCGACAGGTGGCGGATGCCGCCCGCGAAACCCGTCCGGGGCTGAAGGTGTTGTTCATCACCGGCTATGCCGAGAATGCCGCCGTGGGCAACGGCTACCTGGATGACGGCATGCAGGTCCTCACGAAGCCCTTCGTGATCGAGACGCTGGCCACGCGCATCCGGGACATGATCGAGGCGGGAGGGCCGCGGCGGCGGGCGCGACGGCTGCGTCGCTGCCGGCGCTGACAAGGTCTGGTGCGGCCGCTACCGTGCGCGCCGCACCGATGGAGCGTGTGACAGCGGGGGAGCATTGAGCCAGCCGATGACCGATACCGACACGGCGTTCCCGACCAGCTCGGCGCCGCGGATCTCGACCGGCGTTCCCGGCTTGGACGACATCCTCTGCGGCGGCCTGACGCCGAGCCGCCTCTACCTGCTGGAGGGGACCCCCGGTACCGGCAAGACCACTCTGGCGCTCCAGTTCCTGCGCGAGGGCGCGGCGCGCGGCGAGGCGACGCTGTACGTGACGCTGTCCGAGACCGGCCAGGAACTGCGCGCCTCGGCGGCGACCCATGGGTGGTCGCTGGACGGCATCGAGGTCTATGAACTCGTCAACGAGATGGGGCTCGATCCCGACAGCGAGCAATCGATCCTCCACCCGTCCGAGATCGAACTCGGTGAGACCGTCCGGGAGGTCATCACCCGGGTCGAGGCGCTGAAGCCCGAGCGGGTCGTGTTCGATTCGCTCTCGGAGCTGCGCCTGCTGGCCCAGAACCCGCTGCGTTACCGGCGCCAGATTCTGGCGCTCAAGCAGTTCTTCGCCCGGCGGGCCTGCACCGTGCTGATGCTCGACGACCGCACGTCGGAGACCGGCGACCTGCAGCTGCACAGCATCGCCCACGGGGTGGTCTCGCTGGAGCAGACGCTGCGCGAATTCGGATCCGAGCGGCGCCGGCTGCGCATCATCAAGATGCGCGGCATCAAGTACCGGGGCGGCGACCACGATTTTTCCCTCGAGACCGGGGGCATCCGGGTTTTCCCGCGCCTGATCGCCGCTGAGCATCATACGCCCTTCGACGCCAAGGCGCGTTCCACCGGGACGGGCGCGCTCGACCTGCTGCTCGGCGGCGGGTTGGTGCCCGGCACCAACACCTTGCTGCTGGGCCCGTCCGGGGTCGGCAAGACGACCACCGCCATCCGCTGCATGCTGGCGGCCCTGGAGCGCGGCGAGACCGCGATCTACTACCTGTTCGACGAGGGCCTCGCGACCCTGCTCGGGCGCGCGATCACCCTGGGCATGGACCTGACACCGCATCTTGCGACCAAGCGCCTGACGATCACGCAGATCGATCCGGCAGAACTCTCTCCGGGTGAGTTCTCCAGCATGGTCCGGCAGGCCGTGGAGGAGCGTGGGTCCAGCTTCGTCGTGATCGACAGCCTGAACGCCTACCTGCACGCGATGCCGGGCGAGGAGTTCCTCATCCTGCAAATGCACGAGATGCTGAGCTACCTGAACCAGCAGGGCGTCACGACGCTGCTGGTCCTGGGGCAGCACGGGGTGATCGGCGAGGTCCGCACCGATATCGATCTCAGCTATCTCAGCGACGCGATCCTGCTGTTCCGGTTTTTCGAAGCCAGGGGTGAGGTCCGCACGGCCTTGTCGGTGGTGAAGAGCCGGGTCAACGCGCACGAGCGCACTATCCGCGAGATGAAGCTGTCCGCGCAAGGGATCCAGGTCGGCGAGGCCCTGACGGATTTCGAGGGCGTGCTCACCGGCCTGCCCTCCTATCGCGGCTCAGTGGCGATGCTGACCGGCGACGCGCCGGCTGGCGGCGTCCGGTGATGGCCGCGGCGCCGGACGAGGAGTCCATCCTGATCCTGGCGCCGCGGGGGCGCGACGCCGCGGTGGCCGAGCAGGTGCTCGTGCGCGCCGGCGCGCAGGCCGCCATCTGTTCCGACCTCGCCGGTTGGTTGGGTGCTCTCCGGACCGGGGCCGCCGCCGCCCTGGTGACCGAGGAGGCGCTCGGGGATGGCGATCTGGCCGACCTGTTCGCCTGGCTCGACGCCCAGCCCGCGTGGTCGGACTTCCCGTTCATCGTGCTGGCAACCCGCCAGCTCGGCCACCGCTCCGCGCCGGCGTCCCAGCGCCTCGCCCGGCTCGGCAACGTCGTCCTGCTGGAACGCCCGATCAACGCCGAGACACTGGTCAGCGCCACGGCCGCCGCCCTGCGGGCGCGCCGTCGCCAGTATCAGGCGCGCGAGCGTCTCCTGGAACGCGAGCGTGACCGGGAGCAGCTCCGGCTCGCCAACGAGGGGCTGGAGCGGCGCGTGACCGAGCGGACCCGGGAGGTCGAGACCGCCCACGAGACCCTGGCCTTCGCGCTCGACGCCGCCGGGATGGGCTCCTGGGACCTTGATTATGGCACCGGCGCGTCCCGGCGCTCGCCCCGTTTCGACGCTGTCTTCGGCTACGACGCCCCCCAGTCGTTCTGGAGCCGGGAGACCTTCCTGGCCCATGTCGTCGACGAGGATCGTGGGGGCGTCGACCGGGCCTTCTCGACGGTCGGTGAGACCGGCCGGCTCGACCTCGAATGCCGCATCCGCCGGGTCGACGGAGCGGTGCGCTGGGTCGCCCTGCGGGGGCAGGTCAAGCACGACGCGACGGGCGCGGCGACCCGGATCGCCGGTATCCTGATGGACCGCACCGACCAGCACGTCACCGAGGAGGCGTTGCGCCAGGCCCAGAAGATGGAGGCGATCGGCCAGCTCACCGGCGGCGTCGCCCACGACTTCAACAACCTGCTCACCGTCATCGTCGGCGGCCTCGACATGGTGCTCCGGCGGCCGGAGCAGGTCGACCGGGTGAAGCGGCTCGCGGAAGCCGCCATGGGCGCGGCCCGGCGCGGCGAGCAGCTGACCCAGCAGCTCCTCGCCTTCTCACGCCGCCAGATGCTGCGGCCGCAGACGCTCAACCCCAATCGCCTGCTCCTCGATTTCCGGCCGCTCGCGGAGCGCGCTGCAGGCGGCGCGGTCGAGCTGGCCTTCGATCTCGACCCCGCCCTCGATCCGATCCGCATCGATCCGGCGCAGTTCGAGGCCGCGGTGCTGAACCTGATCGTGAATGCCCGCGACGCCATGGAAGGCCGCACCGGTCACACCCGGATCGCCGTGACGAGCCGCAACGCCCATCTCGGGACAGGTGCGGTGGCTGAGAAGGGCGTGGCGCCCGGGCCCTACGTGCTGGTCTCGGTGGCCGACACCGGCAACGGCATCGCGCCCGACAAGCTCCAGCGGGTGTTCGAGCCGTTCTTCACCACCAAGGAAGTCGGCAAGGGCACGGGGCTCGGCCTCAGCCAAGTCTACGGCTTCACCCG
>Ga0182225_1000024_pt1 | contig 11901 bp, 11 predicted proteins | sample G6R1MG_26_FD_129662 | JGI IMG/M metagenome (GOLD analysis project Ga0182225, IMG submission 129662) | Miscanthus phyllosphere microbial communities from Michigan, USA - G6R4_NF_03OCT2016_LD1 MG | ecosystem: Host-associated > Plants > Phyllosphere > Phylloplane/Leaf | place: USA: Michigan... | reverse complement strand
CGGCGACCGCGTGCGGATCGATCTGGGCAAGGGCACCGCCGACGTGCTGATCGCCGACGACGAGCTGGCCGAGCGCCGCCGGGCGCTGACCGCGACGGGCGGCTATGTCTTCCCCGCCTCGCAGACCCCGTGGCAGGAGATCCAGCGCAGCGTAGTCGGCCAGATGGAGACGGGCGCGATCCTCGAGGGGGCGGAGAAATACCAGCGCATCGCCCAGTCGATGGGGCTGCCGCGCGACAACCACTGAGCGGAAGCCCCGCCGCCGCGAGCGATGGCGGCGGGGTTTGTTATGCCTTGAGCGAGAGCTCGGTGTCGGCGAGCGCGAGGCGGACCAGTTCGGTCATCGCCGTGCGCGCCGCCTCGACGTCGCCGGCCACGATTGCCTCGTACAGGATTCGGTGGTCCGGCATCGGATCCCGGGGCAGGGCGCTACGGCGCTGCTTGAAGATCGTCGTCCACGTCACGGCCGCAGCAATGGAACTGGACAGGGCCATCAGCGGCCCGTTGCGCGCCGCCTCCAGGATCGTGTTGTGGAAGGCCTGGTCGGCGGCCCGCCCGATCTCGGTGGAAAGTCCGTAGCGGCCCATCTCCTCCAGGGCGTGGCCCATCCGGGAAATGTCGAGGCCCGAGCGCCGCTCCGCCGCCAGAGCCGCCGCCGCCGGCTCGACGATCATCCGCAATTCGAACAGGTCCCGGATGAACGATTCACTCGGCTCGGCCTCGAAGGCCCAGGCGAGGATGTCCGGGTCGAGCAGATTCCAGCGGCTGCGCTGGGTCACGCGGGTGCCGGTGCGGGGCCGGCTCTCGACCAGCCCCTTGGCGCTCAGGATGCGGACCGCCTCGCGATAGGCGGTGCGCGAGACCTTCAGCTGCTCCGAGAACTCGATCTCGCCGGGCAGCACGTCCCCCGGCGCGTAGCGGCCCGCCAGGATCGCGATGCCCAGATCGCGCGCCACCGAGCCGTGGATTCGGCGCGAGCCCGAGGCCAGCGGCAGCTTGATGTCCTCGAACGCCGGATCCCCCCTCACCTGATACCTCCAGTCCGAGCCGCCAGGACGGGGCAGGATCGCCGCGATCGTACCCGGAAGTTGTAGGAGTGCAAGCGCCGACACCCGCAGGCATCATAGTGCCGCGGCGCTTGCAGCCGCTGCACAACTGCTCTAAGTTATTTGTATGAGTAAAGAGCCGAGTGCCCTTGCCGAGATTCGCGGCACGATCCTGATCGGCGCCGCGGATTCGGCCACGGCAGATACCTTCCGAGCCGTCGATGCGGCAAGCGGAGCAGCGCTGGAGCCCGCCTTCTCGGCGGCCGGCCCGGCTGAGGTCGAGGCCGCCTGCGCCCTGGCCGATGCGGCGTTCCCGAGCTTTTCCGAATCGCCCCCCGCGGTGCGGGCCGATTTCCTGGACGCCGTGGCCGAGGCTGTGAACGCTCTTGGCGAGTCCTTGATCGCGCGGGCCATGGCCGAGACCGGCCTGCCGCGTGCCCGGCTGGAGGGTGAGCGCGCGCGCACCGTCGGCCAACTGCGCTTGTTCGCCTCCGTCGTCCGCGCGGGCGACTGGGTCCAGGCCACGATCGATCCGGCGCAGCCCAAGCGCACGCCCCTTCCGCGGCCCGATCTGCGCCGCCGCCACGTCGGCCTCGGCCCGGTGGCGGTGTTCGGCGCCAGCAATTTCCCGCTGGCCTTCTCGGTAGCCGGTGGCGACACCGCCTCCGCGCTCGCGGCCGGCTGCCCGGTGGTGGTGAAGGGCCACCCGGCCCATCCCGGCACCGGCGAACTGGTCGCCCGGGCGGTGCGGGCGGCGGTCGCCGCCAGCGGCCTGCATCCGGGCGTGTTCTCCTACCTGCCCGGGCCGTCGAACGCCCTCGGGACGGCGCTGGTCGCCGACCCGCGAATCAAGGCGGTGGGCTTCACCGGCTCGCGCGGCGGCGGCCTCGCCCTGATGCGGGTGGCGGCCGGCCGGCCCGAGCCGATCCCGGTCTATGCCGAGATGAGCGCGGTCAATCCCGTCCTGCTGCTGCCGGGCGCCCTGCGGGCGCGGAGCGCGAGCCTGGCCGCCGGCTTCGTCCAGTCCCTGACCCTGGGGGCCGGGCAGTTCTGCACCAATCCGGGCCTGCTGATCGGAATTGCAGGCTCCGACCTCGACGCCTTCGCGGAGGCCGCCGCGACGGCGATCCGCGCGAGCACGCCGCACGCGATGCTGACCGCCGACATCCGCGCCCGCTTCGAGCAGGGCGTCGCCGAGATGGCGGCCCGCCCGGGAGTGACCGTGGCGGCCCGCGGGGAGGGGGCCGGGCCGGGGGGCGCCCCCGCCGCTCTGCTGCGGACGAACGGGGCGCGGTTCCTGGCGGATCCCGGCCTCGCCGACGAGATGTTCGGACCCGCGGCGATCCTGGTGGCGGCGGCGGACCTCGACGAGGTCAATCGCATCGTCGCCGCGCTCCCGGGCCAGCTCACCGCCACCCTGCACCTCGACCGCGCCGACGAGCACATCGCCGCCGGCCTGGTCCCGGCCCTGGCCCGCAAGGTCGGCCGCATCCTCGCCAATGGCTGGCCCACCGGCGTGGAGGTCGCCCCCGCGATGGTCCATGGCGGCCCGTTCCCGGCGACCTCGGACGGGCGCACCACCTCCGTCGGCACCCTGGCGATCGAGCGCTTCCTGCGCCCCGTCTGTTACCAGGACCTGCCCGAGGCGCTGCTGCCGCAGCCCCTGCGCCCGGACAATCCCTGGCATCTCACCCGCAGGGTCGACGGCACCCTCAGCCCGGCCTTCGAGCGCTGACGCGCCGACGCGCGCAGCAACCCAATTTCGAGCCGGCCCGACGAAGGCCGGCCCTGGGAGGATCACGATGGGTCAATCACTCCTACAATTCCGCAGACCCGACGGGCGGCGGGGTGTGGCGGTGCTGGAGGACGGCCGGGCGTGGAGCGTGTCCGGCGTGGACAGCGTCCTGGATCTGGCCCGGCGCGCCCTCGCGGCGGGGGACGGCCTGGCCGAGACGGCGTCCCGGCTCGGCCTCGGCGACGCCGTGGATCTCGATGCCGTGCGGCTGCTGCCGCCGATCGACCATGCGGATCCCGCGCACCTGCTGCTCAGCGGCACCGGCCTGACCCATCTCGGCTCGGCCGAGGGCCGGGACAAGATGCACCGCGCCGCGGCGGCGGATCCGGCCCCGACCGATTCCATGCGGATGTTCCGGATGGGCGTGGAGGGCGGCAAGCCCAGGCCAGGCGAGACCGGGGTCCAGCCCGAATGGTTCTACAAGGGCGACGGCGCCGCGATCGTCGGCACCGGCGAGCCACTCCTGTCGCCGTCCTTCGCCCTCGACGGCGGCGAGGAGCCGGAGATCGCCGGCATCTACCTGATCGACCCGGACGGCAATCCGGTGCGCCTCGGCTTCGCGCTGGCCAACGAGTTCTCCGACCACGTCACCGAGCGCGGCAATTACCTGTGGCTCGCCCATTCGAAGCTCCGTCCCGCGGCGCTCGGCCCGGAACTGTGGCTGGGGGATCTGCCCGCCGACGTGCGCGGCCTCAGCCGGATCCGGCGCGACGGCGCCGTGCTGTGGGAGAAGCCGTTCCTCTCGGGTGAGGCGAACATGTCCCACACGATCGAGAACCTGGAGCGGCACCACTTCAAATACGCCCCGTTCCGCCGCCCCGGCGACCTGCACGTCCACTTCTTCGGCACCGCCACCCTGTCGTTCAGCGACGGCATCACGGCGCAGCCCGGGGACGTGTTCGAGATCGAGGCCGCCCCCTTCACCCTGCCGCTGCGCAATCCCCTGGCGATCGCGCCCGCCCGCGACCTGTCCGTGAAGGTGCTCTGAGATGGCGGCTTCGAACGGGACGATCCGCATCGGGCTGGTCGGCGTCGGCAAGATTGCCCGGGACCAGCACCTGCCGGTGATCGGCGCCTCGCCGGACTACACCCTGACGGCGGTGGCGAGCCGGGAAGGGCGCCACGAGGGGGTGCCGAACTACCGTACGTTGACGGAGATGCTGGCGGGTCAGCCCGACCTCGACGCGGTCGCCCTGTGCCAGCCGCCGCAGGTGCGCTTCTCGGCCGCCCTGGAAGCGATCGCGGCCGGGCGGCACGTCTTCCTGGAGAAGCCCCCCGGGGCGACCCTGGCAGAGGTCGGGATCCTGGTGGAGGCCGCACGCGCGCGGGGTGTGAGCCTGTTCGCCAGTTGGCACTCTCGCTACGCCCCCGGAGTCGAGACTGCGCGCCGCTGGCTGTCGGGCCGCCGGATCCGGTCGGTGGCGATCGCCTGGATGGAGGATGTCCGGCACTGGCATCCGAACCAGGCCTGGATCTGGCAGGCCGGCGGCATGGGGGTGTTCGATCCGGGGATCAACGCCCTGTCGATCGCGACCCACATCCTGCCGCCCTTCCTCCTCACCGGCGCGACCCTGTCGGTCCCGGAGAACCGGCAGGCGCCGATCGCCGCCGACCTGCATTTCACCGACGCCGCCGGCACCCCGATCGAGGCGGTGTTCGACTGGCGCCAGACCGGCCCGCAGACCTGGGACATCCGCGTCGACACCGAAGACGGCCTGCTGGTGCTGTCGAAGGGCGGCAGCGTCCTCACGATCGACGGCAATCCGCAGCCGCTGCCTCCGGAGGCCGAGTATCGCGGCCTCTACGACCGTTTCGCCGCCCTCGTCCGGTCCGGCACGAGCGACGTCGACCTGAACCCGCTGATCCACATCGCCGACGCCTTCCTGCGCGGCGAGCGCCGCACCGTGGAGGCCTTCACGGACTGACCGGAGGGATCCCGGCGGACACGAACGCGACAGAGCCAATCAGGGCCGCGCGTCTTAGGGGGAGTCACTGTTATGGGAACGTACACGCGATGGGCGGCGCTCGCACTCTGCGCCGCATCACTCTCGGCCGGCATTCAGGCGGCCGAGGCACAGGATGCCAACGCTCCGGACGGGGGTCCCTCCCTGGTGAACCCGGGCCCGAAGGCGAGCCCGGCAGCGAAGGCCCAGTACCGAGCGAACCGCACCAGGCGGCGGACCATCCGCGAAGCCAGGAGTGCCGCCGGCGCCAGCAGCGCCGCGGCCTCGATCGACGTGCAGGGCAGCAGCGCGACGCCGCCCGGCCTGCCGCCGGGCACCTTTTACCTCGGCAACGGGATCAGCATGATCCTGAACTACACCGGCGAATTCGCCGCCAACCCGTCCGGCGGCATCCGCCAGGGATCGGCCTATGCCGGCCAAGTGGTGTTCGGCCTGGATGCCGATCTCGGCCGCCTCGCAGGGATCGACGGCGGCTCGTTCCACACGATCGTGACGCAACGTCACGGCCGTAGCCTGGCGCGAGACAGCATCGGCTTCGACGGGAGCGTGCAGGAAATCTACGGCGGCGGCCAGACCGCCCACCTCACGTCGATCTCTTACGAGCAAAAATTATTTAACGACCGCGTTGATATTGAAGTTGGGCGGCTATTGGCCAATCCAAACTTCCTAGCCTCACCGCTGTATTGCAATTTTCAAAATAATGCAACCTGTGGCGCACCTAAATCGATCTTCAAGCTGACGAATTTCAGCTATTGGCCGATCGCCACCTGGGGCGCCCATGCGAAGGCCTGGGTCACCGACAAGGTGTTCGTCCATGCCGGCGTCTACGAGGTGAATCCCCGTGATCAGCAGGACAACCAGAACGGCATCGACTGGTCGACCCGCGGCGCCACCGGCGTCCTGATTCCCGTGGAGGCCGGCTACTCGACCAACTTCGGCAACGATCCGCTGCCGCGCAACTACAGTGTCGGCGTGGTCTTCGACCAGTCCGACTACAAGGATCCGGTCTATGACGTGCGCGGCGGGCTTCGTGTCTTCAGCGACCTCGACCCGCTGACCCGCTTCGGTCGGTCGGCGGTCTATGCCCGCTTCGACCAGATGGTCTGGCGTCCGGATCCGAACGGCGTCCAAGGCCTGTCGGTGTTCGGCGTCGCGTTGGGCGGCACGGGCGGCCGGCAGATCCAGGATTATTTCCTGGAGGGCGGCGCCGTGTTGACCGGTACCTTCCCGGGCCGGCCCTACGACACCCTCGGGTTCGTGTTCGCCATGGAGAAGCTCTCGCCCCTCGGCTCGGCCGGAATCCGGGCGGCGCGCGCGTCGTACGGGCTCAGCAGCCGCAACGTCGACACGCTGCAGACCATCCTGGAGTTGAGCTACGGCATTCAGCTCACCCCGGCGATCCGGCTGATGCCGAATCTGCAATACGTGATCGGTCCGGACCAGACCCGCTTCCCGCTCCGGCCGAAGCCGATCCCCGACGCCTTCGTCATCGGCGCGAAGCTCTCGGTCGACCTGTTCACCCTGGGCGGCCTGGCCAAGGGTCCGGGAAGCCTCTGACATCGAGCGCATCACGGCAGAGCCTGCGAACCCATCACCGGTGGGCTCGTGGGCGGAAACCGACAAGGATCGGCGCGCGCGGAGCATCCGCGCGCGCCGATCGCGTTTGAGGGTGAGCGATCCGGGCTGGGCAGGGGGGAGGGGCGGCCGGAACCCGAGTCGTCCCAGGTCGCCAGCCCCTCTCGGCAGCCCCGTGGAGCCGGCACTGACACCAAGCGCACGGCCCCGACGTGGAACCAGACACGCAGTCGTGGGTTGACCAGCAGATTGTAGCTGTTCTAATTCGCAAGAGAGAACGGCACGCCGCCGAACCGACACGGGAGCATCGAGACATGGCCAGCGCAAACTGCGAGAGCTGCAAGTTCTTCGACGAGCACAAGGGCAACGGCGCGAGCGCCCAGGGCGATGCCGGCCTGTGCCGCTTCAACCCCCCCGTGAGCCAGCCGGCGCCCGAGTCCAAGGGCTTGTGGCCGGTCGTGACGAACAACGATTGGTGCGGCCACTTCACCGCAGAGATGACCGCGGCCGAGTAAGCCCGGGCGCGCTCACCGCCGATCCGGTGACGGGCGCGCAAACGCTGCACGGACGACTCGTCGCGAGACGCAGGGCCAGCCGCCACGGCTGGCCCTTTTTCGTGCGCGGATCGGACGGTCAGAGCCGGAACGCGTGAGCTGAAACCTCAGAATCCGGACGGCACCATCCCGACCGAAATGACGTGCCTTGCACGTCCAGAGGCCTTTCCAGCTTACGCGCTCGCCCCTCCGGCGGCGGGATCAACCCGACAGAACGATCCGCCTCCCGATGCGCAGATCTGAAGTATTTTTATCTCTACAACTCCATATTGAGAGATCAAACCCAGCTCGAAATCCGATTGACGCGTGCGCGGAGCCGCAATCCACACGCAGCGCCACCCAAGGGCGAGATGAAATCAGGCTCCAAAGCTCCTATTCCGAGGAGAACATTTTTCTATTCGGAATGAATTGGGAAAGCCGTTTCATTGACGCCGTGCAGCGCAGTCAGCAATTCTAGCGCTCTATTTGGATATCCGATCACGCCTCAGCCGCTCCTCACCGAGCAGCGCGGGCCGGCATTGTCGCAAGGCTTCTGCAATGACACGACCGAGACTCGTCGGGCTGAGCGCGAACGTTCAGCGCCCGTCCAAGACCCGCACGCTGGTCGATGCGGTGCTGCACGAGGCCTGCGCGCAGGCCGCGTTCGACGGGCGCATCTTCGACTTCGTCGATGCCGGTTCCGGCCTCGGGGCCGCCTGGACCCGGGACCAGCTGCCGCTGCCCGCCCGCCGAGTGCTCGACGCCATTGAGGAGGCGGACGGGCTCGTGGTCGGCTCGCCGGTCTACAAGGGCGCCTATACCGGCCTGTTCAAGCACCTGTTTGATCTGGTCGATCCCACTGCGCTCGCCGGCAAGCCCGTGGCCATCGTGGCGACCGGGGGCGGAGCGCGGCATGCCCTGGTGGTCGAGCACGCCTTCCGGCCGCTGTTCGGTTTCTTCGGCGCCCTCCAGATCCCGACCGCGGTCTACGCGTCCGACGCGGATTTCAGCGACGGCGTGCTGACTGAGGCCGGCGTGCGCACCCGCGCCGCCGAGGCCGGCGGCCAACTCGCCGCCCTGCTCCTGCACCGGGCGTCGACGGCGACCGGCCCGGCCGAGCTCGCCGCCGCCGAGTGAGCCGGACGATGCTCGACCGTCGCACCTTCCTGGCCGCATCCCTTGCGGCCGTCCCGGTCCTGCGGGGCGCCCGGGCGGCCGAGCCCGGCGTGCTGCGCATCGGCTACCAGAAGAACGGGATTTTGGTCGTCGCCAAGCAGCAGGGCATCATCGAGCGGCGCCTGGAGCCCCTCGGCCACACGGTGCGCTGGGTCGAGTTCTCGTTCGGGCCGCCGCTGCTGGAGGCCCTGTCCCTCGACGGGATCGATTTCGGCCAGACCGGCGACGCACCGCCGATCTTCGCCCAGGCGGCCCGGTCGAGCCTCGTCTACGCGGCGGCTCAGGAAGGCGGTAGTTCCGGCATCGGGATCCTGCAGCCCAAGGGCTCGCCCGTGCGCAGCCTCGCCGACCTCAAGGGCAAGCGCGTCGCCTTCGCCAAGGCCTCCAGCGCCCACAACCTGACGGTCGCGGCCCTGGAGAAGGCGGGCCTGCGCTACGCCGATATCGAGCCGGTGACCCTGGCGCCCGCCGACGCGGCGGCGGCCTTCACCCGCGGCAGCGTCGATGCCTGGACGATCTGGGACCCATATCTTGCCATCGCCGAGGAGGGCGACGGAGTGCGGGTGCTCGCCCTCGCCACCGAGATCACGCCGCAGAACAATTTCTTCCTGGCACGCCGGGCCTTTGCGGAGACGCAGGGAGCGGTGCTCGTCGCGACAATCGACGCCCTGAGCGAGGTCGCGGCTTGGTGCCGGCAGAACCGCGGCGCGGTGGCCGCGCTCCTGTCGAAGGGCACCGGCGTGCCGCTGCCGGCTACGCGCCGGGCGGTGGACCGCGCCGAGTACGTGATCGGCCCAATGACCGAACGGATCATCGCCGAGCAGCAGGCCGTCGCCGACCGGTTCCACGCCCTGAAGCTGATCCCGAAGCCGATCCGCATCGCCGACGCGGTCTGGACGGCGCCCGCCCGCAACGGCTGAGATCCATGACCGAGAGATCATCTCCTTTGGGGCTATTCGGGCTCGCCCCGAGCCGGCGCCACCTCCTGTCCGCGGGGCTCGGCCTCGCGGCGGCCGGCGCCCTGCGCCCCGCCCGGGCTGCTGGCGGCAGCATCCGGGTCGGCTACCAGAAATACGGCTCCCTTGTCCTGCTGAAGGGCCGCGGCACCCTCGAGAAGGCGCTCCAGCCCCTCGGCTACACGGTGGCATGGTCGGAATTCCCGTCCGGCCCCCCGCTGATGGAGGCCCTGAATGCCGGGGCGGTCGATTTCGGCTCGGCCGGCGAGGCGCCGCCGATCTTCGCGCAGGCCGCGAGCGCGGACCTGCGCTACGTCGCCACCGAGCCGCCGGCCCCCCGGGGCGAAGCGATCCTGGTCCCCAAGGATAGCCCGGTGCGCAGTGTCGCCGACCTGCGCGGCCGGACGCTGGCCCTCAACAAAGGCTCGAACGTCCACTTCCTGGTGGTGCGCGCCCTGGAGCAGGCCGGCCTGCCCTACGATGCGGTGAAGTTCGCCTTCCTGGCCCCGGCGGACGCCAACGCCGCCTTCGTGCGCGGCTCCGTCGACGCCTGGGCGATCTGGGATCCCTATCTCGCCGCCGCAGAACGGGCCACCGGCGCCCGAGTGCTGGCGGACGCGCAGGGGCTTGCCCCCAACCGCCAGTTCTACCTGTCCCGTCGCGGCTTCACCGATGCCAGCCCGGAGGTCGTCTCGGTCGTGCTCAAGGCGATCGAGGAGGTGGATACCTGGGCGGAAGGCCATGCCGACACCGTGGCGGCGGAACTTGCGCCCTCCGTGGGCATTCCAGCCCCCGTGCTCCGCGTCGCCCTCGACCGCCTGTCCTATGGGGTCACGCCCCTGGATGCCGCGGCGATCGCCGACCAGCAGCGGGTGGCGGACGCCTTCCACGGCCTCGGCCTTCTGCCGAAGCCGATCCGCGTGGCCGATGCGGTCTGGACACAGCCCGAACGCCGGGCGGAGAATCGATGATGCGCCCCACCCCTCTCGGTCGCCTGCGCGACACGGCCGTACCCTGGCTCCTGCCGGTCGCGATCCTCCTGGGCTGGCAGGCAGCGGTCTCGACAGGCCTCGTCTCCAACCGATTCATGCCGGCGCCCCTGGACGTGGTCCGGGCCGGCTGGGAGGCTGCGCGCACCGGAGAGCTCTGGACCAACCTCTGGGTCAGCACCCTGCGGGCGCTGTCGGGCTTCGCGGTCGGCGGCGGCATCGGCTTCGCGCTGGGCCTCGCCAACGGCCTCTCGCGCCTGTCGGAGCGGCTGACCGACACCTCGGTGCAGATGGTGCGCAACGTGCCCCACCTGTCGCTGATCCCGCTGGTGATCCTGTGGTTCGGCATCGGCGAGGAAGCCAAGCTGTTCCTGGTGGCGCTCGGCGTGTTCTTCCCGATCTACGCCAACACCCTGCACGGCATCCGCTCGGTGGACCCGGCGCTAGTGGAGATGGGTCGCGTCTACGGCATGTCGCGCACGGAGCTGTTCACCAAGGTAGTGCTGCCCGGCGCCCTCCCATCGATCTTCGTCGGCTTACGCTACGCGCTGGGGATCATGTGGCTGACGCTGATCGTTGCCGAGACGATCTCCGCTTCCTCGGGGCTCGGCTACATGGCCATGCAGGCCCGTGAGTTCATGCTGGTCGACGTCGTCGTGCTGGCGATCCTGATCTACGCCGCCCTGGGCAAGCTCGCGGATGCGCTGACGCGTCAGCTCGAGCGCGCCTGCCTCGCCTGGAACCCCGCCTACAGGAGCGCCTGATGCTGCTCGACGCCCTTCGCCGCGAGGCCCCGGCCGATCCCCTCCCCGAGACCCGGGCCACCGTGCCCCCGACGCCCGCGTCGGCGCGCCCGCCGGCGGAGGCCGCCGGCCGCGGCATTGCGGTGACGGCCCGCGACCTCCGCAAGAGCTTCGACGGCCACGCCGTCATCGAGGGGCTCGACCTCTTCCTGCCGGCCGGCGGATTCACCGCCGTGGTCGGGCGCTCCGGCTGCGGCAAGAGCACGTTGCTCCGCCTGATCCTCGGGTTGGAGACGCCCACCGGCGGCCGGATCGTGCTCGAAGGGCCGGAGACCGGCCCGCGCCGGAGCGAGCCGCCGAAGCGGATCATGTTCCAGGAGCCGCGCCTGTTGCCCTGGGCTCGGGTGGTGGACAACGTCGCGGTCGGCCTCTCCGGCCACGGCTCCCGGACCGAGCGCCGGGAGCGGGCGCTGGCGGCGCTCGCCGAGGTCGGCTTGGCCGACAAGGCCGGGCAATGGCCGGCGACCCTGTCGGGCGGCCAGCGGCAGCGCGTGGCGCTGGCCCGGGCGCTGGTGAGCCGGCCGGGCTTGTTGGCCCTCGACGAGCCGCTGGGCGCCCTCGATGCCCTCACCCGCATCGGCATGCAGGATCTGATCGAGCGGATCTGGCTGGCGCAGGGCTTCACCGCGCTGCTGGTCACCCACGACGTGGCCGAGGCGGTGGCGATGGCCGATCGCATCCTGGTCGTCGAGGCCGGCCGCATCGCCCTCGACCTGCGGGTCGACGTGCCGCGCCCGCGCCGGCGCGGGGATTCGGATCTGGCCCGGCTGGAGGGGCGTATCCTCGATCATCTGCTCGGCGCACAAACGGACATCTGACATCGGGCTGCCGTTTCCCGGAATCGGCGGCCTGCCCTAGCTCTTGATGATCGCCGGATGCGAGAAGTCGGATCCGGCTTTTCCGCACCCGGCTTGCAACCGCAATGGAGACCCTGATGACCACGACGCATGACGGGCGCGCCGACGTCCTCTGGTTCCTGCCGACCCACGGCGACGGCCGTTATCTCGGCGCCCAGGAAGGGGCTCGGGAGGTCTCGATCAACTATCTTCGGCAGATCGCCCAGG
>Ga0182225_1000022_pt1 | contig 12081 bp, 11 predicted proteins | sample G6R1MG_26_FD_129662 | JGI IMG/M metagenome (GOLD analysis project Ga0182225, IMG submission 129662) | Miscanthus phyllosphere microbial communities from Michigan, USA - G6R4_NF_03OCT2016_LD1 MG | ecosystem: Host-associated > Plants > Phyllosphere > Phylloplane/Leaf | place: USA: Michigan... | reverse complement strand
GCCTGGATCGAACCTTCGGAATACGGATGCCGTGCCGATGACCACCACCGATATGGCGTCTGCTCGGGGCGGGCGGCCGACCGAGGGGCGCCAGGCGCTGGTCCGCACCGCGCGCACGATCGCGGCGGCGGCCGTCGCCGCCATGGCGCTGCTGCTCGATCTCATCAGCTTCTCGCAGCTGATCTTTTCCGGACCGTTGGCGGAGAGCCGCGTCGCCGGGATGTCGGCGATGCTGGCGGCCTACGTGCTGGGCAGCCTCGTCTTCGTCGCGCTGCGGCGGACCGTGCTGGTGTCGCTCTCCTTCATCGGCGCGGCCGCGATCGTGCAGGCGGCGATCGCCGCCGCGGTGGCCGGAGAGCTGCGGGACGCGGGCATCACCGATCCCGCCACGGTCGGCCGGATCGTGCTCGTCGCCTGCGGGGTCTCGACCTTCGCCACCGGTATCGTCTTCGCGCTGCTCGGCACGCTGCGCGCCTCGCTGCTGGCGCAGCTTCTGCCCTACCCGGTCCTGACCGGTTTCCTCGGCGGCGTCGGGCTGCTGTTCCTGAAAAGCGGCCTGCAGATCGGCGCGCATCTCGACGATCCCACCGCCGCGATTCACGGACTGCTCGATCCGGCGGCGCTCGCCCCGAGCCGGATCGACCTCGGAATGCTCGGCCGCATCGCCCTGACCTTCGGCATCGGGTTCTGCGCCTTCTACCTGCCCCGGCGCATCAGGCATTGGGGCACCTACCCGACGGTCATCCTGGCGAGCCTCGTCGTCGTACATCTGGGCTTGGCCTGGCGAGGCATCGACACCGCCGCCGCGCAGGCCGCCGGCTGGCTGATCGAGGCCCTGCCCACGGGATCGATGCTGCAGGCCCCGGCCGCGATGGCGCTTCAGGCCCTCGACCCCGCCCTGCTCCTGCCGATCCTGCCGCGGATCGCCACCGAGATCATCGTCGCGGTCATCATTCAGATCCTCTACGTCATCAGCGTCGAACTGGAGATGCGGCGCGAGCTCGATATCGACCGGATGTTCGTCGCCTCCGGAGCGGCCAACCTGCTTGGCAGCCTGTTCGGCAGCCCCGCCATGGGCTTCGGGCGAACCTCGACGCTGCTGCTGCACAATATCGGCGGCAGCCATTGGCTGGGCTGGTGGCTGACGCTGGCCGTGATGGCGGCGCTGCTGGTCTTCGGCGCGAGCCCGTTGGCGCTGCTGCCCCGCCCGCTCGCCGGCGGCGCCCTGATCGCCATCGGCCTCGGCCTGCTGGTCAACCTCGCGCTCGCCTGCCGGACCTTCCCGGTCTGGGAGACCAGCATCGCCCTGGCGGTGTGCGGGGCGACCGCCCTGTTCGGCGCCACCGTGGGCTTCCTGGTCGGTGTCGTGCTGGCGATCCTGATCTTTGCGGTCCAGTACGGCCAGATCCCGGCGGTACGCCGGGCGCTGTCCGGCGCGGAGCGGCGCAGCAGCATCATCCGCGCCCCCGACACCGCCGAGCTGCTGCGCGAATCCGGGCACCGGACGCGGATCTACGCGCTGCAGGGCTACCTGTTCTTCCTCAACGCCCAGACGATCTATCGCCGGGCCGCCGCGGAGCCTGGTACCCTGCGCAGCCTGATCCTGGATTTCCGCGATTGCGTCGGGTTCGACAGCTCGGCACTGATCGCGTTCCGCAAGATCAGCCAGCTCGCCGAGCAGCGCGGCTTCGACGTGCTCCTGGTCCATCTGAGCCCGGCGGCCCGCAAGCAGGTCGAGCGCGGCGGTCTCGCCGGGCCGCGGCTGCGGACGCGCGACACCCTGGACGAGGCCCTGCGCGAGGCCGAGACCCTGTTGCTCACCGAGGTTGGCTCCGGCGGGGAGGGGGCTGTCGCGCTGTTTGCCGAGCACATGGCCGACCGGCTCGGCTGCGCCCTCGCGCCGGCCGATTTCGCGCCGTATCTCGCCGTCCGCACCCTGGCGGCCGGGGAGGCCCTGCTCCGCCAGGGCGAGGCGGCCGACAGCCTGTACTTCCTCGAACAGGGCGTGGTCTCCATCGAGATCGAGGTGCCCGGCCGCCCGAACCTGCGCCTGCGCACCACCACGGCCGGCACGGTGATCGGCGAGATCGGGCTCGTTCAGGGCGGACAGCGCACCGCCACCGCCATCGCCGAGAGCCCCTGCCGGGTGGTCGGCGTCGACCGGGCCGCCCTGGCCCGGATGGAGCGCGAGCGCCCGGACCTCGCCCTGTCCCTGCAGCGCTTCCTGATCCTGGAACTCGCCGGCAAGGTCGCCGACACCAACCGGCTGCTCGAGGCCGAGCTGACCTGAGACTTGATCTTTCCCATACACACGGGCTGCGTCCCTGGCGGCGTGATGGGGCACACAGGCCATCGCCCGAGACAGGGAGAAACCGGTTACCGAAGGGGTCTCTTGGGATAATGCGCTAAACCGTGAGGATCACGCGCCCCGCGGTGCGCCCGCCTTCCAGATCGGCATGGGCCCGGGCCACATCCCGAAGGTCGTATTCGGCCCCGATCGGACTGATCAATCCGTCTTGCAGAGCCGCGATCAAGTCGACGCTGCCGCGCTGATACAGCGTCGGATCGTTGGCGTAGGCGATCACGCTCGGCCGCATGAGGGCGACCGGACGGCCGCTCCCCAGAGTCTCGACGCGGACCGGCGGGATAGGCCCGGCCGGCTGGCCGAGGCTTGCAACCATGCCGAAGGGCCGGACCGCCGCGAAGGTCCGGGCCAGCATGCCGCCGCCGATGCCGTCGATCGCCAGATGCACGCCCTGCCCATCCGCCAGGGCCCGGGCCCGCTCGGCCCAGTCGTCCGCGCCGTGCAGGAGCACCACATCGGCCCCGGCCTCCAGCGCCAGCGCCCGCTTCCCTTCGGAGCCGACCGTGCCGATCACCTGCGCGCCGAGGCGCTTGGCCCAGCGGGTGACGATCTGTCCGAGTCCGCCGGCGGCGGCGTGGACCAGGATCCAGTCGCCGGGTCCGACGGCGCGGACCTTGTGCAGCAGCATATGGGCGGTCAGGCCGCGCAGCATCGTGCCGCCGACGACGTGGTCGGGCAGGGCGTCGGGCAGCCGCACCAGGCGTTCCGCCGGCAGGATCCGGGCCTCGGCATAGGCGCCCATCGGCTGGCCGTGATAGGCGACGCGGTCGCCGGGCTTCAGCATCGCGCCCCCCGGACCGACGGCCTCGACCGTCCCGGCCCCCTCGAAGCCCAGCACCGCCGGATAGGCGTCGAGCGGGTAGAGGCCGGTTCGAAAGTAGATATCGACGAAGTTCACGCCGATCACGGAGTGCCGGATGCGAACCGCACCCGGGCCGGGTTCGCCGAGGTCGATCTCGGTCGCCGTCAAGACTTCCGGCCCACCGGGTCCGGCCATCATCATCGCTGTCGTCATGGTCCACCTCCTGCCCGGGCAGAGAACCGCGTTTTGATCTGCGCGAGAATTCGGGATCTCTTCACGGATCCCGTGCGAAACTTCACCGATGGTCGATTGGCAGGACCTCCACCACTTCGCGGTCCTCGCCCGGGCCGGCTCGCTCTCGGCCGCGGCGCGGGACCTCGGCGTCGATCACGCGACGATCGGCCGGCGGGTCGCGTCCCTCGAGGACGCCCTGGCGCTGCGGCTGATCGAGCGCCTGCCGCGCCGGGTCGCGCTGACCCCGGAGGGGATCGCCATCGCGGCCCTGGCCGCCGAAATCGCCGGGACCGTGCAGGCGATCGAGCGCCGCGCCCGGGGCTACGCGGCATCGCGGGTCGCCACGGTCCGGATCAGCGCGCCGCCCGCCCTGGCGGCTCGTCTCATCGCCCCGCAGGTCGCAGGCTTTCACCGTGCGCAACCCGGCATCACCCTGGTCCTGTCCGGCGCCGCCCGGATCGCGGCGCTCGACCGCGGGGAGGCGGAGATCGCCGTGCGCCTGAGCCGCCCCGACGATCCGGATCTCCTGATCCGCCGGATCGGCGTGATGCGGTTCGGGCTCTACGCGACCCCGGACCAAGCGGCGACGCCCCCGGAGGAGTGGACATTCATCGGCTACGATTCCGTCCTGGAGCACGTCCCGCAGCAGGCGTGGCTGCGGACCATGCTGGCGGGCCGACCAATCGTGTTCCAGGCCAGCGACCTGTTCGGCCAGAAGGAGGCGGCCCGGGCCGGCCTGGGCGCCGTCGTCCTGCCCCGCTTCCTCGGAGATGGAGACCCGACGCTGGTCCACCTCCCGGTGGAGCCAAAGCCGCCGTCCCGGGATGTCTGGCTCGTGACCTATCCCGACCTGAAACGGTCGCCCGTGATCCGCGCGGCGATGGATTTTCTAGCCCGGGTGATCGGCCAGGGATGCCCGGTCGGCGCGCAGGTTGAGTAGGTCGGCGCGCGGAGCCTTCAGAGATCGGCCTCACCATAGCCGAGCGGGGTGACGCGGAAGACGAACCGGATCTCGGCCTCGGCATCCGGCAGTGCCAAGGCGCTGACCGGCCCGGTGATGATCTTGGCGCCGCCATCCGGTCGCGCGGCGTAGCGGCCTTTGCGGCCGAGCGAGGCCAGGGCACGCAGGGCGTGCCGGGCCGCGCGGGGGCGCCAGGCGCCGTTCTCGCGGAGCCAGAGGGTTTCGTCCGCGGGCCACAAGCGCACGGGATGCCGGGCGCCGCGTCGGCGCGGTCCGGGCGCATGCGCATCATCTCGCACAATGGCTTCCGACTTTCGGGAGGAGAGGATCCCGAATCGAAGACCGATCGCGTCGCGGACGATCCGGGACGTCACGGGCGGACGCCCCAGGCCGCGGCGTGGAGCGCTCGGAGGCTGCCCATCGGGATCGCCGGGCGGATCCGGGGTGCAGGCGAGACCGAGCTGATGGCGACCAGCCGGACCAGCTCGGCGGCCAGTCCGGTATAATCCGCCAGATGCACGCCATCCGGATGAAGACCGGTGCGAGCGAGCCCCGAGCCACCGTCCCGCAGGGCCGCGAACGGGTCGAAGAAGCTGTGGCCGCCCGCCCGGCAGAGCGCTTCGAGGCGGTCCGAGAAGGCCGCGACGGCGGTGGGATCCCGGCCCGTCGCCCAGGCGCCGATCGGAGGGATTGCGGCGACGAAGACCTGCGCCGACCAGACCTCCAGGATCCGCAGGATGCGCCGGACCTCCGCTTCGAACCGGCGCTCGGTGGAGGCTCGCTCCGGATGCCGCCAGCGCAGGATGTCGTTGGTACCGATGATCAGCACCGAGGCCGCGCAGCGCATCGGCGCTCGCAGGTCCGCGAGAAGGGCCGCGCAATCGGCGGCGGTGCTGCCGCCGATGCCGAGATTGATGCAGGGCCGGCCACCGCCATCCGGCGTCCCGAGGAACTCGACATGCGAATTGCCGGCCAGGATCACGCTCTGCGGCCCGGCTTTGCGAAGCGCCGCGCGCAGAGCCGGGCCGCGCTCGGTCAGGCGGTTTCGAACGCACCGCCCGTGTCGCCAATGCCGGGCAGCCGTCGCGATCCAGGGTGCGTACATGGCGGTCCCGAACAGGCATGAGGGATCGGTCGCGCCGGGGCTGCTGCCCGGGCGCGGGGATGTGGCGTGAACCATGTCGTGACCGTGCCGCCGGCCAGATGTCTTGGTGTTACGGCGGCAGAAACATGTGTTTACTTTCGACCATCGACAGCGTGGCAAGCAGAACTTTGGATAACAACGCACGATGACTTCGCCATGCATATGTGGGAATTTTTCACACGTCAACGGCTCAGCTGACGGAATAGCCTTCCGGACTTCACGATCCCGCGCTACGCCGGGGCTCCAACGAGCCGGGGGAGCCAGGATGATCAAGGATCGCGTCTACATCGTCACCGGTGCGGGCTCGGGGCTCGGCGCCGCGGTGGCGCGCAGCCTCGTATCGGCCGGCGCCAGCGTCGTCGTGGCCGACATCGCCCGGGAGGCTGGGGCCGGGGTGGCGGCGGAACTCGGCGCGCAGGCGCGCTTCGCGGCCACAGACGTCACCAGCGAGGCTGACGGTCAGGCGGCGGTCCAGGCGGCGCTCGACGCGTTCGGGCACCTGCACGGGCTGATCAACTGCGCCGGGATCGCGCCGGGGGAGAAGGTAGTGGGCCGCGACGGTCCGCACCGGCTCGACAGCTTCGCCCGGGCGGTGTCGGTCAATCTGGTCGGCACGTTCAACATGATCCGGCTCGCCGCCGCAGCGATCGCCCGGGAGGCACCGGACGCGGACGGATCCCGGGGCGTGATCGTCAACACCGCCTCGATCGCCGCCTTCGACGGTCAGATCGGGCAGGCGGCCTACGCGGCCTCGAAGGGCGGCGTGGTCTCCATGACCCTGCCGATCGCCCGGGAGCTGGCCCGCCACGGCATTCGGGTCGTCACCATCGCGCCGGGGATCTTCGAGACGCCCATGATGGCGGGGATGTCCCAGGAGGTGCAGGACGCGCTCGGCCAGAACGTGCCGTTCCCGCCGCGGCTGGGCCGCCCGTCGGAATATGCCGACCTCGTCCGGCACATCTGCGTAAACCCGATGCTGAACGGCGAGACGATCCGCCTCGACGGGGCGTTGCGGATGCCGCCCCGCTGAAGCGAAGTCGGTTCAGCCGATCGAGACGCTGGTCAGGAGCGCGGCAGCCCGGCGCACCTCGGTGACGATCAGCTCCTCGCTCGGGCCCTCGATCGGCATGTCGGACAGGATCGCGGCGACATCGCGCTTCACGTCCTCGCGGATCTCCGGGTTCTCCTCGGACAGGCGGCCGATCAGAACGCCCAGGACGATCTCCAGGGCGGAGAGCTTCGCGTGCACGCGGGTGAAGTCGTCCAGCGGTTCCGGCTCGTTGGCGTTCATGAGTTGCTCCGTGGGGGTGGCGCCGGCTTCCGGTCTGCGCGACCGCAGGCTTCAATTCGGCCGCTCGCCGGCGGGCGGGGTCAGCATGGCTTCCATCTGGTTGACGGCGCTGCGCAGGGCTTCGAAGGCGGGCAGCGGCCCGCGCAGATGGGCGACGAGGCGCCGCCGCGTCCGCGACGGGGCCCCCGGCGTGGTGGGCTCGTAGACTTCCATCTCCAGGGTCATCCGCCCGATCCCCGCCCCGACACCGAAGGCCGAGACGGACTCGAAATAGACGACCGGCGCCTCGATGCCGCCGTCAACCTGGGGCGGTGCGCCGGCTTCTGGCGTGTCGGGCATGCACGGTCTCCCGGGATCAGGCCGCCGCACCATCCGAGTGACGGGCGACGCCTCGGGCCAGCCATACGCTCCCGCGGCCGGTAAGGTCGATCCCGGGACGCGCCGCGGTCAGGCGGCCGCGCTCTCGGTCCAGGCGGCCAGGGCCGCCGCGACGCCGGCGCCCGGCGGGACGGAGAAGCCTTCCGCCCGCAGGACCGCCTCCAGGGCGCCCAGGGTGATCAGCACCTTGTGCTTGCGGGCGTTGTAGCCCATCGCGCCGATCCGCCAGACCTTGCCGGCCAGCGGCCCGAAGGCGGTACCGATCTCGATCTCGAAATCCTCCCGCATCCGCCGCCGTACCGCCTCGCCGTCGATCCCGTCCGGAATGTGGAGCGCGGTGACGTTGGTCATCCGGTACCGGTCGTCGCCGAACACCGTGAGCCCCATCGCCCGGATGCCCGCCGCGACCGCGCGCCCGGCGGCCGCGTGCCGGCGGAAGCAGGCCTCAAGCCCCTCGCCCAGCAGCACCCGGGCGCATTCCCGGGCGCCGTAGAGCATGGTGGTTGCCTCGGTGTGGTGGTTCAGGCGCTTCTCCGACCAGTAATCCATGATCATGGCGAGGTCGAAGTAGTTCGAACCGATCCGCACGCCCAAGCCGTCGTCGATGTCGTCCCGGCGGATGCCGTGCTCGACATGGCGCCGGGAAAAGATCCGCTCGGCCGCTGCCGCCGAGACGGTGATCGGCGACGAGCCCGAGGGGCCGCCGAGGCATTTCTGCAGGCCGCCGGTGACCACGTCGACGCCCCAGCGGTCGGCGGCGATTTCCATGCCCCCGATGGTCGCGGTGGCGTCGACATAGGAGAGGGCGCCGGCCCGGCGGCAGAGCGCGCCGAGCCCGTCAAGGGGCTGGGCCATGGTGGTCGAGGTGTCGCCGTGGACGGTGGCCACGACCTTCGGGCCGAAGCGCTCCACAGCGGCGGCGATCGCCTCCAGGGACACGACCTCGCCCCACGGCGCGTCCACCGTCTCGACCACGGCGCCAACCCGCTCCAGGATCTCGGTGAGCAGCAGGCCGAACCGGCCGAAATTGACCACCAGCACCCGCTCGCCGGGGGCGACCAGGCTCACCAGAGCCGCCTCGATCCCGGCCCGCGCCGTGCCGTCGACCAGGAATGTCCAGCGGTTCTCGGTGCCGAAGATCGGGCGGTAGAGCGCCATCACCTCGTTCATATAGGCGGTCATCTCGGGGTCGAACTGCCCGAGCAGGTCGGCCGACATAGCGCGCAGCACGCGTGGATGGGCATTGACGGGGCCCGGCCCCATCAGGAGCCGCTGGGGCGGGTCGATCTCGCCGATCTGATCGAGCACGGGCTGTCTTCCTTCGTTGTCGCGCATTCCGGGCGGGGCGACGCAATCCTCTGGCCATGTCGCTTCGGGCCATGTCGCGGTTGGGAGCGGTGCTAGGGATCCGCGGCCCTCCGATCAAGCGGTGCGTTTTTTCCCATCGGCGGAAACCTCATCCGGGCCTCGGCGTTTCTCGGTCCCAAGACCCAAGCCACCAAGATCGAACCCGCAAAGGGAAACCCGCCATGATCAAACGCTTTGCCACCGCGGCCGGCCTGCTCGCGCTCTCCACGAGCTTCGCCCTGGCCCAGACCGCCACCCAGACCGACAGCAACCTGAAGGAGTGGCAGGTCGCCAAGGTCGCCAAGGTCAGCCTTGCCCAGGCACTGACCACAGCCCAGGCGCAGGGCGACGAGAAGGGCGGCCGCGCCATCGACGCCGATTTCGAGAAGGCGGGCAGCAAGGACCCGGCCCACTACGCGATCAAGGTCGTCTACCCGAGCGGCAAGCTGGTGGAATACGGCATCAACGCCGATACCGGCGCCCTGTACAAGACCGAGAACCAGCCGATCGAGCGCTACTTCACCCGGCTGAAGCCCGCCGACTTCCAGAACGCCAAGACCTCGCTCAAGGACGCGCTGGTCATCGCCGAGCAGAAGGCGGGCGGCGGCAAGGCCTACGAGGCCGAGGTCGAGAAGGAGGGCTCCGCGGTCGAGTACGAGATCAAGGTGGCCGGCGCCGACAAGGAGCAGACGGTCAAGGTCGGCCCGGACGGCAAGGTGGTCGACTGATCCCGTAGGGTCACCATCCGAAGCGGCGGGGCAGCCCCAAAACTGCCCCGCCGCTGCATGGTGTCGCCCCGCCGCTCGGACGCGGAGCCGGGCGGCCGCCTCGGCGATTGCTCCCGGACGAGACTGCGGATCGGGAGCGCCAACATGGAATCAGGTACGCAGGCCACCCAGAAAATCCTCGGGACTGCCCATACCCGGGTCGAGGGCCCCGACAAGGTGACCGGACGGGCGCTCTACGCCTCCGACCGGACCGGCCCCGAAACGATGGCCCATGCCGCCCTGGTCACCAGCAGCATCGCCCGGGGCCGGGTCACCGGGTTCACCCTCGGCGCCGCCGAGCGGGTGCCGGGGGTGCTGGGGATCTTCACCCACCGGGCGTTCGCCGGGGCGGTAGCGCCGGTGAAGCACCTGATGGCCGGCGGCTACGCCAACAGCTCGCACCGGCCGCTGGATTCCGACGCGGTGGCCTATGCGGGCCAGATCGTAGCCCTGGTCGTGGCTGAGACCCAGGAGGCGGCCGAGGAGGCCGCCGGTGCGGTTCGGGTCTCCTACGCGGAGGAGCCCGCCGCCGGCGGCTTCGACGCGCCCGGGGCCGAGACCGTCCGGCTGGCGGACCTCAAGGCTCAGCACGAAGATATCGCCCGGGGCGACGCCGCGGCCGCATGGCGCAACGCCGCCATCCGGGTCGAGGCGCGCTACGAGACCCCGGTCCAGCACCACAACCCGATCGAGCTGTTCACCACCCGGGCCGCCTGGGACGGCGACAGGCTCACCGTGCACGAGCCGACCCGCTATGTCGGCGCCGTGCAGCACGGGCTCGCAGCGCAGCTCAGGCTCGACCCCGCACAGGTTCGGGTCGTATCCGGGCTGATCGGCGGCCATTTCGGCTCGAAATTCGCCCTGTCGCAGCACACGGCCCTGGTCGCCCTGGCGGCCAGACGTCTCGGCCGGCCGGTCTCGCTGGTCCCGACCCGGCGGCAATGCTTCACCATCGCCAATTACCGGCCGGAATCGCGTCACGACATCCGGCTCGGGACCGACCGCGACGGCCGGTTCACCGCCCTGGTGCACGAGGCCGAGACGGTCACGTCGCGGTTCGATCCGTTCGTCATGGAAGGCGCCGAGGTCACCGCCAGCCTCTACGCCTGCCCGGCGATCCGAACCGAGGAGCGGGCGGTGCGGGTCGACCGCAACACGCCGGGGCCGATGCGGGCGCCGCCGGAGGTGCCCTATCTGTTCGCCCTGGAGAGCGCCGTCGACGAGGCGGCCGTGGCCCTCGGGATGGATCCGATCGCCCTGCGGCGGCTGAACGACACCCCGATCGATCCCGTCTCCGGCAAGCCGTTCTCGACCCGGCCGCTGATGGCCTGCTTCGACGCCGGCGCGCGGGCCTTCGGCTGGGGCCGCCGGGCACCGCGCCCGGGCACGATGCGGGACGGGCCCTGGCGGGTGGGACTGGGCTGCGCGGCCTCGGTGCGGCCGGTGAAGATCGCGGCCGCGACGATGCGGGTGCGGCTGAACCCGGACGGGACCGCGGAGGTCGCTTGCGCCCATCACGAGATCGGCAACGGCATCACCACGCTGTTGGCCATGGGGGCGGCCGAGGGTCTCGGCGTGCCGGTGGAGCGGGTGACGGTCCGGCTCGGCGACACGGCGCTACCGGCGGCCGGCATCTCGGGCGGGTCGAGCACGACCACGAGCCTGATGAACGCCCTGGCCCTCGGCTGCGATCAGATTCGGGAGGCACTGGCCCAGGCGGCTACGGGGCAGGGCGGGCGCCTCGCCGGGCGGGACCCGGGCGCCCTGTCGCTGGCGGGCGGGCGGCTTTCAGCCCCGGACGGCACCGGCCTCGCGCTAACCGAGGCCGTCGGTCCAGCTGGGATCGAGACGCTCGCCGAGTTCGTGCCCGCGGGCGGCGACCGGGAGAAGGCGCTGGCGAGCCTGCGGCAGGGCCATATCGGGCTGGCCTTCGGCGGGGGCGGGCGCTCGGTCTCCTGGGGCTTCGGGGCCCAGTTCGCGGAGGTCCACGTCCATGGCGAGACGGGAGAGATCCGGGTGGCCCGGCTCACGGGCGCCTTCGCGGCGGGGCGGATCCTCAACCCGCTGACCGCCCGGAGCCAGCTCACCGGCGGGATGATCTGGGGCCTCGGCTCGGCGCTGCTGGAAGAGACCGTGCTGGACGGGGCCGCCTACCGCAATCCGGATCTCGCCGAGTATCTCGTCCCGACCTCGGCCGACGCCCCGGAGGTCGAGGCGCTGCTGGTGCCGGACCCGGACGATCAGGTCGACGCCCTCGGCCTCAAGGGCCTGGGCGAGCTCGGCATCATCGGCGTCAACGCGGCCATCGCCAACGCCGTGCACCACGCCACCGGGCGCCGGATCCGCAAGCTGCCGATCCGGCTGGAGGATGTGGCGTGAGGCGGGCCGCCTCGGCTGCTTTCGCCGCCGCCTGACATGCTCAAACATCGGCCGGTGTCAGGCGCGACGCGCTCTCCTCCCCCTTGCGGGGAGGAGTTGGAGGTGGGGGTGGTTTAGAAGGCACCGTTCCGCGCAATTCTGCACCACCCCCACCCCTGACCCCTCCCCGCAAGGGGGAGGGAAAACGCGTTGTATTTCAGAGGTTTGCCATAGAACAGGCTCGATGTGCGCCTCTGCGGGGGGGGAGGGAAGCCGCGCGCCATTCGAGCCGCATGCCTCCGCTTGCTCGCCCTACTCCATCGTCGGCGCGAGCTTCTTCACGCTCTGCACGTCTTCGCCGAGCCAGGCCGCGTTCTTGGCCGTTCCGTCGAAGGTCGCGCTCGTCTTGAACAGCTCGTACTTGCCCTCCAGCG
>Ga0182225_1000021_pt1 | contig 12676 bp, 9 predicted proteins | sample G6R1MG_26_FD_129662 | JGI IMG/M metagenome (GOLD analysis project Ga0182225, IMG submission 129662) | Miscanthus phyllosphere microbial communities from Michigan, USA - G6R4_NF_03OCT2016_LD1 MG | ecosystem: Host-associated > Plants > Phyllosphere > Phylloplane/Leaf | place: USA: Michigan... | reverse complement strand
ACGAGGCCGGTGCCGAATTCCAGCGCCGCATCCATCGCCCGCTGCGACAGGGTACCGGGCTCGACCGTCGCGCCGGCGAAGAGCGGCTGGTCGAGGGCGACGGTGTCGCCGCGCTGGATCCGCAGGGTTCCGATCTGCCGGCCCTCCTCCACGGGGGCGACGAGCGGCCCGGTATAGACCACCTTGGCGCTGACCCGGTCGGTGGAGCCGCGGGGCAGCAGCACCCGCACCGGCTTCTTCGCGACCAGGGGCACGGAGCCGGCCTGGCCGCCGAACACCGAGGCCTCGGCCACGGTCTCGCCCGTCGCGAAGATCTGCCGGGGCTCGAAGGCGCGGAACCCCCATTCCATCAGCTTGCGCGATTCCGCGGCCCGGTCCCGGGCGGTCTTGAGGCCGGAGACCACGAGCACCAGGCGCTGGCCGTTCTGCACCGCCGAGCCGGTCAGGGCGTAGCCGGATTCCTCGAGGTAGCCGGTCTTGAGACCATCGGCGCCGATATCGAGGGCCAAGAGCGGGTTGCGGTTCTGCTGGCGGATCTTGTTCCAGGTGAACTCCTTCTCGGAGAAAATCTTGTAGAGGTCCGGGTAGGTTTCGATCAGGTGGATCGCGAGCTTGGCCATGTCCCGGGCCGTGACCTTCTGATCGGGCGCCGCGTAGCCGGTGGCGTTGCGGAAGGTCGAGTTCGTCAACCCGATCTCCTTGGCGCGCTGGTTCATCAGCCCGGCGAAGGCCTCCTCGGTGCCGGCCATGTTCTCCGCGATGGTGATCGCGGCGTCGTTGCCCGACTGGACGATCAGGCCGCGCAGCAGGTCCGACATCTTGATGCGGCTGTTGACCTGCGCGAACATCGACGAGCCGCCGCCCCCGGCCCCGCCCCGCTTCCAGGCGTCCTCGGTGACGGTGAACTCGGTGTCCATCGACAGGCGGCCGGATTTCAGCGCCTCGAACACGATGTCGGTGGTCATCAGCTTGGCCATGCTGGCCGGGGAGAACCGCTCGTCGGCGGCCTTCTCGAACAGCACCGAGCCGGAATCCGCGTCGATCAGGATCGCGTGCGGGGCCGCCGTCTGGAAGCTCTGGGCGGCCGCGCCGGCGAGGCCCGCCCCCAGCGCGCAGGCGGCCGCAAGAAGGGTGAGAAGGGTCTTGCGCATCACCGTTCCGTCCCACGCCCGCCGCCCGGTTGGAAGAACGCCAACCGTATCCGGATAACAAGCGTGACCATATTACGGTTTCGATGCGGGATCGAACGCGAAATGCCGCATTGCGGGAACGGCGAGCGCCCGGGCCGTCCTCAGTAGATCCCGGCCAGGCGTGCATGCCCGGCGCCGGTCGACGCCGTCTTGGTCGGGCCCCCGGCCTTCGCCTGGGCCGGTCCCTTGGCGGCGGTGGCGACCTTGGTCGGCGCCGGAGCCTTGGTGGAGGCCGCGGCCTTGGCGGAGATCCCGGAGGGAACCCTGGCCGGTGCCGCCGCGGAGGCGAGATGCGCCAGGGCGGATTTGGACGCAGGCGGCAGCGCGGCGGGCGCGGCCGCAGCGAATCTCGCGGGGGCGCCGGGCCGGCCCGGGCCGGGGGGCGCACGAAGGGCGACGGCGGCGGGCTTCGGAACCGCGCCGTGGCCGCTTGCCTGCGCCGGGCCCTGACCGGAGGCCGGATTGAGGCCGGCAACCTTCACGCCCGCACCCCTGTGCTCGGCGCCCTTCTGCTCGGCGACCTGGACCGGCGCCGGCCGGAAATCCCGCACCTTCTGGGCGGTCGGCTGGACGGCCGCCGGCACCCGCATGGCGGCCGAAGCCAGCATGATCGGGGCACGCACCGGGGCGGGCCGCGGCGCCGGGGCCTCGTCGGGTTGCGCGCGCTCGGGGGCCGGCTTGAAGGCCAGGGGCTCGGGGGCCGAGCGGGCGTAGCGCTCCGGCTCCTCGGAGGGGCCGAGATCGGCCATCATCACGGTCGAGCGGCCGGCCGGCTGCCCGTCGGTGCGCAGGCTGGCGAGGAGCTTGCGGTCGTCGCTGCCGGCGACCGAGGCCCGGCCGGCATATTCGACCCGCACCCGCGCGGTGCCCCTGCGGTGGAAGCCCAGGGCCTCGGCCGCCTCCTCGGAGACGTCCATGACGCGGCCGGCATGGTAGGGGCCCCGGTCGTTGACCCGCACGATCATCGAGGAGCCGTTGTCGAGGTTGGTTACCCGCGCGTAGCTCGGCAGCGGCAGGGTCGGGTGGGCGGCGGCGATCGAGTGGCGGTCGAACACCTCGCCGTTGGCGGTCATGCGCCCGTGGAAGGCCGAGCCGTACCAGGAGGCCAGGCCCTCCCGCACGTAACCGCGCGGATCCTCCTTGGGCACGTAGGTCTGGCCCGCCACCACGTAGGGCTTGCCGGTGTAGCGGCGCCCGCCGCCCTTCGGGATCACGTCGCCCTCGTTGTAGAGGCGCGGGCTCGCCTTGACCCCGTATTTCGGGTCGATGCCGTTGCCGGCGGCGAGCTTCTGCTGTTGGGGGGGGGTGGCGCAGTTGGCCGTGGCCAGGGCCACGCCCGAGACGGCCAGGAGCCGCAGGGCGAGGCGCGCAGGCCGGGGAAGGGTCGTGCGCACCATGTCGGGGATCACCAAACTCTACGCGGAACCATGGCCGGTAAACGAACCGGCACCGGCCGCGCCCCTGGGCTCAGCCGGTCCACCCAGAATTGTAGGGATCGCGTAAACGAAGCCTGAACGATCCCGGCTTCGGCGCTCATCCCCTGCCCGTTCGTGGGGCGGTTTTCTCGCGCAAAGCACGAGACGTGGCGATCAAGCCGTTGATTTGTCGAAAAAAACCGGTTTCAGAGAGGTCCGAGACCTTTTGCGGGTCCGGGTTTGCAAGCCCAGGGCGGAGCCCGGGTATCAGACGGGCTCCGCCCCCGAGCCGTGCCCGAGGGCACGGCCCTGTGGGCAACCCGGGTCAGCGGGACGGGGTCTCGGTCAGCTGCGCGATGGAGCGCGCGCCGCGCTGCTTGAACAGCAGGTCGAGGCCCTCCAGCATCAGGGCGTGCATCTTGGTCCGCTCGGCATAGGCGAGGTCCCGGAGCTGGTCGTAGACCGGCGGCTCCAGATAGACCGACATCTGCCGGGCGCGCTGCTTCAGCGTGGCGGCCGGCTTCGCCGCCGGGGGCGCCAGCGCCAGCGTCAGGATCTCGGCACCCTGCGGCCGGGCCGCGTGCCGATCCGGCGGGTTCGCCGAGGCGACGATCGCTGCGAGACTGAGCTTAGGCGGCTTGGACATGCTGGCCCGTCCTCAGCGACTGCGTGCGGCGCTCGATCCAGGACCAGAGGCGGCGGACCTCCCCGGCGGCCTGGCCCTTGGGATTGAACTCGGTGACGCCCTGGCCGAGGCCGATCGCGTCCTGATGGTCGGTGCGGGCGACGATGTTCACGTCCGGCAGGATTCCGAGCACGGCGAGCCCGTCGGCCGCGTCCCGGACCCGGTAGGAGCGGGGCGGGGTCTGGTTCAGCACGAAGGCGAATTTCTTCTCCAGCCGGTAGACCGCGGCGAGCGTCGGCTTGAACGCCCGCAGGTCGGCCGGCGTCGGCCGGCACGGGATGATGCACAGATCGGCCGCGCGAATCGCCGAGAGCGTGCCGGTGGAATCGACCCCTGGCGTATCGATGAACACGAAATCGTAGGCGGATTCGCGCAGGCGCTCCATCACGGCGTCGATCTGCGTCGCGTCGATCTGCGCGACCTCGGGACCGTCGGCGGTGCGGTGGTCGAGCCAGTCCGAGATCGTGGCCTGGCGGTCCATCTCCAGGATGCAGACCGTGTGGCCGGCCTCCCGGGCGGCGACCGCCAGGGAGATGCACAGCGTGCTCTTGCCGCTGCCGCCCTTCTGCGTAACGAAGGTGATCGCTTTCATCCTGGGCGTCCTCCAGAAGGCCCTGCGCATCCGCCGGGGCGCGGGCAATCCGATTGCCGCGCCCGCGCCGGGCAACCTCAGGTGCGGGATCACGGGCTGCCGCGATCCTGTGACCCAAGGATGTCGTGCGGCACGTTGCGTGCGACATGGTTAACGACTCGTTAAGGCAAGCTCCCGCCCCCTGGGGCGGACGAGCCGGTCGGGATGCGCGGTCGCAACGCGCGTTCTAAACTTCAGGTTAATATTTATGCTGTCTGTTCTTTGAACGGCCTTTTCAGCTGCTATAGGATTTCGTAGCGTTGGTCTGCCGGTGCCGAGGCCTCGATGGATTTGATAACCTCAGGTTTGATGGCGTACGACGATCCGGCGAGGAATGGCATGGCCGAAGCCCCGATCCCGCAATCCGTCCTCGATGCGTCCGGTGTGGTCGGCACATGGGTCCATGATCACTGGGCCGATCGGCTGGCGCTCTCGGCCTCCCTGGCAGGGCTGCTCGGCCTCGACCCGGTGGCGGCCGCCACCGGCGTGTCCCTCGCGGCATTCCTCGACCGGACTCATCCCGAGGATCGCATCCGGGTCGAGAGCTACCTGCACGCGGTGTCCGAGACCGGCGGCACCCTGGAGGCGGAGTTCCGCACCCGCGACACCCGCAGCGGCATCCGCACCCTGCTGATGCGCGGCCGGATCGACCGCGATCCCACGGGCCGCACCCTGCAGGGCCGCGGCATCGCCATCGACCGGACCGAGGCGCAGACGGCCAACCTCCTGCAGAGCGAGCGCGTCGTGAACCGGATGGCCGAGCACGTCATCGCCCTGCGCGACCTCGCCCATGCCCTGAGGCGACCGGCGCTGGTCGAGCAGATCGAGCGCCTGATGATCGAGATCGGCTTCGAGCTCGCTCGCTTCCTGCCCGAACCCGAGGACGAGCCGCGGCACTGAGCATGCGGCGGAGCCTGATTGATCGCGCCCGCACCCGCAAGCTACGGTCCCGGCAACACAATGCCGGGAGGACGCCGATGGCCCGCGACACGATCTACGACCGCGATCTCGACCGCGTGCCGGCCAACCACCAGCCGCTGACGCCCCTGCTCTATCTCGACCGGGCGGCGCGGGTGTTCCCCGAGCAGGTGGCCGTGATCCATGGGCCCCTGCGGCGCTCCTACCGGGACCTCTACGCCCGTGCCCGCCGGCTGGCCTCGGCGCTGGCGCGGCGCGGGCTCGGCCGCGGCGACACCGTGGCGGCCTTCCTCGCCAACACTCCCGAGATGGTCGAGTGCCATTACGGTGTCCCGATGACCGGGGCGGTGCTCAACACCCTCAACACCCGCCTCGACGCCGCGGCGATCCGCTTCTGCCTGGAGCACGGCGAGGCCAAGGTGCTGATCACCGACCGGGAATTCGCGCAAACCGCCGCGGCGGCCTTGGAGGGCCTGGAGCCGAAACCCTTCGTCATCGATGTCGACGACCCGGAATACGACGGGCCGGGGGCCCGGCTCGGGGATACGGATTACGAGGCCTTCCTGGCCGGCGGCGACCCGGAGCACGATTGGCAGCTGCCCGACGACGAGTGGGACGCGATCGCGCTGAACTACACCTCGGGCACCACCGGCGATCCGAAGGGCGTGGTCTACCACCACCGGGGCGCGGCGCTGCTGGCGCTCGGCAACGTCATCACCGGCGGTCTCGGGCAGCACCCGGTCTATCTCTGGACGCTGCCGATGTTCCACTGCAACGGCTGGTGCTTCCCCTGGACCCTGTCGATCGTGGCCGGCACCCATGTCTGCCTGCGCCAGGTCCGGGCGGAGGCGCTCTACCGGCTGATGGCCGAGCACGGGGTCACGCATCTCTGCGGCGCGCCGATCGTGATGCAATTGCTGATCAACGCCCCCGATGCCGAGCGGCGGGACCTGCCCCGGCGGGTGGCGTTCTTCACCGCGGCGGCGCCCCCGCCCGAGGCGGTTCTGGCCGGGATGTCGGAGGCCGGGTTCGACGTGACCCACCTGTACGGCCTGACCGAGAGCTACGGCCCGGCGGTGGTCAATGCCTGGAACGCCGATTGGGACGCCCTGGCGGCCGACCAGCGGGCGGCCAAGAAGGCGCGCCAGGGGGTGCGTTATCCGGTGCTGGAGGCGCTGGACGTGCGCGACCCGGAGACGATGGTGCCGGTGCCCGCCGACGGCACGACGATCGGCGAGGTGATGATGCGCGGCAACGTGGTGATGCGCGGCTACCTCAAGAACCCGGCGGCCACGCAGGCCGCGTTCCGGGGCGGCTGGTTCCGCACCGGTGATCTCGGGGTGAAGCACCCGGACGGCTACATCCAGCTCAAGGACCGGTCGAAGGACATCATCATCTCAGGGGGCGAGAACATCTCGTCGATCGAGGTCGAGGACGCGCTGTTCAAGCATCCGGCGGTGTCGGCCGCCGCGGTGGTGGCCAAGCCGGACGCGAAATGGGGCGAGACGCCCTGCGCCTTCGTCGAGCTGAAGCCGGGCGCCTCGCCGAGTGCCGACGAGCTGATCCAGTGGTGCCGGGGGCGGCTCGCCGCCTACAAGCTGCCGCGCCACGTGATCTTCGGCGACCTGCCGAAGACCTCCACCGGCAAGATCCAGAAGTTCATCCTGCGCGAGCGGGCGCGCGCGGACGGCGCCTGAGCCGGCGCCCGAGCGGCCGGGTCAGGCCTGCGGAGGCTCGGCCCGGACCGGCACGCGCACGGCCTTGGCCGCCCGCAGGTCGGCGGCGATCTGGGCGATGAAGGCCTGGATCGACACGAGGCTGAACAGGCTGATCGAGGCGACCAGGGCGGCGGAAACCAGGATCTTGGCGGTAGCGGGGTCCACGGCGTGACGTCCTTGACGTAGGGCTCGCCGCGGGCTGTCCGGGCGAGGGGCGCCGTTCAGGGCGCCCGCGATGATCCGAAGGTGGGCGTGCGGCCTCGGTTCCGCCAGCCTTGCCGTGATGGACCTGGCATGCGCGTAGGTTCGGGCTCCGGTATCAACCGGAGGTGCTGGTCGTACGCACCGTTTCCCGCAATAAGCCGGCCCGATGCGGGGTGCATCGGGGAGAGACGTATGGCCGGCAAGGGGATCTCGGCGGGCATCGCCGGCTGCGTTCTGGGGGGGCTGCTGGCGGTTCAGGGCGCGCTCCTGAGCGCGGCGCCGGCCCGGGCCCAGGAGCCTGCCCGGGAGCCGGTCACCCGGGCCGGCTATTTCTACATTGGCGGCCGGTATCAGAAGCTCGGCGACAAGACCGTGATGGTCGGGCAGATGTTCGTGCAGTCGCGCACGCCGGCCCGGATCACCCAGCCCTACCCGGTGGTGATGGTGCACGGCTTGGCCCAGACCGGCGTGAACTACCTTGCCACCGCGGATGGACGGCCGGGCTGGGTGCAGCACTTCGTCGAGAAGGGCTACCAGGTCTACGTGGTCGACCAGGTCGGGCGCGGGCGCTCGGGCACCAACCCGGAGGTCTACGGCCCCTACGACCGGCTCGGCACCCGCAGCCTCGAGAAGACCTACACGGCGCCGGAGGTCTACGACCTGTTCCCGCAGGCGAAGCTCCACACCCAATGGCCGGGCGGCCCCGGCGTGCAGGGCAATGCCGCCTTCGACCAGTTCTTCGCCAGCCAGGTCCCGTTCCTGGCCAACGGCCAGCAGACGGAGGAGCTCGTCGATCCGGCCCTGGTGGCGCTCCTGGAGAAGATCGGCCCGGCGATCCTGCTCACCCACGGCCAGGGCGCCCTGTTCGGCTGGGCGGCTTCGGATGCGAGACCCGACCTGGTGAAGGCCCATGTCAGCATCGAGCCGAACGGACCGCCCTTCTTCGACGTGCAGTTCCGGGGCGGCAAGGACTTCTGGGAGCGGTCCGGGGATGGCCGCGCCCGCGCCTACGGGCTGACCCGCATGCCGCTGACCTTCGACCCGCCGGTCAAGGCGCCGGAGGATCTGGTCGTGGCGCAGCAGGCCAAGGGCGCCGATTCCAAGGCCCCGGAGGGCCAGATCCGCTGCTGGCTGCAGACCGAGCCCGCCCGGACCCTGCCGAACCTCGCCAAGGTGCCCGCCGTCATCGTGACCGCCGAGGCTTCGTTCCACGCCGCCTACGACGCCTGCACGGCCGCCTTCCTGACCCAGGCCGGCGCCAAGCCCGACGCGATCCGGCTCGCCGACCGGGGCCTGCACGGCAACGGCCACATGGTGATGCTGGAGGCCAACAGCGACGCCGTGGCGGATGCCGTGGCCGGCTGGCTCGGGACCCACGTGAAATAGCGTCTCGGAACGGGCCGCGGCGGCTCTTTCCCCCGGCGTCCACAGGTCGCCGCCGACCGGCGTGACCGCGCTCTGCCCGCTCCCGTGGCGCCGCGACGGCGCGCGCCTGACGCTGCGTGTCGTAACCGCAACAGCCCTCGCCTTCCGCGCGCGACCGGCTTGCAGCCAAGCCTGGCTGCACGTACTGCGTGTAGCAGAAAGCTGAATAAAAACAGCAGTTTATCACAGTTCTAAAGAACGTGGCAGCCCCGGCGGGACCCATCCCGGCGCATGCGGGCGGCTGTTCGGAGCGTCGTGCAGGACCCAGTCAGATGAGAGTCGTTCATCCCCGTTCCGGCGCCCTGCGTGCCCTGCTCGCCGGCGCCTCCCTCGCGGTGCTGGCGCAGGCCGCGCCGGCGCTCGCCCAGGACGCGACGCCGCCGCGCCGCGGCATCAGTAACCCGCCCGCCGGAGGCAGCGTGCAGCTCGACGAGATCAGCGTCGAGAGCCGCGGGGGCGGCCCGGTCCAGGCGGCTCGGGCCAGCGCGGCCTCGCGCAGCGTGGAGAGCCCGACCGGCCCGATCGACGGCTTCGTGGCGAAGCGCTCGAACACCGCGACGAAGACCAACACCCCGCTGATCGAGGCGCCGCAATCGATCACCGTGATCGGCCGCCAGCAACTCGACGCCCAGAACGCCCAGACCCTGACCCAGGCGACCCAGTACGTCGCCGGCGCCTATGGTGGCGTGTTCGGCGCGGATACGCGCATCGACTATCTCACCCTGCGCGGCTTCGTGGTGAGCGACTACGGCATCTACCGGGACGGGCTGCAGCAGCTGAATTACGGCTTCGGCTACTTCAAGACCAACACGTTCGGGCTCGAGCGCATCGAGGTGCTGCGCGGTCCCGCGGCGGTCCTGTTCGGGGCCGGCAGCCCCGGCGGCATCGTCAACCAGGTGACCAAGCGCCCGACCCTCGACCCGTTCGGCTACGCCGAGGTCGGCGGCGGCTCGTTCGGCCAGAAATACGCCGCCTTCGACTTCGGCGGCCCGGCCGACCAGGAAGGCCACTGGTTCTACCGGCTGACCGGCTACGGCCGCCAGGGCGGCACCCAGGTCGACGGTGCCCCGGACGACAGCTTCTACATCGCGCCGGCCGTCACTTATAAGCCGGACGGGGCGACGCGCTTCACCTTCCTGTCGAGCTTCCAGCACGACAACACCGCGGTGACGTCGAACTTCCTGCCCTATCTCGGGACCGTGCGGCCCAACGCCTCCGGGTTGCGCATCCCGCGCTCGCTCAATGTCGGCGATGCCGGATTCAACACGTTCCAGCGCGACCAGGCCTTCCTCGGCTACGAGTTCGAGCACGACTTCGACGAGACGTGGACCTTCCGGCAGAACCTGCGCTACTCGTTCCTCAAGAGCTTCCAGAATTCCGATATCGGCCAGCTCGGCTACAGCAATCCGGCCCAGACGCTGCTCGCCCGCTACCAGTTCCGGGACAGTGCCAAGGTCAACCTGTTCCAGGTCGACAACCAGGCCGAGGCGCGGTTCTTCGACGGATACTTCCGTCACGACCTGCTGATGGGCCTGGACTACAAGGATTACCGCCTCAGCGACAATCAGGCGTCGCTGTTCCCGGCGAGCGACCTGAACATCCTGGCTCCGGCCTACGGCCTGCCCACCGGGACGCCGTCGCCCTACCTCATCAATTCCAACGCGTTCAAGCAGCTCGGCCTCTACCTGCAGGACCAGATCAAGGTCACCGACCGCCTCACCCTGCTGGTCGGCGGCCGCCAGGATTTCGCGGATAACCGGGTGGTCGACAAGCTCAACAACGGCGTGGGCAGCAACGGCCGCAGCGACAACGGCACCACCTACCGCACGGCGCTGATCTACAACTTCGACAACGGGCTCGCCCCCTATGTCAGCCTCTCGACCTCGTTCCAGCCGCTGATCGGCACCGGCATCGACAACCAGACCTTCAAGCCCGAGACCGGCAAGCAGGTCGAGGGCGGCGTCAAGTTCGAGCCCCCCGGCCAGGGCTACTTCGTCACCTTGGCGGGCTTCGACATCCACCGCCAGAACGTGCTCACCGCCAATCCCGCCAACCCGCTGTTCAACGCCCAGCTCGGCGAGGTGCGGTCCACGGGCTTCGAGGCGCAGCTGGTTGCGAGCCTGTTCGACGGCCTCAACATCTCGGCCTCGTACACGATCTACGGGCTGACCAACGAGCGGGGCGGCCCGGACCTGATCGGCAAGGTCCCGGTCAACATCCCGGAGAACTTCGCCAACGTGTTCGTCGACTACACCATCCCGACGGGTGACCTGCGCGGCTTCGGCTTCGGTGGCGGCGTGCGCTATGTCGGGCGCTCCTTCGCCGACGTGGCCAACCTGTACCGGGTGCCGGACTACGTGCTGTTCGACGCGCAGGTCCATTACGACTGGGAGCGCTGGCGCCTGCAGGTGAACGCGACGAATATCGGCGACCGGCGCTTCGTCTCGTCCTGTCAGGCGTTCAATTCCTGCTTCTACGGCGAGGCGCGGCGGGTTCTGGCGAGCGTGAGCTACAAGTGGTGAGGCTTCCACCTCGCCGGTCTTGAGGCTGCACGCGAACGTCGCGTTGTAAGTCCCGGATTCAAAAGGGCTACGCCCTCTGCGGGTCCGGGACAGAGCCCTGGAAGTTGGCCTCACCCCGCCACGGGCGCCGGCCCGGAGAGGCGGGCCGGCAGCGTGTCGATGCGCAGGGACCGGCGCAGGCTCCGGGAGAGGGCGTCCACCGCCACCGTCACCGAGGCGGTGGCGGCGATCAGCACCACGGCCACGTCGAGGCGCAGCTCCGAGATCGCGGCGTCGACGTAGAAGCCCAGCGTCGTGACGCCGAGGATGCCGAAGATCGCGCTCTCGCGCAGGATCAGCTCCCAGCGGTAGAGCAGGTAGGCCAGGAACTGGCCGTAGAGGCGCGGCACCGTCTCGTAGGCGTACAGGTTCAGGCCCCTTGGCGCGTCGGGTCGGTAGGGGATCGCGTCGGCGTGCCGGCCCATCAGGTAGGCGACGATCCCGGCATTGTGCAGCGCCAGCGCGAGGATCGCCGGCAGCATCGAGGGGCCCAGCAGCTGCAGGCAGACGTAAGCCAGCATGTATTCCGGGGTCGAGCGCACCACCACGAGGAGCACGCGGCCGAGCGGCCGTCCGAGCGGCCCGGCGAAGCGCCTTGCGGTGAGCGGGAACAGGACCAGCGCCCCCAGCGCGGTCGCCGCCAGGGCGATCTGCGCCAGGATCAGGGTCTGGATCGTGCCCGGCAGGATCTGGTCCGTGAGGATCGGGCGCAGCCACGACCAGAGCCGCGTCCAGGTCTCGGGATCGGCCAGCGCCGCGCCGCGCAGGGGCGCCGGCACGATGTCGTGGCCGAGGAAGCGCGCGAGGCTCGCCCCGACCGCGGCGTTGCCGATCGCCGGGGGAAGGGCCAGCGGCGCGGCGATGAGCAGGAGCGGCACGGTCCAGCCGCGGATCCAAAGCCGGCGGGTGCCGATCAGCGCGTAGAACACCAGGAGCAGCGCCCCGGCCTCGGCGTAGCGGCCCTGGCGGAAGGCGGATTCGAGATAGAACCCCATGGTCGGCAGGCCGATGAAGCCGAGGACCAGGCTGGAGCGCAGGCCGCATTCGAGCCGGTAGAGGGTGTAGTCGCGCATCCGCCCGGCGACCTCGGGCAGGCGGGCATACAGGAAGGCCGAGACCGTGCGCGTACCCATGGGCAGCACCCGGAGCGCGGTAAGGTCGGCCTCCTCGATGATCTCGGCATAGACCTTGGCGCAGATGCCCGCGTAGGGCAGCGCGATGGCGAGCACGCCGGTGGTGGCCGAGAGCCCGAACACCTGCATCAGCAGCAGCGCCCAGAACAGCTCGTGCACGGCGCGCAGGCCCGCGCAGGCGAGCCGGATTGTGCGCGAGCGGGCGAAGGGGATCGCCAGCAGCAGGCCGCTCCCGGCCCCGAGCCCGACGCCCAGCACCGCGAAGGCCACCGTGTAGACGACGCTCCAGCCCTCGACCGACAGGAAGTCCGGCCGGACCAGGCCGTCGAGCAGGCGCGCGAGGTCGGCGAACGGGTGCAGGGTGGTGACGTGCAGGTCCGCGACGAGCAGGCCGGCCAGCGCGGCTGCCAGGAACCAGCGGCTCACCGCCGCGTAGCCGGGCCGCGGGCGGGCGAGCCGCATCAGGCGGCCTCGTAATAGGGGCTCAGCCGTGCCGGATCGAGGCTTTGAGCTGGCGCGTCGAGGGCGATCCGGCCGGCCTCCAGCACCACGATCCGGTCGGTGTGGGCGAGCGCCAGCGTCACGTCGTGGAGCGCCAGGATCAGGGTCTCGTGGCTCTGCGCCATCTCGGTGAGGATCCGGGCGCCCTGCTGTCGGTCGAGCGCCGAGACCGGCTCGTCGCCCACCAGGATCGGGCGGCCGTTATAGAGGGCCCGGGCCACCGAGACGCGCTGCTGCTGGCCGCCGGACAGCGCGCCGGCCTTCGCCCAGAGTTTTTCTGCCAAGCCGACCCGGT
>Ga0182225_1000018_pt1 | contig 13274 bp, 13 predicted proteins | sample G6R1MG_26_FD_129662 | JGI IMG/M metagenome (GOLD analysis project Ga0182225, IMG submission 129662) | Miscanthus phyllosphere microbial communities from Michigan, USA - G6R4_NF_03OCT2016_LD1 MG | ecosystem: Host-associated > Plants > Phyllosphere > Phylloplane/Leaf | place: USA: Michigan... | reverse complement strand
TCACCCTGGATGAAGCCCGCCTCGTGCAGCATCTCGCCGACCTGATCGATCGACTTCCCGCCAGCCTTGAAGACGTGCCCGCCGCCGGGCGCGAACTGCGGAAGATCACGACCGCCGCCGCCCTGTCCGCGCGAACGGGCGCGGAGAGCATGGCCTTCCGTGTCAGCGATGCCACCGTTGCGCGCGATGAACGTCAGCGCGTCCTCAGGTGCTTTGGTGCGGGGTGCATTGGGAACCGGCGCTTCGACGCCGCCTGTTCGCGTCTGGCCGGTTCCCGCAGGCTCCACGTTGTTAACGCGCTGTGTCGGCGCGGCTGTCAAGGCGGCATCCTCTTGCCCGTTCGCTCGCGGCCCGTCAATCAGCCTTTGCGAGCGATCAGGCGAGCGGCCAGCCTTTGGAGTCGTCGCATCGAACGATGGCCCCTGCGCTGGCTGCGGCCCCGTCTCAGGCGTGCGCCCATAGTCGCTTCCTTCCTTGCGCCGCAGAACGACGCGCTTCGAGTTAGCCTGCCAGACGCCGAGTTCGAAATCGCCGCCCATCTTGTTCTTCGCCGCGAACGTGGCGGCTTCCTTCGCCGATCGGAACGCGACCGGGTTGCCGTCCTTGCCCGCGACATAGCCGCCCTCGTTCACCGCATACCCGCCGCCATCGACCGGCGAGGGGCGCTGCGCATACTTGCCGCGATATTCAGCCGACGGGTCTGCCGCGCCAGTGGTGCGCTCGCCTTCCATGCGTGCACCAGCCGACGCTGCAGTCTCTTCTGCCGTCTTCCGCATGCGTTCGGCGAGGTCGTCCTGCATCCGCTGCGCATCGTCTTCCCAGCGACCGGGCTGGCCTGCGGGATCATCGGTTGTCGCGCGGAACGTCTCGTCGCTGCCGCCGGTCCGCGTGGGCGAGTCGTACTGCACGCGACCGCGGCCAGGCTCTTCGCTGAAGATCCCGTTGCGATCCTGGAAGACAGCACCCGATTCCATTTCCGTGTTCGTCGGCGATCGCGGTGCGTCCTGCCGTTCGAAGCCGGGATCGGTCCGCAGCGGTTCGTCGCGCGGGGCAGGCGCGCGCAGGACGGGCTCAGGTGCAGCGCCACCGAGCGCCTTCATGTTCTTGTTCACATAGGCGCGCGTCTCGGCGGGCATGTGAGAGAGCCAGTCGTCGCCATACTTCCGCACCGCGCCGTCGAGAGCGCCAGGCCCCGCGTTGTAGGCTGCCCATGCCTTCGCCGGATCGTTCCCGTAGTGCCGAGTGAGCGCGTCGATATAGTCGCGACCGAGGCGCGCATCATCGGCGACCGAGCCATCGGACGGACGGACGCCATAGCCGGGATCGCGTCCCGTCTTGCCCATGACCTGCATCGAGCCCTTCGCGCCGGCGCTGCTCGTGATCCGCGAACCGTCGGCGGCGAACTCCCGATTGCCGCTTTCCGTCGCTGCCGTGATCTCGTGGATCCGCGACCGGGTCGCATTGCCGCGCGGAGTGGCGGCGCGCTCTGCGGTCGGCGCCTGCCACGGCTGTTCGGGTATGCTGGTGTCGACCGGATCAAACTGCTGCTCGGGCTGATCCCGAAGCGCCTGCAACCGGTCCCAGATCGTCGCCATCTTCGCCTGCGGGGCGATGTTGCTGTCGAGGATGTGCGCTATTAGCGGGTCGCGATCAACCAGCCCCTGAGCCTCGCCCATCACGGCGCTGTCGGCCGCGCGCTTCCGGTTCACACCAGCGATCCCGCCAGCATCGTCTGCGCGCACGTTGCCCTCGGGGGCGGCGATGATCGGCACCTCGTCGGGGATCGTCCGCTGCACCGTCTGAGGCGCGAACCCTGGATCCGTCTCGCCGAGCCCGATCGCATCCCGCAGAGCCTGCTGCCGGGCGAGTTCATCCGGTCCGAGCCCGTTCTGCGGTGCGCGCTGCTGTGCCGCCTGTGCGCGCTCTGCCATGCGAGCGGCGACTTCCGGCGACGAGAACTGATCAGGCGATGCACCGGCGCGGCCGAGCGCGGCATCGATGTCGAACGGCGCGATGTCGGGAATCGGCCCGCCATCAAGCGATCCCTCGATCAGCGGCTCGGGCGCGGCGGTCAGGCGCGGACGGCTGAACCGGGCCGCAGCGATACCGCCGCCCAGACCGCCAGCCAGACCAGCGGCCATCTGCACCCCGGGCCCGTAGCCAGCTTCCCGGGCGACGCCCGACGATCCCGCGCCAGTCGCGCCGGCGACCGTGTTGACGACCGGAGCTTCGGCGAGGAACGACAGGAACGAACGAGCCAGGCCGGGCGCGGCAGTCGCAGCCTGTCCTGCCGCAGCACCGCCTGCCGTGAACAGACCAGCCGCAGCACCGGAGCCGATGTCGTCGATCACGCGTTCGGTCGCGTTGCGCGGTTTGGCAAGGCCAGTCGAATCCCGCAGCGTCTCGCCCAGGTTCGTCGACAGATCACGCCCGGTCAACGCGCGCGGAATACCAGTCGCATTGATCCCGGCGTTCAGCGGGTTCGCGAACAGGCCCAGCGCATCACCAGCGCCGCGGACGACAGTGCCGACGCCGCGTTCCAGCGCAGTGCCAGCCTCTTCCGCGCTAGGGATAGCATCGCCGATCCGCTGCCAGATCGACTTCGGTGCGGGCGCGGTCGGCTGGGTGTTGCCGCCCATGCCGCGCGCTTCTTCCAACGAGAAACCCCCGCCGCCCTTCGCAGGTGCAGGAGCCTTTGCTTCGTCGAGCGTCCAGCCGTCAGCCATCAGTTGACCGGCAGGAACTTGGCGCCGTCCCACTGGCCGAGGCCGCGGGCGGTGCGATAGATCTTCCCTGCTTCCAGGTCATTCGCCGTTGCATTCGCGGGCAGGACGACCGCCTGCTTCTGGATCGCGGCAGGCGCGGACTTCGGCGCCTTCGATCCGATGCCAGCCCCGCGCGTTGCTGCGACCTGCTCGCGGGAATCGGCCCCTCGGTCGGCGACATAGCGCGTGGTGTCGTTGCCCATCTGCTCGCGCGCCAAACCCGATGCGGTGTTCTGGTCGATCCCATAGACCTGCACCTGTCGGCCCTCGCGATCGTTCTGCAACCCGACATCCTGCCCGCGGCGCTGCACGTCCTGCCCCCGAGCGGTCAGTGTGTCGCGCGACCGGCGGGCGGCGACATCCTCTTCCTGCCGCGCGACGCCGAGCCCCAGCTGTCCCGTCTGATACTGCCCGGTCTGGTCGATCTGCTGCTGACCTTGGTCGACCTGCTGCTGGCGAAACAGGTTCTCGATCGCGTTCTGCGCAGACTTCGCTTCCGCCTGCTTCTGCTCATCCATATAGCCAGCGCCTGCTGCCAGACCCGAGCCGAAGCCGTTGCGCAACGTCTCTGCCCCCGAACGGAAGAGAGCCGCCGCGGTGCCAGGCGCATGAAGCCAGTCGTTGATCTTGTCGCCGATCGAGGGCCGTTTCGCGTTGGCGATCGTCTGCCCAAGCGCCGCGCCGCCCGACGTGTCGATCGCCGTCGTGGGCACAAGCTCCTGCTCGCGCGGGTCGTAGATCGGCGGGGTGCCGACCATTGGCGCTGGTGAAAACCGTCCAGGTGCACGAGTACCGATCATCAGAAAGCCCCCTGCAACTTGGAATAGTCCACCGTGCGATAACCGGCAACCACCGGGCCGAGAGCATCGGGCCGAAGCGCCGCGACTTCATCAGCCATGACGCCGATATGGAGCGCCGACGATGCGCGCTCCCACAGGTAGCGGAACGAGTAGCGGCCGAGCCCGGTCGCAGCGCGGTCGATCAGCGTCACATGCTTCTTCAGGCGACGGTCCGAGAAGGTCGAATAGGCTGACAGGCCGAGCTGTCCGAGGCCGAGCACGGTATCAAGCGCGGAACCCTGCTGCACCTGAGTCCCATTGGAGGTGCCGGTCGTCGTCGTCGTCTTGGGGCTGGTCGCGAGAATGGCGGCGAGCGAAGAATACTGCCCCATCTTCGCCGCCCGATCTGCCTCGAATGCAGACCGCGCCTCGTTGTAACCCTGCGCATTCGACGATGCGAGATAGTCGAGGATCCCGTTCGACTGGTTCTTCGCCTGCTCGCTTTCGAGGATCGCGCCGCGCGTGCCGCCGTATGCCTTCGCCGCCTGCACGGTATCATTCAGCGCCGCGTGATCCTGCGCGTTCTGGGTGTTCATGCGCGCGACGGTACGATCCTGCACCACTTCCTGATACGGGTTCGCGTAGGTCGCAGCCTTGTCGGCGCTCCACGTCGCATCGCCCGACCCGTAGTATTTCTGCGCATCGGCGTAATTCGACTCAGCGCCCGACGTCGCCCAGCCCGCCGGCGTCGTGGTTGCCGTCGTCGCCTGGGTCGTGGTCGTCTTCTTCTTGCTACCCATCGGAGCCCCCTACCTGAACGCTCAGGCTGTACCGTACCGTCACACCGGGAACAGCGCGCTCCCAGCCCTTACGCGAACTTTCCCACGTCACCCGATCACAGCCCTGCGCGGCGGCGATGTCGACCAGCTGCGGCATGAACTCGCCGGCGGGGGCCGATGTGCGGTTGCATGCGATCCAGACGTGCAGGTCGCGCTCGTATGGCGATGCGTGCACCTGTAGCACGACGAAGCCCTGAAGGTCATCCGTCGCCCAGAGATAGCTGCCGCCGCGGGCGAGCTCGAGGTACACGTCCTCGGCCAGCCATGCCTCGTTGCAGTCGGCGGCGAGGTCTACAACGCGATCGCGCACATGCGGCCAGACCTTCCGAACCTCGTCGGTTTCGATCATCACGAGGAACGGCGCGTCGATCACAGGTTCGGGTCCTTGCGTGTGGCGGTCAGTGCGCCACTATCGCTCACCGTGATCTGAAAATACAGCCCGCCAGGCGAGCGCAGATACAGCCCGCGCGGATCCTCGACGACGATGTCGCCTTCCGCCATCTGTCGCAGGTCTTTTCCCTGCCGGCCGAACTGCTCGCGAAGCTGCCGCTGATCCCGGATGACGGGGGAGGGCGTATAGCCAGCGCTCATCGCAGCGACCCGCCCTGCATCGACAGCAGCGGGACGCCGAGCTCCCAATACCCGCCGGCGCCATCGATCCGCAGCTGCATCTCGCGCGCGGCGATCGTCAGCGGCACGAACTCGGTGCCGACCACGAACGGATACGGACCGAACAGGACTGGATCAGACCCCGGCGACGAGCGCGTGATGAACGACACGGTGCACGCCGCGCTGTCCTCTTCCATGTCCGGCCAGAACTGGTCGACCTCGGCCAGCTGCTGACCGTTCGCGATCATCAGCGGGAACGACGTCACGAACGACGGCATGACCCCGCCGGCTGCCGTGACGCCCGTCTCGTGCTGATACATCACGCCGGCCGCGCTGATCGCCAACGGCTTCGGGAACACGCCTGCGTCCAGCCAGCACAGCCGCGGGACTAGCGCCTTCGTCCAGGTGTCGGTCCGGAAGCAATAGACGACGCAGCGGTCAACCTCGTCGGAGAGCGCCGAGCAGTACCAGAACCAGATCTCGTCGAACGCCGTGTTGACGCGCGCATGTGCCTTCGCGCCCTGAAGCTCGTTGAAATCCTTGAACACGTAGTCGTGGAGCTCGCACGGCAAGACGCGAACATAGCCCTCGTACACGAAGAAATTGTCGCGCCCGATCCAGTACGCCGTCTCGCCGCTGTTGTCGGTAACGACCGTCACGGCGTTCGGCCCGACTGCACCAGCTTCCGTCGAGATGCGATCCCGCGAATAGACGAGGGCGTTGTTCAGCGGGGTGAACGCGAACACCTCCGTCTTCGTCCAGCCCAGGATCGCGCCACGCACGCGCTTCCCGCACTGGAACGCCGACGTGATTTGCAGGTCATAGCTGCCGGCGCGGTTCGTCGCCGACGGGTCCCAGACGGAATAATTCTCCCGGTCTGACCACGCGACCTTGCCCGGGTTGCCGTCGATCCCGAACGCGAACAGGTGGCGCTCGTCCGATACGCAGATTGCACGCGCGTGCGGCGCGGTCAGGATCGGCGACAGGCGCGCGTCATCGCTTTCCGTGAACGTGTAGATCAGGCCATCAGTCGAGAAACACCCGATCAGCGTCTCGCCGAACATATCGAACGTCCACACGCTGGCGTCGATGATGTTGCCGGTCGACGCGCGCGGCGTGCCGTAATCCCCAGAGCCGAACCGATCGCTACCGTATCCGTCGCCAATGATGGATGTGCCAGATCCAGGTACGAAACCGGTCGGCGTAATGTCGCTGAGCGTCTCGCCGTCGTAGAGAAACGCACCCGTATCTGTCCCGATCGCGGCGAACCGACCCGCTTGGCTATTCGGGCGCCACGAGATAATCGCCCGCGCGAATCCCGTCAGCGTCACGCCGGTCGTCGGCTGAACCTGCCAGCCGCCGATCTGCGCCGGAACGCCATCAGCGAACCGCACAAGGTTGCCGTCGGTCCACCGCTGCTTCGACGCGCGACGCGATCGATTGGCGAAGAGTCCCGGCTGGAACGCGATCTCAGTTTGGACGAAGCTCATGCGGGCTGCAGCGTGTTTTGATAGTCCATACCGCAGATCGCCCGATACGTTGTTCCGCCGATCAGGAGGTCGCAGAAAAACGTCGCCGACACGGCGTCGCCCGCGACGGCATAGACCTGAAGCGTAGCCGTCGCAGTCGCACCGCCGGCTGTCACTGTCCCCGGCCCATCGATCAGCCCCCAGCTATACGACGTGATCGTCTCGCTTCCAGCGGACGCGGTGAAGTTGGCCGCGCGGAACGTCGCCTTGCCCGAGAACGAAGCATACGACGGCGTGATGACTGCCGGGTTCGGACCGGGACCAGGCCCACCGCCGCCGCCTGTCGTGAATACCTCGCGCAGAACGCCGCCAGTGTCGCGAACCTTCACAGACGTGATCGTCCGAACAACGCCGCCAGCATCGCGGATCTTGATTGCGGTGATCGTCCGCATCGTGCCGCCTGCGTCACGGATCTTGAGGCTCACGGCCTCAGTATCCGAACCAGATGTCGCCGGGGTTGACCGTCGGATCACTGCCGCCCGCCGGTGAAAGCGCGGCCCCACCGTGGGCCAGCGCGGGGTCAACCCAATGGATCACGACGCCTTCACCCTGCCGCATGATCTCGCCCGTTACCGTCCCGCCGGCCTTCGGGAGCGCGGCACCGGCGACCGTCTGCGCTGACTTGATCTGCGTGTCGATGATGTCGAGATTGCCGTTCAGCTTGTCGCCCCAGCTGTCGCGCGAGGATCCAATCTGCGGCTTGGTCAGCCCGAAGTTCGGTGTGGTCGTGTCAGCCATGCCCGCCTCCATAGCCGAACGCAGCGACGGCGTAATCAATATCCGGCTGGATACCGCCATTGCCGAGCTCGGACCGCTGCTGATCCTCGCGCGAGAACATCGCCGTCAGCTTCTTTTCATACGACGCGCGCTGACGTGCCGCCTCCGCATCATTCTTCAGGAACGTCATCGCCACGTCCGAGCACGTATTCGCAATCACCGCGGACTGATGCCGGTAAAGCGTGGCGTTCGGCGCGTCGATAGCGTCGTCGACATACTCGGGCGTCTGGGACGTGAACACCATCTCGAAGGCCAGCGTCGCCGGGCAGATCGTGTCGAAGTAGATCACGCCGTCGGTCAGCGCGTACATCGTCGGCAGCCCAGGCGAGGTCTGCGAGAATTCGCGCACGGTCGCGAGCGGGGCAAGGGCCAGCCGCTCAAGCGAGGAACCGTAGCGATAAGAAAGCGATGACAGGGACTGCACGGTCGCGGGGATCCCGATGCTGTCGGAATCGGCGTCCATCGTGAAGCCGCCTGTGATATTTTCGAGCCAGAGCCAGCGACGCTCGCCCTCGAGTTCGACGAGCGAAGCATGTAGCGAGCGATCTATCACGTCATCAGGGATGCCGTTACCGGGTCGCCAAAGGTCCCCCCGAACCTTTTCGCGCGCCGCAGCCCAAGTCAGGGGCGTGCCACCGGAAAGATAAATCGCCACGCTACACGCCCCCCGTAGCGCGCTTACGCGTGCTGGACAGTGATGTCGGCGATCAGGTTCTGCGCGGTCTGCGCGGTCACTGCGCCGCCCGAAAAGAGCGCCTCGATCGTATCGCCGCGCTTGAAGTCGATCGGCACCAAGCCCGAACCCGACGTGATGCCGGCGGTGGCAGCGGTCGATGCGGCAGTGATGTCGACAGCGGTCCCGGTATCGACGTCGCGCTTCTGAAGCTTGACGGTGACACCGGCGCCGAGCGTGGCGGGGACGGTGAGATGCGCGCCGTAGAGACGGCCATCGGACGGCATGTAGCCGAGCACATGGCTGTCGCCGCTGGTCGTGGCGGGCACCTGGTAACGCATGTTCGGGATGATGTGCACGCCCGTTTCCAGCATCCGCATCAGCGTTGCCTTGAGCGCGATCGTGGTCAGGATAGCCATTGTTCAGTCCCCTTGCAGGATCAGGCAGTCGGGGGCGGGATAGCCCGCCCCTCCCCGGATCAGTTGTGCGGCGCTGCCGCGGTTTCGATGACGAAGCAGCCGAAGTCCGACTGGTTGTTGAACCGCGTCTTCGCCATGCCCCAGATCAGGGTGACGCCGATGCCGTAGCGCTTGCCGTAGTCGAACGTGCGCTCGACCGTCTTCATCTTGCCCCACTGGTCGGTATCGCGACCGTGTGCGGTGACTGCCGCCTGTGCCCCCAGGAACAGCGCGCGCGCGCCCTGAAGGTTGCCGCCGGCGCCACCATTGGCGAAGGTCGGGATACGCGTTGACTCGATCAGCAGCATGTCGCGGTACATGCCGAGCACCTCGCCCTTGAAGCTGTCGACGCCGCCGCCCATCATGCCGGCCTTGACGATGTCGCCCCACTGAAGCGTGCCGGTGTTCGATCGCAGATCGTTGACCTGATACGGGTGCAGGATGACGACCCAGCACGACTTGCCGTCGAACTGAGCCTTGCGCATCGTCGGCGATGCGAGCTTGGCACGCTCGGCGAGCTTGTCGAGCACCGAGAGCGTCATGACGTCGGTCGCGACCAGACCTGCACGCGACGTGACACCGGTCCCGCCATAGACGATGCGGTCGGCCGACGGTGCGAGCAGCGGATTGCCGCCGAGCGTGGCGCGCTTCTGGTAGCGCCCGAACGGGCGGCTGGCGATCGACGTCGAGCCGGTCAGATATTCGAAGAACGACGTGTCGATATATTCCTCGAGCCATTCCTCGACCGCTGCCTTGGCTTCCGCGCGAACGTCGAACATCGAGCGCTGAGCCGACAGGTTCAGATCGACCTTGAACGCGTGACGCTTCTCGCCGAGGTTGAGGTCGAAATACTGGAAGTCGAGCCCTTCCTCGTTGCCCTCGAGCGTCTCGTCCTCTTCCACGCCGTCACCGGCGGGCAGGGTGCGAAGGCCGAAGCGAACGCGGTCGCCTTCCTTGCCGAGCTCGTCCTTGACCTGGACGATCGAGCGATCGGACTTGCCGGCGAGCTTGCCGAAGAGCGTTGCCTTCACGGAATCGGTGAAGGTCTTTCGCGACCAGAGCTTGATCGCATGAGGCGATGCTGCGGTGAAAGTGGTCGTTGCCATCTTTGTAGGCCCCCCAGGCCAGATAGAGTTGCAAGAAGAAACGGGTGCGTCCGGTCAGGCTGGACAGCCGCTGCGCGTGAAGTGCGCGATCCTCTTGCACCCTATCAGGCTGGGTGCCGGTGCCGCTGCGCATAAGGCTGCGCGGGGCCGCTACCGGTTACGCCGGCGGGTCGGACTCGATCTTCTGGAAGGTCATGCCGCCCCAGATGACGTCGTCGGTGGGCTTGTCCTTCATCTGGTGATAGGCCGAAGCCACCATGCCCTGGACGAAGGATGCGCCCGATGCGGGCAGGATTACCACGAACATGCGGCGCGCGCCATACGCGATCGCAGCTGCGACAATTTCCAGCCCGGCGAACAGCTTGGGCAGTTCCTCCGGGTTGTTGATGTCGTCGACGGTGAAGATCATGGGAGCGCAACGACCATCGGTCGCTCGCATCCGCGTTTGAAGGTCAGACACCAGCGAGGATTGCATGCTGCTGGCGCGGTTCCAGAGCTCGCGGCCCAGGACTGCCTTCACGACATCCATCGGCACGCGACGCATGAATCCTTCGACCCCTGCATAACGCACCGTCTGAACGTCGGCGGTCGACTCCGGCAGTGCATCCTTGTCCGGATCAGCCTGCGCTTTCACGCCCGCGTCGGCAGGAGTTTCCTGCGTCCCGAGGACGATCTGCTCGGCCTGTTCCGTGTCGAGATGCTCATCGGCGAAAATCACGTCAGCATCCTCCCCGCCGTCGAGCACCGGGTCGAAACCCGGGTCGAGCGTCGTGTCGTTCGCCGTTGGTCCGTTCGCCTCTGCCGTATCCGGCACGACAGGCGGCGATGCCTGTCCGTCGAGGGCTTCCTGTTCCGCGGCTGCTTGCGCATTCTCCGGGTCGGTTCCCTCGCCGTTATCCACCGGCGGGTCAGCCTGAACGGGTTCAGGCGTTGCTTCCGGTTTCGTCGTGTTCGGCTTTCTCGAGCTCGGCTTCGTCATCACGCTCCCTTTCCCGACCGGGCTTGCCCACTGGCTCCCCGGCCGAAACTGTTAGTCCGAAACCCCAGCCCGCGCCAAACGCTTGCTGAGGATCCGGTGATACTCGTTCATCACGTCGAACTGATCATAGAGCAATTCCTGATCAGCATCGGGAAGCTTCTTGAACATCTCGCCGTCGAGAAAGGCTTCAAGCTTTTTCCGCTTGTCAGCGAGTTCGGTACGCTCTTCGACGACGCGCTGAAGGTGCGGTGCAATCTCGGTCATGATATTCTCCGTTCTGGCGGGTTATCGCCCGCCCATCATGCGCGCCAACGTCTCCGGTGGCAACTTGTCGAACTCGTCGTCGCTCATCGTCAGCGCCGATGCCGCCTGCGTTTCGAGCGATGCGACCGGCGCGTTCGCGTTCTGCGGCGCCGTGTGGCCGGCAGGCGCGCGCGGCGGCGTCAGGCGCGGGTCGCGCGGCGTGTCCGTCGTCGGCTGCACCTGAGGCAGCAGGTTGCCGCGCTTGTCGATCACCTTCGACAAGATCAGATCGCCGGCGATGCGCGCAAGGTTCAGCGTCAGCAGATCGCGACCGTCGGTGATCGCGTCGAGCTCGTCGGGCTTGTAGCCGATCGCCTGCCCGAACTGCAGCATCTTCGGGTACGCCTCGGGCAGATCCTCGATATGCCGATGCGCGAATTCGAGCGCATCGTCGATCAGCGCGCTATGCTCTTCAGCATCCAGCGCGGCAGCCTGCCGGTCGATCTCAGCCTGGTCGCGCTCGACCTGCGACTGGTGAAGCAGCTTCGCCGCGGCATCCGGGTCTTCGGCCAGCTTCGCGTCGAAGTCCGTGCTCTTCAGCTTCGTCGATCGATCAGCCAGCGCGCGGCGATCGGCGGCAATCTGCTCGGGCGTGCGGCCCTTGCGGCGCTGGAAGCCTTCGCGCGCGGCGCGCTTGCCGCGGTTCTCGACCAGTCCAGCGATCTCGTCATCGGTCTTCCCGGCTGCGCGATGGCGAGCCATGAACTGCCCGAGCGTCTCGTCGGCGGGCGGCGTGTCCGCGGGCGGCACGGCAGGATCTGCCGGCGGCGCGGTCGGGTCAGCAGGCGCAGCAGGCGGCGTCTTCTTCGCGGCGTCCTGCGCTTCGGCTTCTGCGATCAGGTCGGCATTACCCGCGTCGCTGTCGGCCTCTGGCACGCCAGGCAGCTTGTCGTCGACCGTCGTGGTCAGCGCGCGATCGCGCTCTTCCAGGTTGCGCAGTTCAGCCTGCTCGGTTTCGCTCAGGTCGTCGTCGTATCCGTTCATCGTCGGTTCCTATCAGGCGGGGGGAGTAACAGGTGTGGGCGGCGCGGCGCCGGGCGGCGGCTGCACCGGGACGCGCGGGTCGGGCATGCCGGGCTTCCAGTCGGGCGGCGGCAGCTGACCGTTGACCAGCAGTGACCACGCGACCATGCGCTTCTGCGCGTCGCGAATATGCGGATCCATTGGCAGCAGGTCGACGAGCTCGGGCGCGACCGGAATGCCGTTCGACAGCATCTGGGGCAGCGTCGTCTGCAACACGGTCAGCGCCGCGATCCGGTCGTTGATCGTCGCGTTCGTTTCCTCGACCATCAGGTCATAGCGACCGAGCGTCATGTCCTCGGTCATCTGCACGTCCTTCGCGCCCTCAGGCCCGATGACGCGGATCTTGCGGCCCGGCGTGATGTACCGCTGGATATAGGCCAGCAAGATCTTGCCGGTTTCCTTCTTGGACTCGCGGAAGTTGTCGAAGATCGGAGCGAGCACGGTCAGCGCGGCTTTCGACCGCTGCTCCATGACGACGCCAGGATCGGACCCAGCGCGCACGCCCGCAAGCTCGACGTTGATGCCGCTGATCTCACGCATCGCCGACGGGCGCGACATCGCCATGTCGACGAGGTGGCGCGGGATTGCCGGCGTCGCGATCTGCTCAGGCTTCCCGACGCGCCCGTTATATTCGAGCATCGAGCCAGGCTGCGCGATCTTCTGCTCCCACTCGTGCTTGTTGTGGTACGCGCCCTTCGGCGCCATCCACGACGCCTTCGGCATCAGCTGCACCAGCTGCACCATCGCCGACTGCTCGACGTTGTGCTGCTTCTGCATGTCGACCAGCGCGCGCAGGAGCCCGTACCACTGCTTCTTCGACGAGTCCCACATCGCGCGGAACGACACATACGGGATCCGCTTGATCGTCGGGAGAACGCATTCTTCCTTCGATAGCATCGTCTCGTAGGACGTGAACGCCTGATAGATCCGCCGGATCGGACGCTGCGTGGAATCGATCGGCGCTGGCATCGGCGGGATATCAGGCAGCGGCGGTGACGGGATTGACGCTGGTTCCATTCCAGCTGCCACACCCTGCTGGATCGCCTCGACAGCCATTGCCCGATGCTGCTCGGCCTGCTGCTGGTACAGCACGCCCGATGCCAGCTGGTCGCGATAGGCCACCTGCTCGGCGGTGCGCGCCTCGACCATCGCCGTGAATTCTTCCTCGGACTTCTCGACCAGCAGCCCGGTCTTCTCGTCCACGACGATCCGACCCGGCTCGATCTGCATCCACCACGTCTCGAGCACCGCCCACTGCTTCTTCGCAGCGTCGTAGTATTTCGGCGATGCCGTCTGGTTCGGCGTCAGGTAGATGTCGCGAAATCCCTTGCCATCTGTCTCGGGTCCGTCAGCCCGCCCCATCGCGCGCGACGTCAGCTTCTCCGACGCACCAGGCCAGCGCGCCTCGAGCTCATCCGCCGAGTACATCCGGAC
>Ga0182225_1000013_pt1 | contig 14718 bp, 14 predicted proteins | sample G6R1MG_26_FD_129662 | JGI IMG/M metagenome (GOLD analysis project Ga0182225, IMG submission 129662) | Miscanthus phyllosphere microbial communities from Michigan, USA - G6R4_NF_03OCT2016_LD1 MG | ecosystem: Host-associated > Plants > Phyllosphere > Phylloplane/Leaf | place: USA: Michigan... | reverse complement strand
GGCTTCGCCGCCACGGTATCGCTCCCGGGAATAACAGTCCCGAGATTGTGGTGCCGTGACGGTCGCAGTAAACTTAAACCGACCCCCGCTTGATCGGCCTTTTCAACGGGAAGGTAAGCGGAGTTTTACTGCTGTGGATCAATTCACGTCAGTGGCAAGCCGTTAAGGCTGGCCCAGATCGTTCCGTAATGGCAGGCCGTCGCGGCCAGCACGAATCCGTGCCAGATCGCGTTCTGGAACGGCAGCGTGCGCCAGACGTGGAACAACACACCCACCGAATAGAGCAGACCGCCGATCGCCAGGAGCCAGAGAGCCGTCGGCTGCAGGGCGGCGATGACCGATTCATAAGCCAGCAGGCCGCTCCAGCCAAGCAGCAGGTAGAGTCCGATGGACAGCCGATCGTACCGGCCGGGCAGGAACAGTTTCACCGCGATGCCCACGAGCGCGACCAGCCAGATCACCGCCAGCAGCAGGTAGGCGCGGATGCCGGAGCCCACCAGCGCCACCAGCGGCGTGTAAGTCCCCGCGATCATCAGGTAGATCAGGGCGTGGTCGGCGCGGCGCAGGAGCCATTTCCGCGGGCTGACCGGGTAAAGATTGTACACGGCGGAGACGCCGAGCATCAGCACCAGGGCGGTGGCGTAGAGGACGATCGCGGCCCGCTCTCCGAAGCCGAGATGGGCGGTGAGGGCCGTGGCCACCAGCGCCACCGCGCCGGCGAGACCGAGAACGACCCCGAGGCCATGGATCACACCATCCGCAACGATCTCGCGCGGCGTGTAGTGCCACGTCAGAGTCAGCGGGCGACCGTCCTCCGCGAGAGACATCATGGAGCCTCCTGCTACGCCTGCAGCCTAAAGCTTAAGAGCGCTCAGTCGTTCCCTATGCAAAGTGCTGACGCCGGGTTTATCCCAAGGTTCTATTGCTGCGTGGAGAAAGTCTTGTTGTGCGTGGCGGCGTCGCCGCACCAAGCCTTAAGCACCGTGCCGCGCGAGCCCTTCGAATCCGAGTGCCGGTTCCCGGGCGGCGCGCCGCACGACGCCGGTGCCGCGGCTCAGCCGGGCATGCACCACCGCCATGGTGAGCACGGCCATCGCGAGAATCTGGTGGGCCAGGGCCGCCCAGAGCGGCACAGCGAGGAGCAGCGTCGCGATGCCGAGCCCGGCCTGGGCCAAGGCCAGAGCCGCGACGCCGCCGGCACGCCCCGCCGCGCCGGACGAACCGGACATCCGGGCATCGATCACGTGCAGGAGTGCGACGATCACGAGCAGGTAGGCGGTCACCCGGTGGTCGAACTGGACCAGGGCGTGGTTGTCGACGAAGTTCTCGATCCAGGGCTGGATCGCGAACAGGCTGTCCATCGGCGGGACGAGGGCGCCATCCATGCTGGGCCAGGTGTTGTAGACGAGGCCCGCATGCGACCCGGCGACCAGCCCGCCGAGGAAGATCTGTCCCAGAACCAGCGCCGGCAGCAGGAACGCGACCCAGCGGATGCGATCCGGTGCCGGATCGACCGTGTCGTTGCGCTGGCCGGCCGCCAGCCACACCAGCCCGGCGAGGATCAGGCTCGCGGTCGTCAGGTGCAGGGCGAGCTTTAGCGGCGCCACCGTGGTCATGCCGGGTTGGAGACCGGAGGCGACCATGATCCAGCCGATCGCCCCCTGTAGCCCGCCGAGGATGCCGAGGCTCAGAAGCCCGAGTCCGAGGCGGCGGCTGATTAGGCCGCGCCACCAGAACACCACCAGCGGCAGGAAGAAGACCAGGCCGATCAGCCGGCCGAGGACGCGATGGCCCCATTCCCAGCCGTACAGGACCTTGAACGACGCCAAACCCATGCCCTGGTTGAGAATGGCGTATTGCGGCGTGTCCTTGTATTTGGCGAATTCTGTGGCCCAATCCGCGTCCGACAGGGGCGGCACGATCCCGGTCACGGGGCGCCACTCGGTGATCGACAGGCCGGACCCGGTCAGGCGCGTCGCGCCGCCGACCGCCACCATGGCGACCACGAGCGCCGCGATCAGGTAGAGCCACGCCCGCACGGCGCCCGATCGGTGGTCGCCCGAGACTCTCATCACCTGCATCCCTTCCGCGGTTGCCGGGATGTCCCGGCCCTGGCGACGCGTTAGGGGATGCGCGCAAGACGGGCAATGTCGGTGGCGCCGCAGCCCGCGGCAGAGCGCGCGTTGCCAACCGGGGCCGCGGACGATAGCCGTTTCACCTCAGGGGGAGACGAGGCTGTGGGAATCGTGATGCGTCGCCGCACCCGCACATTGATCGGCACCGTCACGATGCTGGCCTTCGTCTGCCTGTACGGGCCGCTGGCCATGGCCCTGGCCGACAGTCGCATCGCCGAGACCCCGGCGGCGATCCAGGCCGTGCTCTACTCGATCCTCGGGATTGCCTGGATCTTCCCGCTGATGCCGCTGATCCGGTGGATGGAGCGCCCGGACCGTTAGGGGCGACCCCTCGATTTTGCCGCACTCGGGCGCCAGAAGCCTGGAATCCGAGGTCGAGATCCCCGTTCGTGTATCGCTTGCCCCTGCGCCTCAAGCATCTGGCCGCACTTGCCGTGCTGCTCGCGCCGTGTCCGGTCCTCGCACAAGGTACGCCACGTTCGATCGGGGAGTGCGAGCGGCTGAAGAATGACCTCGCGTACAACCAATGCTTGGCGATGTTCGGACCGGCAGCCCGGAATGTCGCGGGCGGTTACGCCTCCGCCGACGCGGCCGCTGCTCCGGCGCTCGCCGAAGCGCTGCCGCAGGCGGAAGAGGCCGTCGAGGCGTCGACCGGCCGCCGGGGCCGCTACCGGTCGCGGCGCGGCGGTCGGCAATACGCCTCGTTCTCGACGAGCTATCGGCATCGCCGGCGGCGTTGAGGTTCGCCCAGCGCAAAGCTTAGATCACGGGTCTGCGCGTGTGGAGGCTGTCGGCGCGCCGCGCCGAGGGCGGATCGTGTCCCTCGACGAAGCGGCGTCCCACACAGCGCACTGGCAGACCCCGTAATCGCGCCGCCCTCTTGCGGTGCGGCTCGCTTTCCTGCGGGCTACGAGAGCCTCACACGGTGTCCGGTGCCGATTGATACCCGACCGACCCGCGGCGACCCTGGGCATGCCCAGGGTCGCGCAGGCGTGTCGGGGCGCGAGATCAAGTCTCTTTCGGGTCCGGTACCGAACCCCATGCACCAAGCCGTGCCTCCGGGTGGGACGAATCCCGACCCTACGGCAGGGCGCCGGCCTTTTCCTTGGCCTGCATGATCGTGTTGCGGCAGGCCTCGGCGTTGCCGGCCTTGTCCTCGGCGGCGGCCTTCGCAACGAGCTTCTTCGCCTCCTCGACGCCCGACGCGGTCGGCTTCACGGCGGCATCGCCCTTGGTCAGGGCCGGCGGGGTCGCGAGCGCCTTGTCGGAATGCGACGAGGTCGTACCGCCGGGCGGCGTCGTGCCGGTCACCGACGCGGCGCCCGCGCTGTCCAGGCGCTTCTGCAGCGTGGACACCTCGTCGGCGCACGGGGTCGCCCAGGCCGGGGTGGCGGCGGCAAGCGCCAGGGCAGCGAAGGCGAATCTCATCATCATCGAGGCGTTTCTCCACGTCGTTCAGGTCGCAACCGGCCACGACCCGCGGGGATCGCCGGGGGCCGGCCGGAGCGTCTGTCGCTCCGGGAAGAGACGCGGGGCGCCGAACCCCGTTCCTGAGACGTGAGGCCGCACGGCGTTCCGTCCCGTGGCGCCTGGAAACGCGAAAGGCGCTCCGCCCGGTCCGAAGACCGCACGGAGCGCCCTGCTAGGACGGTGATGTCTCTCAGTACTTGCGGATGATGGGCTCGGGCGACATCGGCACCGGGTCGGCGCCGAAGGCGTAGCGGATGCCGCCGTAGATCGAGAACGGCTGCGCCAGGGTCGTGGTCCGCGGATCGCTGATCCGCAGGTTGCCGGCGACCGCGCCCGGCTCGGCGAACGTGCCGAAGGTGGTGTAGCGGTTGTTGGTCAGGTTCGTGATCAGACCGAACACCTCGAGGTTCTTGGTGACCTGATACTTCGTCTGGAAGTTCATCACGTAGTAGGGCGGCAGCTTGCGGTTCAGGTTCGACTCGTCGCCGCGATAGTAGGACGACGAGAAGGCCTGGAGGTAGAGGCCGACCTGCCAGGCCGGGGTGATGAAGTAGTCGAAGCCGGTCTTGAACTGATGCGTCGGCACCAGCGGCACGACGTTGCCCCTCCGGACCTGGATCGCGCCGTCATCCGCGAGCGGGTTGTTGGGCGAGGACAGGGTGCCGTTGAACTGGAAGGTGGCGTCGATCAGGGCGTAGTTGGCATAGACCCGCAGGTAATCGGCCGTGTATTCGCTGCCGACCTCGATACCCTGACGCTGGGTCGCGGGCACGTTCACGAAGTAGGCGCGGGCGGTGTTGCCCGGGGTGGCGAGCGACAGGATGTCGTTCGCCAGGTCGGTGCGGAAGGCGCCGATCTTGTAGGTGATGACGCCGCCATCATAGGTGTTCGGCAGCGCGCCGCGGAAACCGACCTCGTAGGTCCGACCGGTCACCTGCTTGAGCGGCGGATCGGCCACCAGCGAGTTCGGCAGCAGGCACGGCCGGTCCGGGTTGGCGCAGGCCAGTTCCAGCGGCGTCGGCGCGCGGTTCGATTCCGAATAGCTGCCGTAGAGGTTGACCGCGTCGGTGAAGCGGTAGGTCAGGCCGGCCACCGGATTGATCTTGTTGTAGTAATGCGTGCCGGTCACGTCCGGCGAGAAGCCGGTGAGATCCTCGCTCTGGATGCGGGCGAAGTTGAGCCGTGCGCCAGCGGTGAGCGACAGCCGGTCGGTCACGTCGAGGGTGTCGAGGGTGTAGAGGCCCATATAGAGGTTCGAGCCGTTGACCGAGCTCGGCGCGATGCCGAGCGCCCCGGCGGTTCGGAGCTGCGGCGTGCCGAGGCCCGGGATGTTGCCGTAGAACGGGTTGCTCGGATCGGTGGTGATCGACAGGTTCGGGTTGATCACGCCCAGGGTGCTGGACGACTTGAACGAGTAATTGGCCGCATCGATGCTGCCGCCGACCACGAAGGTGTTGGGCAGGCCGAACACCCGGTCGCGGTTGGCCGCCTGGATCGATCCGCCGAAGCCCGTGGCCTCCGTGTTGGTCACGTCGAGGGTGCCGTACGGAACGTTGGCGCGGAACGGGATGCGCTGGTTCTGCTGGCCGAGGATGAGGAACTGGTTGCGGAAGGCCAGCTGCGATTGCCCGGCCCCCGGGCTGAAGCCGTCATCCTCGAAGCAGAGGTTGCCGCGGAAGCTGGAGCGGGTGCTGCAATTCTCGAAGTTGCCGTCGTTGCCGTCGACATAGGTCTGGCTGAAGCGGCGGAAATAGGCGTTGCCGGCGAGATCCCAGGTCGGTGACACGTCGACCCGGCCGGTGAGCTGGATGGTGCCGACTTCGGTGGTGGTGGTCTGCGGGTAGGTGAAGATCGCCCGCGGGTCGCGATGGGTGAAGTCGACCGGCGTCGCGGCGGCGGCGCCGAAGAAGCTGCGGGCGGCGAGCCCGATCAGGTGGAATTCCGAATCCTGCGAGCGGTAGCCGATATCGCCGTAGAGCCGACCGATCGTGCTCGGGCTCTCGTAGCGCCAGCCGCGGTCATTCAGGCCGTCGCCGGTGAAGTAGACGCTCCACGGGCCCGAAACCTTGCCGTATTCGATGTAGCCCGCGGTGCGTGCGTCCGAGCCGCCGAACGCGGTGATCTCGGTGCCCTGCCAGGTGAAGCCGTTCTTCATCTGGATGTTGATCGCGCCGCCGAGCGCGTTGAGGCCGAAGACCGGGTTGCCGGTGACGACGTCGATCCGCTGGATCGCCTGCGGCGGGATCAGGTCGAAGTTGACGATGTCGCCGAAGGCTTCGTTGATGCGCACGCCGTTCTGGTAGACGGCGAGGCCCTGCGGCACGCCCTGGACCGGCGAAGCGGTGAAGCCGCGATAGGTGACGTCGGGGCGGTTCGAATTGCCCTGCGAGTCCGACAGGTTGAGGCCCGGCGTGCGCCGGGCGAGGGTCGCCACGACGTTGTCGGTGCCACGGTCGACCGTGATGTCGCTGGCCGTGACGGTCTCGACCGTGCTGGGGATCTTGTAGAGGGGCTGCTCACTGCCACGCAGGCGCACCGGGCCGATCGGCGGCAGCGCCGAGCCGGCGGGCTCCAACCCACCCGGGCCGTTGAGGTTCTGGACGCGGCTCGAATTGCCGCCGCCCGAGCCGACCGGCGAGGTGGAGACGACGCTGATTTCGCCCAGCGTCACGGCGTTCTGTGCCTGCGCGGCGCAGGGCAGCATCGCCCCGCCTAGAACCGACGCCGACGCGACGAGGCTGCTCCGAAGCGCCCTCAATGACATTCCAATCCCCTTGCCGTGAACCCGCGCTCGTTGCTGTCGAGCTTGTGATCACTCTTGGCCGGGGACGGAAAAGGACACAATTGACTGGAAACCACGTGCGCCGTGTTTCGGCAACCTTTCGGAAATACCGAACTCGAACGCCAACGCACGTGATGTAACGGCAACAGTTTTTATAACGATTTCAGAGGCTTAGGGATAATCCGGCAAGACATCCGGGACGTTTTGGCAATCTCGCCCGTCGGTCTCTGAGCTTCGATTTAGAGCCGGGCTTGAATCAGTCGTGCGATCTCGCCGAGGCGCTGCTCCAGCAGCTGAGGCACCTCGCAGACATAGGTGAGCGACTGGCTGCGCTCCTGGAAGATGCGTCGGTCCCAGGCGAACTTGGTCTCGAGGTCCGACTGATCCTTCGGCAATTCGGTCGCGTCCGTGGCGCTCGGCGCGTCCTTGGTCTGGCTGATCTTGTCGGCCTCATCGCGGACCCGCTCGGCCATGCGGCGCTGTCCCTGGGCATAGCGGGCGATCCCGCCCATCACCTTGTCGCGCTCGCCGTTGATGACTTCGAAGACGCCGGCATAGACATGCGTCAGCGCCTTGTCCTTCGCATCCTTGTCGGCCCCGAGCTTCGCGACGAAGCCGTCGAGCAGCGGCGCCACTTCCGTCAGCTCGGTGCGGCGGGACGCGATCTTCTGCGCCAGCACTGCCGCGTCGTTGTCGCTGCCCCAATCGCCGGCCGCCGCGATATCGGGCCCGGTCCAGAACTGACCCGGGCTCAAGGTTGCGACCTTGCGCTGGACGCAGGGCCAGTCCGGATCCTGCCGGGGCTGGGCGAGGACAGGTCCGGCCGTGAGGGAAAGACCGAGGGCAGTGGCGAGAATGCGGGCGGCGATACGGGTCATCGAGGGGTTCCGTCAGTTGGTTTCGCCGGCCGGGCCGCCGCGCCGGGCCATGATGCCGCGACCGGGATCGTAGGCGACGACCGCCATGCCGAAGAAGGCCAGCGTCACGCCGATGACGACCGCGCAGGCGACCGGCTCGAACTGGAGATAGAGGGCGAAGCGGACGAGTTGGACCGCGTGGCTGAACGGGTTCAACTCGCAAATCCAGTAGAGCGTTTCCGAGGATTCCCGGATCCGCCACAGGGGGTAGAGCGCCGAGGAGGCGAAGAACATCGGGAAGATCACGAAGTTCATCACGCTGGCGAAGTTCTCGAGCTGGCGCACCAGCGACGACAGGAACAGGCCGATCGCCCCCAGCATGAGACCGGAGGCCAGGAAGGCCGGCAGCGCCGTGAGGTATCCGAGCGTCGGGATGTCGGTCTCCCAGAAATAGGCCACCGCCAGGAACGCGTAGGCCTGGACGATCGACACCGAGACGCCGGCGATCAGCTTGGCGAGCAGCAGCAGCCAGCGCGGATAGGGTGAGGTCAGCAGCACCTTCATGGAGCCGACCTCGCGGTCGTAGACCATCGACAGCGACGATTGCATGCCGTTGAACAGCTGGATCATCACCGCCAGCCCCGGCACCACGTAGACCTCGTACAGCACGTAGGTCTGGTAGGGCGGCTCGATGGAGACGCCGAGCGTGTTCCGAAACCCGGCGGCGAAGATGAACAGCCACACCAGCGGCCGGACCAGCGCGGAGAAGAACCGTTCCTTCTGATTGAAGAAGCGCAGCAACTCCCGCCGGACAATGCCGCCCAGGCAGATCAGGTAGCCGACCGCATCGAGCCGGCCCACCTGGCGGGCGGTTTTCTGGGAGGGCGGCGCCGGGACGGCGGTGGCGAGGGGCGTCGTCATGTGAACTGACTCATGTCGAACGGCGCGCCTTTGATTTCGCAGCGAGGGCTAGGGCCGGAAACACGCACCTCCCCCTCCCCCGCAGAGGGGGGAGGGAGCGCGCGCGTATCGTTCGGTCGCCCATCACGCCGCCGCCCTCCCCGGTTCGGCGACGAGCCGGCGGAATGCGTCGGCCAAGCCTTCGCCCGGCGCACCGATATCCCCGGCCCGGCCCCGGGCGACGATACGCCCGCGATGCAGCACCACGGCCTCGTCGTCCGCGGAAATCTCCTCGAAGATGTGGGTCGCCCAGAGGACGGACAGCCCCTCCTCCCGCACGAGGGCGCGGACGATCGCCACGATGTCGGCGCGGGATTCCAGATCGAGCCCGACGGTCGGCTCGTCGAGCAGCAGCAGGTCAGGCCGGTGGATCAGCGAGCGGGCGATCTCGATCCGGCGCGACTGGCCGCCCGAGAGCGTGCGGACTTTGTCGTGGCGCCGGTCCGCTAGGCCCACGCGGTCGAGCAATTCGGACACCCGCAGCTTCCCCGCCGTGCGGGTGATACCGTGGAGGCTGGCGTGATAGAGCAGGTTCTGCTCGACGGTGAGATCGGTATCCAGCGTCCGGGCCTGGAACACCACGCCCAGCCGGGCCAGGGCCCGGGACGGCTCGCGATCGAGCCCGTGGCCGAAGATCGAGACCCGGCCGCTCTGATTGGTGTAGAGCCGGGTGATCACGGAAAACAAAGTCGTCTTGCCGGCGCCGTTGGGCCCCAGCAGGGCCGCGAACCGCCCCCGCTCGACCGTGAGCGACACGTCGTCGAGGGCCGCGCGCGCCCCGAACCGATGGCCGACATGCTCGACCAGCAGGGCCGTCTCGCTCATCGGCCGAGCGCCTTGCGCGCATCCGCGACGGCGTCGAGGCACTCGTCGAATTCGCCTTCCTTCTGCTCGCGCTCGGCGACGCGGAGGGCTTTTTTCAGTTTAGGCAGCGCGGCCTCGGATGGGTTCGCGACCAGCGCATCACGGATCATCGTGATGCCCGCGGCGCAGGAGGCGGCGTCATCGGCCGCGAAGGCGGGCGTGGTCACAAGAAGGGCGAAAACGCCCAGCGCGAACCCCCTCCCCCCTCTGCGGGGGAGGTCGGCCCCCGAAGGGGGTCGGGAGAGGGGAGCGACGGCGCAGGAGGAGGCCGTGGCCTTCATACCGAACCCGCCTTGTCCGGAAGCCGCGCTCCCCTCTCCCGACCCGGGCTGACGGCCGGCCCACCCTCCCCCGCAGAGGAGGGAGGGAGATGCGTTTGTGGCCTCGCGCCACATTCTGAAACCGGCGCCCATCACTTCACCGTCAACGTGCCGGTCATGCCCTTCGCCTCGAGGCCACGGGCCTCCCATTTGTAGGCCCCAGGCTTGATCGCGACGAACTCGACAGCGATCTCGCCCGGCTCGTCGAACTCCAGGTGATCGGGCGCGCCGCCGCCATGGATCTCCTTGTGCTCGATGACGATCTGGTTGAGCCAGATGTAGCGGAAGAATTCGGGCGCGTAGAACTTGTACTCCTGGCCACCCTTGGCGACGATGCGCAGCCGGTAGGCCTTGCCGGATTCCAGCGTAATATCCCGGTTCTCGACCGCGAAGTCGTTGCCCTGGTCGTCGCCGAGGACGAGGTCGGGCAGGTTCTCCCGCTTCTTGGTCAGGTCGAGGGCCGAGGCCGGCCCGGCCGCGAACAGGCCGGCCAGGGCGAGGGCTGCGATCCGAAACGTCGGCGTCATGTCGTTCCTACCCGTATGCCGCCGGTCCGGCGGTCCTGTTCCGCATCATGGGCGCCGGGCCGGCCCTGCCGCTTTCCCCGCGCACCGGCCAAGTCAAAGAATCAATTCGGGGAGATGGCCACGCCCCAGGGCAGCAGGCCCACCGGGATGCTCTTGACCACCTTCTCGGCGGCCACGTCGATCACGGAAACGTCGTTCGACGTGCCGTTCGTGGTGAACAGCATCTTCTGGTCGGGCGTGAAGGCGAGCTGCCAGACGCGCTGGCCCACCGGGAGGTATTTCTCGACCGCGTAGGTCTTGGCGTCGATGACCGCGACCCGGTTGGCCGGGCCCAACGCCACGAACGCCTTGGTGCCGTCCTTGGTGATGCGGATGCCGACCGGCTGGATGGCCTCGTCGTTCACGCTGGGGATCTTGAAGGTGATCTTCTTCACCACCCGGCGCTGCGCCACGTCGATCACGCTGACCGTGCCGCCGACCTCGGAAGACACCCACAGGAACTTGCCATCGGCGGTGAACTCGGCAAACCGCGGCCGCGCATCCACGAGCACGTTGTCGATCACCTGAAAGGTCTTGGTGTCGATGAAGTGCGCCATGTTCGTGGTTTCGGAGGTGTTGACCAGGATCTTCCCATCCGGCGACAGGCCCATCCCCTCCGGCTCGACCCCGACCGGGACCTCAGCCAGGACCTTGTTCTTCTCGATGTCGATGATCGTGACTTGGCTGTCGTCCTCGTTGGCGACGTAGAGCGGGTTGCCCGAGGCATCCAGGATGAACTGCTCGGGATCCGGGCCGGAGCGCAGGGAGCGGACGACCTTGCCGGAGCTGGCATCCAGCACGTCGATCCGGTCGTCGTCGCTGGCGCAGACGAACACCTCCTTGCCGTCCTTCGACACGGTGATTCCGCGCGGCCGGCGCCCGACCTTCCATGTGGCGGTCACGGCCATCGTGGTCGTGTCGATGACGCTGACGGAGTTGCCCTTCTCGTTGGTCACGTAGGCGGTGTAGGCCAGGGCCGGCCCGCCGAGGGCGAACCACGCTCCGAGGGCGATACCACTCAGACCTGCCTCGACGCGGCGGCGCATACGAATCCTCCCTGGGTGCCCTCGTCGGCACTCTCTGGCACCAACTGTAGTGCGATCTTGGCCGGTTGCGAGGGGATGCGGCGTTCGCGGCTGCGACCGATAGACCTCGCGCACCGGGATCTACAGCGAGGCTTATCCCTAGAACGTCGGCGCTGTGAAGGGCGCGTCGTCGGCTGCGCGTATGATCGCGGCAGCGTGATGGGCGCCGTCGGTCGTGAGGGGGGGCGATGGAGCCGGAGACCCTGTCAAACGGGGCGTCTGCGTGCGCGGCCTCATCCGCGGAGGCAGTGGGTCTCCAACGACCCAGACGCGCCACGCGCGGTATTCAAGCGAGGTGACGGCCGTTGACTGCAAGCGTGGGGCCGATCGTCAAGCGTCACGAACGGATCGCAGGAAGCGGCGCATCCGAGCCGGGCCCGACGTTCCCTGCGCGCCGAGCAGCCCAATGTGTTCCGGCCCCACCACAGACGTGATCGGTGACCGTCAACATCGTGGCCCCCGGAAGGAGGTCTCAGAAGAACCGCTCCTTGACCACGATCGTGTCGCCCGGCCGGACCGAATAGGTCATCGGCACGATTCCCGACACCAGGCTGCCGCCGGTATCACGGGTCAGCACGGCGTAGTCCCGGGCGGCCCGAGGCCCGAAGCCGGCGGCGATGGCCACGGCGGTCTCCACGGTCATGCCGTTGACGAAGGGGTACTGGCCCGAGGTCGTCACCTCCCCCAGGATGTAGAACGGTCGGTAGGTGTCGACCTCCACCGTCACGTGCGGCTCGCGCACGAAACCGGAGGCGAGCTTGGCCTCGATCGCCCGGGCCGCCTGACCCGTGGTCTGGCCGCCGACCTGCACGGTGCCGATCAGCGGCATCGCAATCTTGCCGGCGCCGTCGACCGCATAGATGTTCGACAGATTGTCCTGTCCGAACACGATCACCCGCAGCTTGTCGCCCGCCGAGAGCGGGTAGCGCGCGCCGATCGAGCCGGTGCCGGTGGCATCGAGCTGATCGGTGCGGAAGGTCGGACGCAGGCAGCCGCCGAGCGCCAGAGTCGATCCAAGAGCGAGAAGGAGAGCGCGCCGGTTCATCACCATCGCCGTCATGGGTTCCAAGTCGGGGTGGTGTAGGCCGTTAAGGTTAATGAATCTTGATGATTCTACCCTCCAGTTCCGAACAGATCGGCACGGCACGCATCTTAACGTCCAAGCAACCTTAACGACCTCTAATAGCGCCCGGACGGCAATGCTTGTCATCCGGTCGGCCTTCGCGCTCAGAGCGTCTCATGTCTCGTATCAGCTTGCGCTCGCCTCTCGCCGTGCCCGCCGTGCGGTCCGACACCCGGGAAGGCGTCGGCCTCGCACAGGTGCCGCAGATCCTGCGCCGGTCGATCGGCTGGATCGTCGGGCCGACGCTCGTGGTGGCGCTGGGCGCTGGCCTCTTCGTCAACGTGGTGAGCCCGCGCTACACCGGCGAGGCGAAGCTGATCCTGGAGAGCCGCGATCCGGCCTTCGCCCGCACGGCTCAGGAACGCACCGACCAGCTCGCGCCGATCGACGAGCAGGCGGTGGCGAGCCAGGTCCAGGTGGTGATGTCGCGCGACCTCGCCCGGGAGGCGATCCGCCGGCTCAAGCTCGTGGGCAATCCGGAATTCGATCCGGGCTCGGGCAGCATCGGCCCGGTGCAGCGCGTGCTGATGATGCTCGGCATCGGCGCCAATCCCCTCGACCGCCCGGCCGAGGACCGGGTGCTCGATGCCTATTTCGAGCATCTGCTGGTCTATCCGGCCGGCAAGTCGCGCATCCTGGCGATCGAGTTCCGCGCCAAGGACGCCAAGCTTGCGGCCGACGGCGCGAACACGATCGCGCAGCTTTATATTTCGTCGCTCGAGGCCGACAAGGTCGACACCGCGCGCTACGCGTCCTCCTGGCTGGGCGGCAATATCGACGGGTTGCGCAAGCGCGTCGCCGAGGCCGAGGCGAAGGTCGAGGCGTTCCGGGCCAAGAACGGCCTGGTCGGCAGCGGCGGCGCCGCCGGTCAGCCGCTGACCACGCAGCAGCTCGGCGAGCTGTCGAGCCAACTGTCCCAGGCCCGGATCCTGAAGGCCGACCTCGCCGGCCGGGTGAAGGCGATAAAGGATCTGATCAAGGACGGCCGCGCCTACGAGATCACCGAGGTGGCCAACAACGAGGTGATCCGGCGCATCGTCGACAACCGCATCGCCGTGCGGGCGCAGCTGGCGCTCGAATCGCGCACGCTGCTGCCGGCCCATCCGCGAATCAAGGAGCTTCACGCGCAGCTCGAGGACCTCGACGCCCAGATCAAGACCTCCGCCGAGCGCGTGGTCCGCACCCTGGAGAACGACGCCAAGATCGCGGGCTCCCGGGTCGACAGCCTTCAGGCCGCCGTGGATGGCCAGCAGGACGTGGTCGTGAAGGGCAATGCCAGCGAGATCCAGCTTCGAGCGCTGGAGCGTGAGGCCAAGGCGCAGCGCGAGCAGCTCGAATCCTACCTGTCCCGCTACCGCGAGGCCGCCGCCCGCGACGGCGAGAGCGCCACGCCCGCCGATGCCCGCATCGTCTCGCGTGCCGTGACCCCGGAAGTCCCGTCCTTCCCCAAGAAGCTGCCGATCGTCGGCTTCGCGACGCTGGTGACCCTGATGCTGGCCATCGGCGGCGTTCTGGCCAGCGCGCTGCTCTCGGAATCCGGCCGCCGCGAACAGGATGCCGAGGCCGATCTTGATCCGGCCGACCGCCGCACGCGCCGCGAACCGGAGCTGGAGCGCCCGGGTTTCGCCTTCCCGGAGGCGATGCCTCCGGCCCAGTGGTCCGAGACGGCGGAAGGTGTCGAGGCAGCCGAAGCCCCGGCCGCACCGCCCGCCATCGCACGGGTGCCCGCGGAGGCCTACGACCTCGCGCCGCTGATCGCCCGTCTCTCGGCCGTCGCCCGGGAGCCCGGCGATCGCACCGGCCGTCGGATCCTGGTGATGGAAACGGAAGTGTCCCACGGCGACCAGTCCCTGCACGACGCGCTGGTCCGTGCGCTCGGCCGTAAGGCCAGCCTCGTCACTATCGATCTGAATGGCGAAAGCCCCGAACTGGGCTTCACCGATCTCATGGCGGGCGACGCCGCCTTCCTCGACGTGATCCAGCCGGCGGCTGGCAGCGGCCTGCACCGGATCGGGGTGGGGCGCGCCGGAGCCGAAGCGCTGTTCGACGAACCCGATGCCCTCAGCCTGACCTTCGAGGCTCTCGCCGAGGCCTATGATTGGGTCGTCTGCCGGCTTCACGCCGCTCCGGGCGCCGTCGACCTCCTCGAACTGACGGGCGGCTACATGGACAGCGTCGTCATCGCGTCGAACGCGTCCGCCGAGGATCCGGCCCTGGCCGACCTCTACGCCATTGCGGAGGACGCGGGCGCCGGGCAGATCCTGGTCGCTCAGGACCACGCGGCAGACCACGCCGCGACGGTTGACCGCTCGGCTCCGGACCTCCGGCTCAACGCCGCTTGAGTCGAGACCGCGGTGTCAGCGTTCGCAGGCGTCAAGCCACGGCCTCACTCCCCCCCCGCGCCCTCATCCTGCGGTGCCCGCGCCAGCGGGCCTCGAAGGCGCCCTCAAGGGATCGCGCGGCTGGCTGGAGGCCTCCTTCGAGGTCTCGGCTTCGCTCCGCCGCCTCAGGATGAGGGCATTGAGTGGGGGCGCCGCTGCTGACGGCCAGACGCGT
>Ga0182225_1000008_pt1 | contig 19237 bp, 18 predicted proteins | sample G6R1MG_26_FD_129662 | JGI IMG/M metagenome (GOLD analysis project Ga0182225, IMG submission 129662) | Miscanthus phyllosphere microbial communities from Michigan, USA - G6R4_NF_03OCT2016_LD1 MG | ecosystem: Host-associated > Plants > Phyllosphere > Phylloplane/Leaf | place: USA: Michigan... | reverse complement strand
ATTGTTTTTTTTTGTACGTGTTGTTGAACTTGTTATCTGATTCGTGCTTGAAGTATTGAATTGTATTGAATGACTGAGCCTCTGCTCCGTGTGGAAGTAATGTGGAACTGTGGAAGTAAAGCACGGTCACACGGATTTATTGAAATCAATGTTGCTTTTCTCTTTAATTAGTCCTTCTTTATCTTTACAAAGAGAAAAGGGGTTACCCAGCCCTGCAATATGTTCAATCACCACTATGCCTTTACTCTTTAGTTAAAGTACTAATGCTCCATCCAGCTCCTCCCATTATTTTGTCTTTCGAAAGAAAAAACACATATTCACGACAAGTAGACGCCTCTATGCTCACGTTGAATCAAAATGAATCTTAACTCACACTGTACGCTGACTTGGCACTATGGGCCCACTTGTCATCCCTTCTCTGTGAAAGATTCTCGTTGGTGGTGTGGATAACCAAAGCAGGGTGTGCATAAAGATATTGGTAAGGACAATCTCTTGTGGGGCATCTGATGCAGTGATAAGGAACTCATTTGAGGAGATTTCCGAGTTGATCCAACTGTCCTATCTTTCAATTCGCTTATAGAATTTGTGGGCAAGGACGCATATCTTCAGCTGAGGAAATCTTCAGTGGGCTAAGAGATCCAGGGCTAATCCCTGATGTGGTCACATATATAATATGCAAATCTCAGGATGCTGCGGCGATTCCACTAGAGCTTTTGAGCTGCATGAAGAAATGTCAAGGTGCTCGCATCAAACCTACATTGAGGACATATTATGCACTTGCCATTGCATTGATTAATGCAGGAAGGATATAATAGGTGGACAGTTTATATCGACAAATGTTGGATGGAGAGTAACCCGCATGTAAAAAATGCTCTTGCGGGCCTATGCAAAGTGTGGGGATGAATTTCAGGCAGTAGCTCCTCAGAAGGAGATGACGTAGAGAGGAATTTTGATGAAACAAAAGGTTGGCGGATTGCTTACTACTAGGTTGGATCGGATGTCAACCTGTGGAGGCACCATTTGTTACTATTGGACAAATTCCTTCTTTCTTTCCGAAACGAAACCCAAGTCAAACTTGGACGTACCTCTCAAGTACTTTAAGACTCATTTCACTGCCTCCCAATGAGCTTTCCCTGAATAAGGAAGAAACCTGCTTACTAAAAAAACTGCATGCGCAATGGTTGGCCGAGTACATACCATAGCGTATATCAAGTATCCAACCGCTGACGAATAAGGAATGGAAGCCGCTTTAGTAAAACTAGATCTTGCTGCTGCAGGTGCAGACAGGTATTCTATTCCAAAGGACTGATAATATTTGGTGTAAGGGATTCTATGCAAACATTGACCACTCGTATGGATAGCTTGGTAGCCTCACAACCATCTGCAAGCACTCAAGGGAGACTTCCAGCTCAACCTGAAGTTCACCCTCGTGGTCATTGTGGAGCCATTACTACTCGGAGTGGCAAGACTACAACTGATCCTCTTCTCCCAACGCCACCGTTGTATGTACCACCTGCCTTCCGGCCTAGCCAGCCAATGGCTTCTCCACAGGACCAGCAGGTACCTCAGCAGTCCACTACTACTACTGCTGGACAGCCTAGTTCTTCTACACCACCAGCTATAGCTCCTAATGATCCATCATCAATCAGTTCGACTTCAGTTCCACCTACCAAGCCGAAGCAGCCATTTCCAGAACGGTTTGAGAAGTCAAGTGAAGACAAGCAGTTTGCTAAGTTTCTTGAGATGATTCAAGATGCGCAGATTACCATCCCCATCCTTGATGCTGTCTTACATGTTCCGATGTATGCAAAGTTCTTTAAGGAGCTGCTCACAAAGAAGCGAAACATTAACGAGCCAGAAGTGGTTACTCTTACTAAGGAATGCAGTGCAGTCATTCAAAATAAGAGACCCCCCAAGTTAGATGACCCAGGCAGTTTCTGTATTCCATGCTTGATAGGATCTCAAAGTTTCCGTGCTTTATGTGATCTTGGCTCTAGTGTGAGTGTGATTCCCCTCTCTGTCTGCGAGGCACTACCTTTGGGTGATGTACGGCCGACTACCATGACTCTCCAGCTTGCTGATCGCACTTATCGCCATCAGGCAGGCATTTTGGTTGATGTCCCTGTGATAGTTGGTAACTTCGCATTTCCAGTTGATTTTGTTGTCTTGGAGATGGAGGATAAGAGCGAGCCTATTATTTTGGGGAGACCCTTTCTAGCTACTGCAGGGGCTGTCATCGATGTGAAAGATGCTAAGCTCACGCTTCAATTTGGTGAGGAGAAAGTATCATTTGACATGAGGCATCCAACTCACCTTCCTCACTGTCCAGACCTGTGTTTCACCATTGATGTGATTGATGAGTGTGTTACTGAGACATATTTGAGTTCAGAGGATGTGTCAGCATTGGAGGATGAGAAGTCTATTCTTTATAATGAGCATACTTCTATTGATCCATCTCCTGTAGCTCTAATTGATTCTTCTCAGGAGGCTTCTCTTACTTATGATCTTATACCATCTTCAGCTCCTAAGGTAGATCTGAAACCTCTTCCTGAGCATTTGAGATATGAGTTTCTTGGATCTGATAATACATATCTTGTTATTGTGAGTTCTCATCTGACTCCTATGGAGATTGACCGTCTTCTTGAAATTCTTCGTCGATATCGAGCTGTCATAGGATATTCTATAGATGATATGAAGGGTATCAGCCCTACAGTCTGCATGCATCGAATCTTTCTCGAGGATGATGTTAAGCCGACGCGCGAGCACCAGCGTAGGCTTAATCCTCATTTGCAAGAAGTTGTAAAGAAAGAGGTATTGAAGCTTCTTGGTGCTAACATCATTTATCCTATCTCTGACAGTCAGTGGGTCAGTCCAATTCATATTGTACCCAAGAAAGGAGGCATGACTGTTTTAGCAAATGAGAAAGGTCAAATGATTCCCACTAGGACTGTCACCGGTTGGCGCATGTGTACAGATTATCGCAAGCTTAACAAGGCCGCCCGGAAGGATCACTTTCCTTTGCCTTTTATTGATCAGATGCTTGAGAGGTTAGCATGTCATTCTTATTTCAGCTACCTCGATGGGTACTCAGGCTTCTTGCAGATTCCGATACATCCGTCGGACCAGGATAAGACAACATTTACCTGTCCTTATGGTACATTTGCTTACCGACGGTTGCCATTTGGTCTCTGTAATGCCCCAGGGACTTTTCAGCGATGTGTCATGTCTATCTTCACAGATTTGATTGAGAAAATCATGGAGGTCTTCATGGATGATTTCACTGTCTATGGACGGGACGGAATTTTGATGACTGTTTGGCCAATCTTGAGATTGTTCTACAGCGTTGTCTTGAAGCTGATTTGGTACTCAATTGGGAGAAGTGTCATTTCCTGGTTCAAGAGGGTATTGTCCTCAGTCATTTGGTTTCCTCGCGAGGAATTGAGGTTGATAAAGCCAAAGTTGAGGATCGCTTGCCTCCTCCAGTGAAGGAAGTCCGTAGCTTCTTGGGTCATGCGGGTAATCACATGCGTGAGCGGATCGAGCTATTATATAATAAGTAACGGCTGAAAAAGCAATTCTTGGTAGATCCACTTGTTAAGGCGCGGAAAGCCGTGTTCCTTCTCAGCTCACGCTTTCCTGATTGATTTGAAAGACCCTACACACCACCGTATCCTTGGCTTTCTTCCCACTTTCAAAGAACTGGCTATCATTCTTTCTATTCTATCTCCTCGCTTGAGGTCTTATGCTTCTTCTTAAAGGGGTTATGCCACTCCGAGTCCATCAGTGTTGAAGGAATGGACAGAGACAGGCAAAGACAAAGTGCTGATTTGACTACCGATAGAGAGCAGAGCTAGAGACAAGATGCCTAGGACCTGGAGGAGATCCATAAGAACCAAGTCGTGGAGAAGATAGCATCAAACTGGAGATAATAAACCTAACTCTCCGTGCTTTAATCGAGAATGGATACAGGGTCGTCGAGCGAAACCTTTATTAGGGGGTAGACCTACCTTGTTTTGTTGACTTATTGCTTTCCAGCAAAGCGTGCCGGCCCTATCTCTAAAGCACCAAACTTCCACATTTTAGGAGATGCCCTATCTTCCCTTAAAGAGCCAGCTTATTGAATAGAGCTGTCACTCCTTACCTTATCTAAGACCCCTTCGGGATATCTTTTGAAAACCTTTTCTCTGAAAAGAATAGATCGATCCCTTGCCCGCTCGATTAAAGAAAGTGGGATCTGGCCTTGCATTTTTGAGATAGGGCTCCCTCACGGCATTCTTGCTCTTGCATTTGAAAGTCGAATCGGGATTCCATCTATAGAAAGGTACCGAATGGAACTAGTGAATGTGTATGCCGAACGTAGGCAGGTATACCTGACCTTTGATATTAAGCTATGATCTCTCTTCTCTCTCTTGAAGTTCCCACAAAGCGACTCTGAACCTAAGACCGGGTTGTGGGATGTCTTTTGATATTCTAAACAAAGAAAAACGACATTTTTTTTCCCTAAATGAAAGAAAAGGTCGAGCTTAAGCCGATTCCATTGCGGAAAGAAAAGAGGCTCTCCCATTCCCACCTGATACGTCAAAAGCAATTGACTAATAAGGGGAACCAACCAGTCGAATTCGATTGATTATGTCACTCCGCATTACTAAAAAAGGGCAGCTGCTTTCTACTAAAATGGGCTTTGGCACTCCTTCCGCTATTACTCGAAAAAAAAATAATAGATCGGTCGTTCTGACTACGTCAAAGGCTCGTTTCACTCTAATTTAAAGGCTGTAACTCCTACTTATTTATATTAATTAAAGCTTGCCCATGGCTGCTTTCTTCCCATTCTTTCTTCTTTCCACTAATCTAATGGTTGAATTCTCCCATCGAGAGGTTATGATACTAGCAAGAGTCCTATTCTTCTCCTCTCGATCCTACCTTGGGTTATGTTTGACAGGGATGGTCAGTGAACTTCTACTGGTTTCAAAGGAGGATAGAGATCCATTGGGGAAGGCTCGAAAGGTTATTCGATATCAAGGTTGACCCTCGACGCGCCGCAGCCACTATTTTGACTCCTTTTATGCAATTATGAACGAAACTTTCTCGATTCCAATGCAACTTATCCTTTTGGAGTTGACGTAACAAACTACGCGAGCCTCCCGATGAAGCCAACAGAAATCCTATCCGAATACTAAAAATAAAAGGCAATTTCATTATGGTGGTATACCAGCCGCCAGTTCTGGAACTTCCAGTTCCAATCGGAGCATATAGATCCGTAAATGGATTTGTATGTATAGCCACTTCAGTCGTGCTCCTCGTTTCTCGAATGGAAAAAAAGTATCTTCTTTCTGGGAACATGCTAAACCAGAAATTCTTATGTTCGTGATTCTTCATCCACCGATGCAGAAAATCTTCCAGTTTTCCATTCTCATATGAGGCAGGAAAGTTTATGGGCAACAGGTCGGCACGAAGTGATTCATCATGTTCAAACATGAACCTTTCGCTCGTTGGGGACGGTTTATAAATCAAAAAATTCCCACAAATGGAATGAGAAGTGGGTCCATGTAAATGATCGAGACCTCGCAAACAACAACGTTCCTTCCCCATATGGAGTTCGGGACCCAAAGGCAATCGTTGAGTGAACTGTATCTTATTCGTATTAGTTGACCTAAGCTGCACCATTATTGCAGGGGTGGGGCTCGGCCTCCGAACCGTACGTGGGACGAGTTTCTGCCTCATACAGCTCGGGCCGAAGACCGGGGAAGTTGAGGAGAGATGGGGAGACCCAACTGCTGCCGGTCGGGACGGACAGGAAAGGGGGCGGGGATAAGCTTGTGAAGAAGCAAGCTTATTGCCCCACCCCCAAAAAACAAACCGACCCAGCAAGAAAACGTATGCGCTTTAGCAACAAAGCGCTCATCCCTTGCTTGTTGCTTCGCGTTTCCATCCCAGTCCATTCCGGGATAGGCGGCTAATATAATATGTGCAGTAGTCGTCGTCTGACCAATCGGCTCGGACACCAGACCGCTTGTGCCCGCCCATTCTGTCTCGCACTAAATGGAATGGCTCTCTTAGTTACGCTGTGCCCCGACCCGAGTCCCCACGTCCGCTTTTATCCGCCCGCAACCCGGCCAACACAACATTAGGGCCGTCCCCCCCCCATTCTATGCTGACCCGGGCCGGGGCTCGCTTTTTGGGAAGCCCGTTCCCACCGCGCTCACGGCCCGGCTGGCCTGCCTGCGGTAGTGGGAATTCTCCCGTTCCCTGGTCAAAAAAGGGTTGGTTGGATGCGGGATCTACTCCACGAGGAGCGGTACGGACGTAGATGATATCATCACGACCTCTCTTTGCGTACCGCTAGGGATGCTTAACGCCACTTCGCCAACTGGCATTACCTGCGCTTTCGTGTCTCTCAGTGTGGTCAGCACTGGGTGTTTCCGAGCTGCGAGGCTTACACCCATTCGCATTAATTCATCCAAAGTTCCTTACCCTTATGCACGAATTTAGGAATAAGCCATCTTCCTATCAAGGTTAAGGAGTCAACTGAGCATCTCAGCGGCGGGATTGAATACCCGGATCGAATCAGAGTTCACGCCGCCCGCCCTGAACAAATAGAATAGGAGGCGTGGGCCACAGGTCGCACATAAGCCATCGGGTCGCACGACAGAAGAACACCCAACATAAAGATGCACACTCCTCCATGTGAAATAGAAAGATTCATCTTCACTTTTTTGTAGTAGTCGTGACCAACAGCCATCAACAGTCGGCTCGTTGGTAAGGCGAGAGCTTCAAGCCCGATTTCAGGTGGCACACCCCCCAAACAAGCACCACTCGACGAGGGGGGGGCGGGGAAAGCTACAGGCCCAAAACCTTCGACCCTTCTTTCTATATGGGGGTGCCCGGGGCACCTCATCTTGTCATTTTGTTGCTCATTCCCCTTAGGCCGAAGTGTTTGGCCTTTACTTCGGAGCGCCCGCTCACGCTTCGCTGACCTATCGCGTGGTAAAGAGAAGAGAGTACGAAAGAATTGTAAACAGAGCAGACCGCAGAAAGATTCTAAATATGACAAGTCCCCCATGGATTCGATAATAAGGAAATGAAGAACGGGAACGAAACGAAATAAAGCATTTCTAGCGGATGAGCTTCTCCCAATTTTGTCTGGTAATAGAATAGGGCGGCTTGCTTTGACCAACACTCCACTTTTTGCTCTGTCCATGGAGCGTATGAATTTCCTTGAATGTAGATAGACCAAAAAAGGGAATAAAGAGATAGGAATAGGAATTATAGTACCATTGGAAGAAGAGGCACCAGTGGGAACATCTCTACTGACGAACCATTTCAATAGTACGGGTGCTGCCGTGCCACGGGGCACGACCATGGAAGTAATGAAAAAGAAGAAGTTCTGTAGTTGGACCATCTGCTCTATCCGTTCGATTTGAGCTTCTCCAGAGAAGATGAGACGCTAAAAATGAAAGTGTTCGCAACGCATACCGAAAAAGGGTACCTATGTTGCCGACCATTAATGACTAGTTCGAAGACCAGGAGCAGGGGCACGTGCCAAGAAAGATTTGTTACTTTCCCTATGGTTTTCGAACGTTTTCAATAAAACCTTCTCGTAGAAGTATTTTCACAAAGTTTTCGGTAATATAATATTATATTAGTAGATGCTATTCGAACCCTTCCTTTTATTAAGATTAGAATTCTTATTAATATTATTATATAATTATTTTATTTTTTCATGTATATGCGTCAGACACAATCTACTAATTGATCTATATTCTGGTACCCTACTATATCATAGTCTCTACTACTAGTATTTATAATACCTCAGGAGCTCATGAGACTCTTTTAGTGAAATTCATAAGTCTCAATTCCCGAGCGATCGCACCTCGAGTTCCTTTTGGATTTCATTTCCTTCTTGATCAATGACAATCGTCATCATATCGTATTATCATACCGTTGTCACGTTTGAGTTCTTTACATGTACGTACAATTACAGCTCGTCTTACTTCTGTCTGATCTTTCTGGAGGCATTTTGGGCACTGCTTCTTTGATTACAGCAACAATAACGTCACCAATATGAGCATATCAGTGATTACCAGCTCCTAAGATTCGAATACATATCAATTCGATAGCCCCGCTCCGTTGTTATCCGCTACATTCAAAAGGGTCTGAGTGAGATGGATCTTGGAAGTCTGGTTTTTGATTGGATAGTGATCTCGGGCACGAGTGGTTGATCTTCGCGGGCCGTGAATGGCCATGGAAAGGAGTATTGATGTCAATATGTTCGATCGAGAAGATTGGACGATGAAAGACGGATCCTTTGTGGTTTGAATAATAGGCTGTGGTCTCGATATTGGGCTATGGGCTGATTGCTTTCTGTATGAGCCTCTTGTGATTGGGCTCTCGTGGGCGGATTACCCGATGTGTACTCATCTTCCAACAAAGAGGAGAGGACAGGGCTACTGCTGGTCCACGCATGATAGCTCCTCTGTGTCTTTCCGGAAATTACTTCGACTCGCAAAGGTGAAACCAGAGGAGATTCAGAGGCCCAGTTGAGAACAGCAAGCGTACAATCAATCGGTGTATGGAAGTTCGGTGAAGCTATATTATGAAAACAGAAGATTGAGCAAGTTCCCTGGCTGAGACCCGCTATTGGAAGGAAGAAGGAAGTCTACGAAGCGTCAATTCTAAGTAAGTTCGGGTCCAATTTGGTTATCCCATTTTTCTAGCAACCGCTTTGAAATTCTCACTCTTGTGCTTCGAGCTCTTTCCAAAAACAAAACCGCCCAACATCGATCCGATTGAACTTCTGACTCCTCGCTCTTCGCCCCTGCCCCTCCACCCAAACCTCCTGATCCCCAGACCAACCGGCGACGGAACCCTCAACAGCAGGCGGAGTTATATATTAGGAACCCCGTCCAATGGAGCACCCTTTTTGGTAATGGAGCTATGGGCGACATTGAGAGAAAACTCGACTACTTTTCACCTTAAACTAGGGCTGAGAAGATCGTGGCCGTCTGCCCGGAAGAAGAGCTCGTGGAGAACGAAAAAAGTAGGAATTAGTTTGAGTTACTCTAAGGGTATACTATTTATTCGGAGAGGCCCGCCTTTCGAATATCTCAATAAAGACCTCCCTAAGATCTGGGAACCCAGAGGGGCTCTTGAGATCATTTCATAAATGAATGGCTTTTTCCTCTTTCAATTCCTGCTGGGGGAAAATGGTTCCAAAGTGCTCGAAGGCGGACCTTGGCTTATTGGTGGTCGGGTTTTCATCCTGAAAAAATGGGAAAGAGGATTGGATGTCCGTAAAGACCTCTTGCAGAGCGTCCCTATGAGGGTACGGTTCCCTCAGCTCGGGCTCCACCTCTGGTCATCCAATATTATAGGAAGGATTGCTAGTACTATAGGTAAGCCACTTTATATGGAGAAGCAGACTTATACCAAATCCCCTCTCGTGTTTGCCAGGGTCTGTATTGAAGTTAATAGAGCAAAGAAGCAGCCTTCGAAGGTTTGGATCGACGTCGGAAATGGAAGCCTTGAGGAAGAATGTGTCGAATACGAATGGATTCCTCTTTCATGTACTAATTGCAAGGCCGCGGGTCATAACCGGTGAAAGTGACTCAATCTTTGGTGCCCAAGGATTCTGCACAATCTGGAATATCGACTTAATGCCTCTGAGAACTGTCAAGCTACCTCCACAGGTTCGTAAGGCTGTTAGCGCGCCCAATCCTGAGCCTGATAACCTTGCCCCAGAGCTTGAAGCGATTCCTACTGGTAATGTATGCGAGATTGGAGCCGAGCAAGCCATTGAGCATTCCTCATTACCTATGTCTAATTTCTTTTTTTTTGCGGGCTTAGAATCGGCTGTCAGCTCTGGAGATGTCATTATGTAACCAGGCCACCAATCTGAGTAACCTTCCAGTGCCTTAATCCCGGATCCTGCTGGTTCCACCTCCACTGCTCCTGTGGTTCTGGACGAGATTCTTGCTGTCTCAGTGGCCATGAAAGAGCACAATCCTTCAGCATTCTACTGGAGCAGAGAGAGTAAGTCTATATCATACTCAGAGATAGATCCCCCAGTGTCCTGGCTGCGGATAAGCCTTCTTGGATCCAGCTAGTTGGGAAGTCTATTCTATCTGCGAAAGGTGAGGGAAGTGAATGCAACTCTAAGAAAAAAGCTAAGGCTCGGAGCCAAACAAGAGCAATGAAAAGTGCCTCCAACAGAGGAGGGAGTTCCCCATCAAATCTAACCTCAAACTCCTAATGAATGTCCTCATAACGAACGCTAGAGGGATGAACAATATTGAGAAGCAGAGGGAAAGACGGGAGCTTATCAAAAAGAACAAAGCCTCTATTGTGGGAAAAGTCTGTGAAACCCGAAGTTCTAGAAGGGACATAGCCAACCGCATAAACTCTGGTTTGAATGCCCACAGAGCTACAGGAGGGAGAACCATTCAACGAGAAATGACGATCAACATGGCATATCAGTAACCGTCGTTGAATCAGTAAGCGGTTCTAGTGCTTGAGTACTAATGAGGGAAAGGGATACATAGCCTTTAATGACAAAGATAGAGAAGTTCCACAGCAAGTTCAAGAAGAGATGGCTGAGCCATACATAGATTCTATATTTCCATCGCCTAGGAGTTAAGTTCTTAGCGGCCAAACCACTCCCTTTTGTGCTCTTTCGCCCAGATAGATATCAATATCTATCTCAATCCTTTCACAGGCATAGGCGAATGCTAAAAGACAAGCATAGGCAGAAGCAGAAAGAACAGATTTACCCTATCCCAGAATCAGATCTCTAGGTTTACCAAATCCTGATCAACCAAATGTCTTGTGAAAGAGGGCTTTAAGTCAGGTCTGGAATCTTTCGAACAGAAAGAGGTGGCTGATCCCTCCGCATCAGAATAGGCATACGAGTCTGCTTTAACCAACAGGGGTGTGTATTTCCTACTTTCCTGGTAAGATAGAGCGAAGACAAGACAAGCTTGCCTTCATCTGTGTGGAGCAAAGTAAAAAAGTGGATAAGATTGCCAATCTCAAAGAAAAACGAGGAGGAAGGGCAAAGCCAAATGATGATGGAAACCCACAGCTTGCTCAATCATATAAGTAGTAGCTTCTTCCTTGTCTTCTTTTCCTGTGAACTTAACATCACCACTACCAATAGGAAAAGATATTAGACATTTAGCAAAGTCCCGCTCGTGAAAGTGTAGTATTCCTGCACGATAGATGCGCCCTCTAAAATCAATAAATGCTGGAAAGTAAATATCATACCCAACATATGCACGTGCCAATGCTAACAAGCCTTGTTCATATCTAGCGCGTTGAATGCGCTTCACAATCACTCGATACATATAAGAATACCTAAATTGACCTTTAAATCTATCAGAGTTTAGCTCATTTTTAAGAGCCAGCCTCACTACAGAAAGAAAGCAGCAATGCCCTCCCGAAGGAAAACGTTTGGGCCGATTAGAGCTCGACACGAAGCAAAATGTAGATGATCTCAGCAAATGGGCGAGGTAGGAGGACGTGGACGTGGTTGGATGTTATTTGACACGAGGCCTTGTGCAAAAGACGAGTACTTCAGAGTCCACCAGGAAAAGGATATTGGTTCGCATCTCTATATTGATCCGCGGCGCTTCTATGAAGTTGTTTTCCTTGTCTCCGATTTCAAAGCTGAATGGATGACTGAATCTGTCGAAGCATCATTCGATATTTGCGGATTAGCGTAATGCTATGAGGAGTTAGAGTCTTCCGCGGGAAAGACATTTCTTGTTGAGAAGATCTTTTAGCTCTACTTTTTATAGTATTCCTTACATAAGATCTCGGAAGAGCCGATGTTTCCTTCCGCTTTTCTTCCCGGTAAATAGGAATTCTATATCCTCTAGCTCTTCGTGACCTGTTGTGTCTGCCCTCGACTTAGCCGTCTTAGAATAGAAAGGTTTCTAACCGTTGAAAAAAGGATACTTCTAAACGTTAAGGGGCGCTCAACCTTCCACTCAAATCCTTTTTCCCTGAAGGGAGTGAGCTGTGCGATGAACCTGCTGATATACTCTATCCTTCCCAGGAATCCTCTTCTTTCCTTTCTTTTCGGATCAATGAGACAAAGAGGTAGTTCAAGCTGTCGTTAGGGTCTTTGGCAAAGGAATGGAAATGGGACCCCCTCGACTTCTAAGCGAGTCAATCCTAGTAGAGAGAGGAAGACCTTTAAAAAGGAAAGTAGGAACGATTCTGAAGCGGTACTCAGGAAAGTAGTAGCCGTGTAAGTCAGTCACTGGTTAAAAGCAAGCAATTAGTTAGCAATCAAGCTCTTCCGCAGCGCGCCTTGTCTACGATTAAGAATGTCATGCCTAACCCACCCTTATCCACTAATAAAGGCAACTCTAGCTTCTGGCACAACTGGACTTATGAAACCGATCATGCTGGACAATCAAATACTTCTTCCCTCATACTTATCTACTTCGCTTAGGCAAAAGATTTCAAAAGTCTGTATCTGTCTACATGTGCCTCCGTCTATGTTACCCCTTCCCCGGAAAGGTGATTATACGTATAGTATAAAAAACTAGAATAAAAAAGAAAAAAGAAAGAAGAGAAAGAACTGGGAGTTGGCGCCTACATAACAGGTAGCTTGCTTACCAAGCCGTCCTGGCAAGCTCCTACAGTTCTCTTATTATTCTTGACTTGACTTATTAATAAGAAAACTACTCACTAACAAAATGAAAGACGATCTAGAATCTACCCAAGAAGATAGAGAGTCCCACATACGAGAAAAGGTCACAAATGGAGTTGAACCAAGTAACATTGCAAAGGCATAATGATAGTAGGGTCGGGATATCCCCGCCCTCCGAACCGGACGTGAGGGTCTCCCCTCATCCGGCTCTCTGCAGGGGAATCTCCACTCACTGCTTCCCCTAATATCCTCCCTTTACCACATCATGGGGGTTTACAGGAGATCCCAGAGACTCGCTCGGAAAGGCTGCTATACCAAACATTATTACTTAACTACAAAGAAAGAAAAGACTATAGTAGTCACTAGACTGACTATAGTAGTCCGTCCGGCTGCTCTTGCTTAAATCATTACTCTTCATTCTCCCGTGCTCTAGCAATTGCGCTCCCTAGACCACTACCATTTAGTTAGGTAGGGACAATCAATCCATAGTTACGGGAATAACGGAATGCATGGGGATCCAAAAAAATAGAAAAATGAATATTTTCTATGAAATCCTTTCTTTCCATAGATGTATCTGGTCTGAGACGGTACAGTACTCTATGAGAGGAATGCAATGGGATGGATGGTAGAGGGCTGCCTGCGCCCAAAAGCGATGATTCACTTGTCCCCTTGTCTATAGGGACCTTGTGGCATACAACCGCCACGACTCCTGCGTTATAGCCGCCCCTTTCTCTCTTTCTTTTGACTGCCTCGTGGACGGACGAAAGAAGGGAAGTTACAGAAGGGGGCAGTGAAGGCTCGCCAAGTAGACAGCAAGCCCCCACCCCGTCAGTCCTGTGTTGCCGTAGCGTGCCCTACTTCAATAAGGTATTACCTCGCCGATTTGAAAGGGGATGGGATTGGATTCATTCACTTGCATTCCTGCTAGCACTACAAAAAGCTCCGGTCTTAACGACCCTACGGAAGCTGTGCAGCCTTTCCTCGGGTTCGTAGAGTCGGGTTTCCCGTTTACCCACAACGGAGGAGCCGCCCCCACCAACCAAAGCAGGTAGGCGGCCACGGTTCATAACGCACTCTTCGCACAACAGATCCACTTTGAAGTTGACTTATTCGCTCGGCCAATCGTCGGAATGTGTACGAGATACCATAAGGGCCCAATATCTCAATAGCACCCTTGTCTAAAGCTTCGAATGAGACTGAATATCCGAAACGCAGGAACGATCTGACTAGAAAGTCATTCAAAACTTGATCGAAGAACCAGCGTTTATTGAAGAAGCTATAGAGTCGATTACAAAAAGTACTAGTTTGAAAGGCTCGTTGGAATTGATCCGCTACGAGATTGACATTATACGCTAGAGAAGCACCTGAAGTACTAAACAGAATAGGTATTAGTTTTGTAATGGTTGGAGCAGCAAACTCGGATTCGGCAAGAATCTCATTTTTTGGTAGTACGAAGGGGGAATTGGCCCAAAAATTGGATAGGGGTAAAGACGCAGCCGGGTGCCGGCGGCTTATTCAAGTGCCCCCCGAACCGCGCGAAATGGTCGCCTATTACACGGCTCACAAACTCTGCCTGGGGTGGGGCTACCTATTATTCGTAGGCGGTACGTACGGCGCACGCAGGGCCTCGGTTTGCTGCGTGGACTGTCTATGCATTTCCTACAGAGTGTAATGGAACCCAGCTCAGCTCCGCCGAGCCAAAAGGAAAGAAAAGAACAGAACAGCCGGAGGCGAAGAGTAGAGTATAGCCAAGGGGCTTTCGTCGTCCGTAAAGGACCTAACGGAAGACCGTGCTCCGAAGTGCACTGAGAGTTTAGTTTTAAGAACACTTGGCCTTACCCCTTCGTTTTGAGCCATGTCTAGGTAGAATCGGCAAGATTGAACCGAGGCCCGCCCGGGCACCGCCGGGGGGACAACCAGACCAACCAGTAGGCTTTCTTTCCGAAGTTTCCTCCCGGGGCCCTTAAATCATTGAATTCATAGGCATAGGGGCGTCCCAGGCAGTGGTTCATTCAATGAGAAAGAAAGACAGGAGGGCAGGATTCGTCGTGTCGGGCGAATTCATTCTGGGAAAAAAGGGGGATTTTGAGTGAGCTATGCGAAGGGAAGGGAAAGGGAGTCGTGGGCTGAGCCGGAGGTCACTTTTCCCGATCCATCCCGAAGGTTTTTTTCCCTCTCTCGCCCCATCATCGTACCCAGTCCTGCTATCGGCTCAGCCCTATCTATTCATCTCTTTTTTTTACATGGATATTTTTTTTCTCTCTTGTTCATAGATCTTGAAAGCGGATCAATAGAAATTTCTCAAAGGATCTATCTATAGAAAGATCTAGATCTCTATCATCATCTATCTCTATATCTAAATATGGAAGAACCCTCGAAGCCTGTCCCCGACGACGATGCCCCCTGGGCGAAAGGAAAGGGGCCGCCATTCTCTTTCTTTCCTCAATCGTTCCGATCATTTCTCTCATTCCCTTTTGTTTGTTTGGGGCCCCGGGTTGGTTCGTTTCCTCCTCCTATCTACGCAATTCTCTGTCTTCGTTCGTGATCATCTTAGGCGAAAGGATAGGTATCAATTTAGTGGAGGGGCGGCTGTGAAAGGGCGATTCCCCCTTTTCCATTGAAGTAGGGAAGGGGGTGATTGATCTTTTTTGAATCAGGCCTTACTGGCCAAGTGGTGGTATAAGCTTCATTGCGGATGAAAAGAAGTCCCTGTGAGCGGAGCTACAAAAGGAAGTTCAAGCTCAAGAAATCCTCTCAATAGGGATTGGGCAAGCAAGCTGTTTGTTTATTTGATCTTACCCGGTTGTGAGACGGGACGTGAAGTCAACCAAGTACATGTGTGTTCATAGTGTCCCCGGCACCTTCCTCCTAGCTGAGTATGGATGCTGAACTGGAGTGTGGGGCGAGTGCGTGGTAGATGGAACTCCTATTTACCGCTTTACCGCATTTCTTCTTGCACTTCCAACTTGAAGAGGAAGAAGCATCTCTCTTTGCATCTTCAATAGATAGGAAAAAGGATCTTGACCTATCGCTAGGTATAGAATGCACTCGTTCTTGGCAATGGTCACAGCTCGTGCTAGCCCTCTACTTCTCAGTCATTGAACTTGGCTATCCAGTTTACCCTTGCCTATCCCTTATGCCAGTCTATTTTTCAACCAGTAAAGTACTCTCACGCCTATCTATTTATCCTCCAAACTAATAAATCAACTTCCCCGCACTTTCTATCTCTCCTATTCCTTTCAATAGGGACAAGTCGTGTTTCTTCACCGATTTGATCCAGATTTTGACTCTTTTCTTTGCCAGGTCAGTTGATCAATGCGAATTGTCAAGGTAAGTTGTTGATCAAATCCAAATTGACCATGCAACGCACCACTAACTTTCCCAAATGGGTCGACGAAAAGTGCCACCCAGCCAGCCAACCTCAGCTCCGCCAACTCTGGGCGAAAGGTTAGTCGCAGCAGCCCCAGCCCAAGACCAGTCTCTCCACACAAGCCAGAACAATTTCACCATCTCACGCTATCAAGAATCAATGGGGGATTAGAGGTGGTGATCGAAGTGACATATGAGCTTTACACTACCAGACCCTATATAATTAGGCATGTGTGAGCCACTGAGCCAAGGTTACAAATCCAATACTAAGAATATGGAATCCAACATTTGCATGTGGCTGCACATATTCACTATTTCAATATTCAGGAACTAGCTATTCCAAAATGAACTAGGGAGAAGGACAGCGGACAGCCAAGCACCACCATAGATGTACAATGTAAAGAAAACTATGACTGCTTGTAGTTAGTAAGCTTTAGCTATTGTTACATACGTAACCTCAATGGTACTGAAGGCATATGTGTTTTATCCTTCATGCTAGTTGGCTTCTTGAACTGCATGGCCGTTGGTGCATATATATATCTTTGAATTCCATGTTCAGTTGATTATGTTGATCCTCTTTTGACATGTTTGTTCATTAACATAAACAGGATTATTGGTATTATAATAAAAGAAATAGAAGCTAATATTGCAAAGAATACGTTCCTTGCCAATTTTAGAATGAGCGCACTCCCATCCCAGTTCTTTTCAATAAATTTGTGGAGCTTGTATCTACCTTGGTAATGCAATGTTACTACTTTACTCATTTACTCAACTATTCTCCTATTTGACAATTTCAATATTTCAACTTGTTAAGACAGATGATCAATTCATGTATTGAAGGTAATGCTAACATTATGCTGGTCACCTGCAGAAAGAAAGAGATGCCTCAAAGTTTGATAATGTGGTACTGTTGCTTCAAGACATGTTAGAAGTGATAACAAGAGATATGATGGTTAATGAGATCAGGTTATTCTTTGTTGAGCTCCTGAGAATTATATACATAGCTTCCATATGAATAGGCAACTAATTATTGCTACCTTTTCTAATTTTCAGAGAGCTGGCTGAGTTCGGTCATGGTAACAAGGATTCAGTTCCAAGAAGACAGCTTTTTGCGGGTTCTGGTACAAAGCCTGCCATTGTTTTCCCTCCTCCGGTTTCTGCACAGTGGGAAGAACAGGTTATATCAGCAAATTGTTGATTGCCTTTTATTACCAAGAGTGTGTGTTAGAGTATATTGTCTTGTATAACAGTGTGCACGAACTCTACTTGTCTACAGATTAAGCACCATAACAACTATATTGGGCCCAGTAATCCAGTATTTCATCAACCATATATGTGAATTCTCATGTGGGTAGCGCCTCCTTCCCATGGAACCCGAATTGGCTGAAAATGGGTTTAGAAACTAAAAAAACACACATGTGGATGGAGATATTGAGCGATACAAGGTTGCTAAGGGCGGCGCATCAACTTATAAGATAGGAATTTCTTTTAATGATAAATTAAGTCCCGTTATCAAACCGCTTACCATTCGGGCAGATATTCTAAGCAGGCTTATCTCTGGCTATCTCTACTGGTTGATTAATTCAGCAACTTTATATATAAAATGCTTTTCTACATGCCTTGATGAGCAATATGCAGCAAGCCCTCCGGTTCATTGACCCTACTCGTCCGTCTTATGTGTGCAAGCTCCTCAAGTCTCTCTATGGGTTGAAGCAAGCATCTAAGGACGGGTTAAAAAAGCTGAGTGACTTACTTAAGCGGTACAGATTCTCAGCCTCAAAAGAAGATTAATCCCTGCCCTATTATAGAAGTTATGGCGGGAAAAGTAACTCTATATATGCTTGTATATGTTGATGATATCATCCTCGCTGGCAACTCTCCTGATGTCATTTCTTCATGGATGGTTGCTTGACAACATTTTCAATCAAGGACCGCTTGACAGACTTCAGTCTTGATACGAGGAGCTGACTGAGCCAACCTAAGTTTACGGAGCGGAGCCAACTCAAGAAGCTGTAGTGGCGCCCAACTTATTCTATTTAGGGGAACAGATACTTCTGAGGCGAAAGCCTGCTACTTATGTACTAGTTGTTACAGCAGCCGAGAAAAGAAATATGCACTTTGGGGGTGAATCCCTTGCATCTTAGGTATCAAGCTCTGTTAGTTCTGTTGGGACAGTGAAGAGTTTGTGTTTACACATCAGAGATGGGAATAGCCTGCACGAGTACCTCCTATCAGTAGAGATAGGAATCTCTCTTCTCTCGAAAAAACAGCCGTATAGGACGAGGTTCGCCTGTGAATGCGAGGGGGATTTTCTTTTGCTCATCCCCTTGTTCTTTCTCCAAATTCTTTTTTCATAACCGCCCTACAAAGAGGTGTGTTAGAGATGCGGTTTAGCTTGCTAAAAACCAACCTTGGGTGATAGAGGGGGAGTTCTATTCAGGATGCCCAAGTGGGGTTTCGATTTCAGAGAGCAGGGTGCTGAGCCGAAGACTTCCGTATTGAACGAGACGAAGGCACCGCCTGCCTTTCATTGCCAGGAGATAAAGAAGAAAGGAGCATGTTGAAAGGGTTTTATGCCACGGATACCACCCCTATGTCTGTTGGGGATTTGACTCCCGAATCACTATCTTTTCAGTGCCCGGAAACCTTTAATCGGTAGATAAAAAACCAAGAGATTCTCTCGATTCGCTCATGTGCAAAAGACAGAATTCTCCTGAATTCAGCTAAACCATTCTTTTTAAGACAACCCACTGGAACTCGTAATATAGCCGCTTGAAGTGCACGATTCCCTCTCATCCGTGCTTGCTTCATAATTGCAAACTCAAGTCCACTTAATGCTAAGTAAAGTCTTCCGTACAAGAAAACAGACACTATTATGACAACCATCTGCACAACATTAAGACAAGAACATGAGAAAATATGCATGACAGCCAACTGTACAGTAACAAATATAATGCATGCTACTGCCCTATATACGTTACCATTGAGCTAATATAAAACCCAACAGTTGTAAAATAGCACGAAAGCATTCGGAAGAAGTCAAAGCGATGACCGAGCCTGTAGATATCTCTGCTGAGTACTTGCTCCCCATTTCCACAAGCACAAATTCCGCTTTTTATGGGTCCAAAGATTCTTTCGCAAAACAATCCATCTTTTTCTGGTTTATCGGTTTTATAATGAAAAGTGGAGGGCCTTGTGACTTCGCCAACGACT
>Ga0182225_1000001_pt1 | contig 65679 bp, 99 predicted proteins | sample G6R1MG_26_FD_129662 | JGI IMG/M metagenome (GOLD analysis project Ga0182225, IMG submission 129662) | Miscanthus phyllosphere microbial communities from Michigan, USA - G6R4_NF_03OCT2016_LD1 MG | ecosystem: Host-associated > Plants > Phyllosphere > Phylloplane/Leaf | place: USA: Michigan... | reverse complement strand
GAGCGCGAGTCCGCCTCTGAGATCGTTCGGGTCGGCGCGATCGGCGTTGCCGTCGCCGCGAACGCATCCGGAAACGTCGACCTCGCCGAGCGCCTCGAAGCGGCGATGGTCGGCGCGATCGAGTCCTGCCACGCCGAGGGGATCCTCGATCCCGAGATCCATCGCGAGCGCATGATGACTGCTCGCGAAGCGGTTTTGAACGCATAATAGGCTCTTAAAATGCCCCGTATTTTTAACGCCGCGACGGGGCTGCGTCCAACTGGCTGGGCGATCAGCCGGGCCTCGGTCGGAACCTACATTGACAGCACGGGCGTCCTTCGTACCGCAGCGGCGAACACCGAGCGGGTCGACTACGCTTATAGCGGCACCCTACTCGGCCTCGCTGTTGAGGCAGCCCGCACCACCATCATCCCGTCGCGCTACAGCAACCCGCTGTATGGTACGGTTGCGGCCTCCCTGACGCAGGGGCAGGCGGATCCGGCCGGTGGCACGCTCGCCGCCCTGTTCACCCCCCAGAACAACACGGGCTCTCGCGCCGGTATCACCAACGGCGTCAACGGCACGGGCGGGCAGATCTACCGCCTGTTCATGCGGGTAAAAGCGAAAGACGCAGCCGACGTCGGCAAGCGTTTCAGTCTCTATTTCTACAACAACGCCTTCGCCGGAACGATCAGCTTCACGCTGACCGCGAATTGGCAGACCGTTTCGACGACGCTGAATTACAGCAGCGGCACGATCTACCCGAACATGCCGGGGTCCGAGGTCGGGACCAACGACCTCGCCAACATGTACGTGTTCGGTGGCGAGCTGAAAGCCGGCGCCGACGCACTCGACAGCTACATTGACACAGGCACCAACGCGACCGGTAGCCGCGCCGCTGACGCCTATTCGTTCACGCTGGCGGGTGGCGCCTCAGCGCTCACCTACACCTTCGACGACGGCTCCACCCAAATCATCTCCGGGCTGACCGGCGGCTCGACCTACACCATCCCGACGAGCCTCAACCGCTCGCGGGTGATGTACATCGACGATAATTCCGCGTCTGGAACCCCGACCGCAGCGACGGGATCGGGTGCTGGATCTAGTAGCGCGACGGGATCTGGCGGCCTCGCCACGACCGGTGTTGGTTCGGCTGCGGGAGCATCTTCAGCAACCGCGGCCGGTGGGACTTCCGTTGGAGCCACGGGAACAGCGGCTGGCTCAGGATCCGCGACGGCTTCATCGAGTGCGACGAATCCTGTTGGAGCGACCGGTACGGTTTCCGGGTTGGGCACGGCCGCGGGATCGGCCGGGGCGTTCTTTGCGGCTTCGGGCATTGCTTTAGGTTCTGCTAATGTCGTCGGGGCTGCTTCGGCTTTTTCCGCCGCTACGGGGTCGTCGAACGGGACATCGACGACGTCCGGATCTGCCGCCGCGTCTTCGGGCGCCACGGGATCGGCATCCGGCATCGGCACGGCCACGGGATCTTCGAGCGCGATCGCACCGGCTGGTGCGGCTGGTGCTTCTTCCGGCGCAGGATCGGCGTCAGGAGCGGCTTCGGCGCTTTCGGGGGCCTCGGGGTCATCTTCCGGCGTCGGTGCCGTCTCAGGGTCAGCCGCGGCAAACGAGAACGCTTTTGGATCCGCGACCGGCTCCGGTTCGGCGACGTCTGTCGGCGGATTACGGGCCGGCGCCACCGGCACGGCTTCTGGCGCGAGCGCGGCCAATGCCTCGGCGTCCAATACGGCCCCCGCAATCGGTTCCGGGGCGGCGGACGGCTCTTCGACCGTGTCGGCCTCTGGCGGAACTCGTGTCGGCGCGACCGGTGTAACGTCAGGATCCGCGACTACTTTTGCTCCGAGCGGATCGACGGCAGGCGCATCGGGCACGGCATCCGGTGCCGGTACGGCGGCGGCCTCCGCGGCGAATACGATCCCCCTCGGCGCCTCGGGCTCCGCGATCGGTAGCGCGACAGTTTCCGCGACAGCCGGAACGTTCACTTCGGCTTCGGGGTCGGCCAGCGGCATCGGCACGGCGGTCGCTGCCCCCGGCGCGCGAACCTCGGCTTCCGGGTCTTCCGCAGGATCCGCGGCGGTGGCGGGTTTGGCGTCCGCTCGATCGAGTGCGACGGGATCAGCGTCCGGCGTTAGCACTGTTTCTGGGCAAACCGCGGCGGCGGCGATCGGCGCCATGGGGTCATCGTTCGGTTCCTCGTCGGTCGTCGGCTCGGCCGGTGTTCGACTCGCGAAGGCCGATGTAGAGATCTCGGGCGTCTTTAACGATAACGTCGATCTCATCGGGGCATACGACGATCGGGTCGAGATCGTTTCCGGGAGCGGGGGATCGCAATGAGTGCGGGTTGGAACGTAGAGCCGTCGAGCGAGCCCGGCGTTCGCCAAGCGAAGCGGAGTATGCGCGCGGGCGACAAGAAGGTCTGGACGATATCCGTCCCGAATCGCGACCTGTCCGGGTTCTCGGCGACCTGGTTTTTCGGCATTCCGTCGAACCCAGAGCGTCTCAATATCGAGAGCGCATCGTACGCGAAGCCGCGGATCATTCTGAAGAAGTCGACCGATGCAGGCAGCCTCGCTATCGTCCAAGTCGCCGGAATCTGGCGGCTCGCTTTTACAATCGTAAAGGCCGAGACGATCGGCCTCACGGTGCGTCCGTACTGGCAGCAGGCGATCGTGTACGACCCGAACGGCGAGCCGACGACGATCGAGGAGGGTCAACTCTCGATCGAGCCGTCGTTCGCGACACTCGAAGCCGCGGCCTGATCCGGTTTCGGGAAAAGAAAAAAGCGGTTATAGCGGACAGAGAACGAAATCTGCCGAAGGCTTCCCGATATGACCGCCAAGTTCGTCCAGGTTGTTTCGACCTACGGCCCGATGCTCGAAAAAGAGTTCGGGTTTACGACGATTCAGGCTTCGGGCTTTTGGGGCAATTTCGCCCGAGAAACCGGTGAATTCCAGCACTACCAAGAGATCGGAAGCCGAGCGAATACCGGCGGACGCGGATGGGCGCAGTGGACCGGGCCGCGCCGGGTCGCCTTCCTCGGGTACTGCACGGCGCATAAACTCGATCCGAAGGCCGATGCGTCGTCGTATGCGTACGTCCTTGTCGAGCTTCACGGCGCCTACAAGTCGGTCGTGACCGCCGTCAAGAAGTGTAAGACGATCGAGAGCGCGACGACGACCGTCGAGACGCTGTACGAGGGCGCGGGCGTCAAGGCGATGGGCCAGCGCGTCGCGCTCGCTCACAAGGCATACACGATCCGAACCGGATCGTCGGCCGCGCCTGCTAAAGCGGCCGTGAAGCCCGCAGCGAAAAGTCCGGCTTTGAAGGTCGCTGCGAAGAAAGTCGTGGCGAAGGCGCACCCCGTCACGACCCATAAGCCACGGACTCGAAAAAGGGCATAGCTGTTGATCGACGATCGAGGCGATCGTAAGGCTTTCGTTCAGTACCTTTTCGCGGCGACGTTTCTGTTCGGCTGGAGTTGCGCGATCGCCGCGATCCTTCTCTTCGTTTTCTCAAGTCTGATCTAAGGACCGCACCGATGATGAACCGCTTCCGTCTCGCCGCGCTCGTCGCCCTCGGGTTTTCGCTCGGGGCTTGTAACCTGACGGCCGGCCAACAGGCCGCCCAGGCAGCCGTGACCCCGGCGGCAATCGTCGTAGGCTCCCTGACCCCCGGCAATCTCCAGTCGATCGGGATCGATTCGCCGGAAGCCGCGGCGTTCGCGACGAAGGTCCAGACGACCGCGACGCTGGCCTGTTCGTTCGAGCCGAGCTTCGAGGGAATCGCCGCGCTCGTCGCCGCGTACTATCCCCCGGCCTCGCCTGCGATCTCGGTCGCGAAAATTGCTGGCCTCGCCTGCACCGCCTACAAGAATCGGATCGCTGCGACGCCCCTGAAGGCGTACAGCGCGCTCGAAGCCCCGAAGAAGCCGGCCGCCAAGACCGCCCCGAAGAAGGATGCTGCGCCCGAGCCTGCCCCCGGCCAGGAAGTCGAAGGATTCGTCGACGTGAATGGCCGGACGATCGTCGTTCCGGGCGTCAAGAAGTAAGGAGAGATCTCGATGACCGATAAAGTCGATTCCGCCTCGGACGCTCGGACCGTGAACAACGGTCCGGATACCGTTCGGCACAACTACCGAACCCTGAATGATCAGGAAAAGGCGAACATGGTCGCCGTGAAGGACAAGGGCGCCGAGTTTCTCGATCTCCTCGGAACGCTGAAGCCAACCCGCGAGAACTCGCTCGCGAAGACGAAGGTCGAAGAGGCGGTCATGTGGGCCGTCAAGTCGATCACCGCGTAAAGGAGCCCGAACGATGGCCCGCAAATACGCGATCGCGTTCCCGTTCGTCGTGACCGGCCTCAAGGGCTCGCTCGTCAGCGCGGCCCTCAACTCGAAGGAAGTTCACGACGCTCTCCCTCGGCTGAAACCGAAGCTCGTCGCGAAGCTTCGAGCCTGTAGCTTCTTCCACGAGGAGAGCTTCTCGAAGGCCGACTTCGACGGCATCCCCGATGACCTCTGGGCGAAGCTCACCCCTCACCTCTGATCAAGGGCCTCCCATGTCCGACGACGATATCCCGACCCCGAGCGCCTTTGAACAGGCGACGATGAGCCAAGCTTCGGGGACGCTTCGGCTGATCCTCGGCGCGGCCGGCGGATGGCTCGTGAATCGCGGTTACAGCGACCAGGGCTCGATGAACGAGATCGTCAGCGGTCTCGCGACGCTTCTCGTCGCCTTCGCCTGGGTTCTCTGGTCCCGGCGCAAGACCGGGATCCTGAAGTCCGCGTCTCGGGCGATCGGATCCGACGGCGTCATCATCGTCTCGGATCAGGCGACGGCAGACAAGCTTCCGAGCAATGTCGTCGGACCCCGCGACGACGCGAAAAAGTAACTTCATGACGCCGCTCGATATAGCAGGGTTGATAAAAGAGTACGGGCTTACGGGCTTTTGTGCCCTGCTCTGCGGCGTCGTGATATTTCTCTTCAAGCTCTTACAAGACAGTCAGAAAGCATACATCGGCCTCCTTGGTCAGCTTTCGACGCAGCTTCAATCGAGCAAGCAGTCGAGCGAAGATCTTGAAGAATCACAAAAAAGCCTGATCGCGAACCTCGACCAGAGGCACGCCGCCGTCCTTGAACTCTCGACCCGCGTCCAGATCCTTTCCGAGAAAATGACCCATGGATTTGGCAATATTGCTCAGGCCCAAGAATCCTTCGTTCGTCTTATCGAATACGAGAGACGCGGCGGGGGGCGCACTTGAGATGTGGAAGCGCGCAATGGACCTTTTTCTCGGACGAACTGCGGCAGTAAAGCTCGCGGAGGTCGAGAAACTATTCGCGGAAAACATTGAGGCGCACGCGCGAAGCGTGGTCTCTTCGCGGAAAGTCAAAGTGGCTTCCGATGCGAGCAGCGAGCGGTTAAAAGCTATTCGGAACGAGATCGAGCAGATTACCGAAAAGGAAAAGTGCACCTTCAGTGAGCCGCGAACAGGGGACGTCCTCCGGCTCGCTCGGACCGCTCTCGAACGCGTTCAGAAGCACTGAGCGGCAAGGGTCGAGGACGAAATGTGGGTCAACCGATACGCTGGCGAATATAACGAGCGCGCGAACGTCCGCTCGACGATCATCTGGTCCTGTTTTTTGATGGGATTCGCGTACGTCGCGTTCAACGCGTTCTTCGCGAACAACGATGTCAACATCGCCCTCGACGCCATCATCTTTGTTCTATCGCTCTACGTCGTCCTAAAATATTCGGTCAAGTCGACGCTCGCGATCTTCTCGGGCGAGGCCGATTCCGGAAGCTTCCTGATCGTCGGCGTGTTTCTGTCGTGGCTGACGCAGTCCGGCCGAGCCGCGGGAAGCGTCGTGTCGCGCCTGTCAGCTTTCGATCCCATGTGGCTCAATTCCGAGTTCTTCGGGTGGGTAAAAATCTTTACGATCTTCGCGGCGATCTGCCATGTCGTTGCGGCCGGAGCGATTCAGCGCGACGGGAGGGAGAGCGTCCCGGCCCCATCGCGTTACGGCCTCGGGATTACCCTGATCGTGGCATTCTCGCTCGCTGCTGCCCTCGTCACCTACAAGCCGAATCTGAGACCCGCGATCGAAAGTCTGCCAAAGTGGACGATCGACACCTTCCGAACCGGGTCGCTGTTCGTTCCCGGACGTTCGTCCTCTTTAGGCCCCTCGGAGCCGGGAGTTTCCCGCTATGAAACGACGAGCGTTCCTTCTCCTCTGTTCACTCTTCTTCACTGACGCAGCGCTCGCGCAGACGACGCGGACGCCGCTTTCTCAGTCGGCCTGGGTCGACGTCTGCGTGGCGCCATGTTCGGTTTCGGTCCTATCCGGAATCGCCGGGTTGTTCATCGGAACGGCGCCGCCGGCCTCGATCGATGCTCCGGCGATCGGTTGGACGCCCGAGAACGGCCTCTTCCCAAACACCTCGTCGGGGTCGCACGTCTACGCGCGGGCGATCTCTGCCGGATCTTCGGTCGGATCGATTCCCGGGACGGGCGTGGTCGCCTCGGGAACTGCCGGAAGCGGCGCGTTCAATATGCCGATGTCGCTCTCCCGGCTCCCGTCGTCGGCAGCCGGAAACAGCGCCATGCTCGCCAAGTCAGGGCCGACACGCGCGTACTCGTACCAAGGCTGCAATACGTCCGCGACGACGCTGTTCCTGAAGATCTACGACGCCGCGACGACTGATTCCGTGACGCCCGGAACGACACCGGTCTACGCCGGCCCATACGCCTTCCCTCCGAACAATTGCGTCGCCTCGACGAACTTCGCCGGCATGTCCGGGATTTCCGTCGTGAACGGTCTCGTTTACGCTTTCGGGGCGTCTCCGGACGATAGCGACGGGACGGGGATCGACGCCGGGGCGATCACGGCGTTCCAACTCGGATATCAATGATGCGCGCGCTCGCCCTCTTCCTCTTGTTGATCGCCTCCGGCCCGGCGCTCGCGCAGAGCACCCAGGGGATTCCATTTCGACGGATGAGCGAGCCGGTTCAACTGGCCGTCGGCCCGACCGCGCGGACGACGATGGTGCCGCAAGATTCGCTCAAGGATCCGAAGAGCGGCCAGAAGCTGACGAGCTTCTACGTCATCAACCCGAACTCGGTCTACGTCCGGTTCAAGGGCTACAGCACCGCCTCCGACTGCGCGAACCTGAACGTGACGCCGACGACCGGCTGGCTTGTTCCGCCGGGCTTCACCGCGGTATTCGCGACCCAGTACCCGCTTTGCGGTTCGACGCTCGCGGTCTCGATGCCGAACTTTCCGATAACGGGCTCGACGACTTACGCGCCATTGGAGTGGTCGTATGGCTTCGGTCAGTAGGATCGCATTCTCGCTCGCGCTCGGGCTTCTCAGTCTCGAAGCGATCCCCGACTTCGGAACGGGGCCGGCGCTCGCCTACATCCGGCAGAATGGTGTTGGGCCGCCAGGCAACCCCGGCGCAGACGGAGCCCCGGGGCCGGCGGGAAGCCAGGGCGTTCAGGGGCCGAAGGGGGATGCGGGCGCGGCCGGGGCCACAGGCCCGCAGGGAATCCAGGGAGCGACGGGCAATGCTGGGCCGAAGGGGGACACCGGAGCAACGGGAGCTACGGGGCCGCAGGGCGCTCAGGGCGATCGAGGATTACAGGGCCAGCCTGGCCCGACTGGAGCGACAGGGGTCGCCGGGCCTACTGGACCGGCTGGCGCTCAAGGGGTGCAGGGTAATCCTGGTCCGGTGGGAGCGACGGGTCCGAGCGGGCCTCAAGGCTTAACGGGGGCGACGGGAAATGCGGGCTCAACAGGTGCCCAAGGGCCTCAGGGTATTCAGGGCGCGAAGGGAGACACGGGATCTGCTGGAGCAACTGGTCCTGCTGGAGCGACGGGTCAGCAAGGCGCGACCGGGACGAAGGGTGATGCGGGGGCCACGGGCTCCGCAGGTGCGACTGGAGCGACAGGGCCAGCCGGCCCAACGGGGCCGACGGGACTAACTGGCGCAATCGGACCCGCAGGATCCATTCCGGTCTACGGGCCGTCCGGCGCGCGCACCGGGGCAAAGGTCTGGGTCGGATCAACGGTCGCGACGAACGGGCTCTGGTCCGTATCGATCGCCTCGGCAGGGTGTACCGCCGCGCCGTACAACGTCCAGGTTCAGGCCCAGGGCGTCGACGCGACCGCGGCTGGCGTCCGGATGGGAAACGTCTCGACTGTGACGACGACGACGGTATCGGGGAACGTCTCGCAGGCGGCGACGGTCTCGCTTCTCGGCGTCCTGTCGCTCAATCTCGCGACGACCGGGACACCGACCGTTTTCATCGAGGCGTGGTGCAACTAGACGAATCGCGAGAAACCGGTCTAGAACGTGCTGGACGATCCTCTCGGACCGTTTCCTCCCCTAAACTCCCGCCGGGCGCTCCCGGCGGGTTTTTTGCGAGCTATCACGGCTTCCAGATCCGTACGTTCGGCTCCGGGATATCGGCGCCGACCGAGTACCCGGGCTTGATCTCGAAGCCGCGGAACAGGATCTGCGAATCGGCCCCATCGCGGACCAAGGCGACGATCCCGAAAAGCGCCGGTCCAGCATACACCTCCGATCGATAGTGAACGCCGGCCGTCTTCTCCATCGGAAGGATCGCGACAAGCCGACCGAGGAAATCGTAGATCCACGCCTCGAATTCCGGTTCGTGGGCCGGGGCGCCGTCGAGAAGGCGTTCGAGGAGCGTCACGTAACCCTCTCGTTCAATTCGAGCCGGGTCGCGAGACCAACCTTCTCGCTGGTCGCGTTGAACTTCCGGGCGACGGCTTCGGCGAGATCGATCCCGGCTGCCATCGCAGCGAGGTCGGCGCAGATGACGACGTCGGCGAGTTCATCGGCGAGATCCTGTTTCGTCGCCCGTGAGCCGCGCCAACCGTGCCGCTCACGTTCGAGCTTCTTGATCACGTTGAGCGCCTCACCGGTCTCGCCGCCGAGTTCGACCCCGCGGAACGTCAGGTCTGGCTCCGAATCGCCTGTGGCGCACCATTCCTTCTGACGCGCGAGATTTGCGACCCGGAGGGCTGCGAGAGAGACATCGGTGACGATCTGAAAGAGGGGCTTCATAGTAGTCAATCCTGCTCGATCACGACTTTACCGGACCATGGCTCGAAGCAATCCATATCCCAAGACGCCGATTTATATCCAAATCCTCCGTATCCAGACAATGCGGGGGAAGAATCTGGGACAATGACGATTCCGTGTTCAGATCGATCAAAAAGAACAATCATCCCTCCGGTTTTAGAAACCATTAATTTAGGGAAATCTTGTGGTTGTCGGGTATTTCCGACTGCTGTCGACTTGATCACGATACGATCTCCTTCACGCGGTTCTGGATCTGATCGAGGACATGGGGCGAGATCGAAGAGGCTTCGTCGAGAACGACCCGACCCGCGGATTCCTCAGCCTTCGCCTTCGACCGCTCCTCGACCGCGGCGAAATACCGCCGGATCGAGTCCCGGCCGTCATGGGCCATGGCCTTGAGGTAATCGAGCGCGGCCTTCTTCTTCCCCATCGAAAGCTGCACGGCGATTTCGAGGTTCAACATGTGGACCGCTGCGATCGCGATCTTCGGCGTGACCGAGGGAAACTCGGCCTTCATCCGGTTCGCGAGGGCCGCGGCGGCGGTGTGGTCTTCGGGGCTGAGTTGGATCATGATTAAAGGCGCTCCCAATTTTTCTCGACCCAGTCGGCGATCTCGGCGAAGGTCGCGCCTTTATCGTTCGCGTCGGCTAGACCTTCGAACGTACCGCGACCTTCGATACATACCTTCCCTTCACTCGGAGAGCCGTCGGTCTCTGAGAATCCCAGAGCCGCCATTGTACGCTCATCGAGGGTCTCGTACTCGCCACCCCCTTCCTCAGGGTCCTGAGATCCTTCGATAACGAACGAACTTTCGTCGATTTGCACGAGCTTAAACCCGCCAACAACGAGCGCCCGGCCGAGGCAGCAGTACCCGACGCCGTCGTGAAGGACGGACTGGCACTGCTTATTGTTCGGGTCGCGAAGGTCGGCGACCCAGCGGTCCGCGAATTCTTTGTTCATGGTTCTTACTCCATCCCAAGTTCGTCGAGCTTCGCGAGGACGCGGCGGACGACCGCGTCCCGGTTCGAGAGCGCCGGGTCGCCGCTCGAGAGGAGCCGTTCGGTCGCGGCGTAGATCGCATCGAGCATCGCGACCTCCTCGGCGTAGTCGGCGGCTTGTTGAGCCTCGTACGATAGGGCGAGGGCGTCGGCTTCGTCGATCTCACGGCGGCTCATCGCGCGTTTCCCCGGTTGTCGATGAAGTTGAACACCGCCCAGAAGGCGATGGCGGGGGACATCGCGGCGCCGCCGCAGAGGAAGGCGAGGATCTCGGGAGCCACTGTCGTTCTCCTGGTTGGGTACGAGAGTGAGTAGACCCTATTCCGACCGAAAAGAAAAGCGTCTTTTTCGATCAGAGAGCGATTTTATCGCTCCCCCAGTGCGTACTCGGCCTTCCGCCCGCGCCCGAGCGCGGAGGATCGAACGACCGGCTTTGAATCGTTCATGGTCTTCACCCGGAGGTAGCGCATGATCGCCGAGACCGACGAGCGCCAGAACGCCGGCCGGGGGCGGTCGACGTACAGGATCGCCGCGATCCCCTCGGCGTCGAGGGGGCCGGCTTCGAGCGCCTCCCGGATCTTCTCCTCAGACTTGGTCAGCTTCACGGTATGGCCTCCAGGAGGTCGCGGATCTCGCCGATCCCGAGATCGGATATACTCTTTTTTCTTTTAAGATTCGCGAGGATTCCGCGGTCGGCCGATTTCCGCGCGACGAGGTCGGTGTAGGTGACGAGACCGTTCGTCCCGATCCGCTGGATCCGGAACTGTGACTGCCACCGGTCGATCGCGTTGTTGCCGTTCGAATAGTACAGAGCCGCGAGGCATCCGCCGCCCTGAAGGTTCAGCCCAGTCCCGCCGGACTGCGGGTTCCCGAGGAAGACCTGGGCGCCACCTTTCGCGAGGAACGAGGCGACGTTCTCGGCCCGCGCCGCGTCCGAGACGCCGCCGTGGTACTCGACATGGCTGACGCCCATCCGCTCCAGCCGCTCGGCGATCAGGGCGATATCCGCCCGGAACCGAGCCCAGACGATGATCTTTCGGCCGTCATGGGCGTCGACGTATTCTTCGAGTGCCGCGAGCCTGGGGTTGTTCGCTGGTTCGACGATCTGGTGAACGCGCTTGTCCTCGTCGAGGATGAAGCCGTTCGAGATCTGCTGAACCTTCGCGATCGCGACCGCCGCGTTCGCCGCCGTGACGAGGGCGCCGGAATCGAGTTCCGTGAGAAGCTCGGTCTTGAGCGCGCGCATCGCCGCGATCTGCCGCGGATCGAGGTCGAACGCCCATTCCTCGAAGACCGGCGGCACGAGGCCGATCTCCTCCTGGGTCACGCGGTACGAGACCGGCGCGGTCGCCGCTCGGAACTCATCGAGATTCTTATGGCCGACGACCTCGCGGCCTTCGTATCCACCCATCTGGCAATACCGCGCCCGAAAGGTCGTCACATATCGGATCCCGAGGATCGATTCGTCGAGCCACTTCAACTGCGCCCATTCGTCGGTGAGATCCTTGGCGATCGGCGTTCCGGTCAGGAGCGCCCGGATCTCGGTCCCGGCCTTCGCCTTGATCTCGCTCATCGCCTTCCAGCGCGCCGAGGCGACGTTCTTGATCTCCTGGCTCTCATCGAGGATCGTGAAGACCCGACCTCGGTGCGCGAGGACGAAATCGAGGACGGCGCGCTTCCCCTTCTCGGCCTTCGCGCCGTCGTAGTTGATCGAGAAGACCTTGAGCCGGCCGTCCTTGTTCAGGAGCGTTTCGGGGATCCGCTTCACCGGCCAGAACGCGGCGTCGTACCGATCCGAGCCGAAGTGCGTCGGGAATTGCTCCTCGATCCATTGCCGATGCGGCCCCTTCTTCGAGACGACGAGGACGGCATCGATCCGGCCGGCGGCCCACAATCGCCCGGCGCGGTCGATCGCGACCTTCGTCTTCCCCGTGCCCTGCTCCATGAACAGCGCGAACAGGTCGGTCATCCGCCGGGCTGCTTCGTCCTGGTGCGGGAATGCGACCGTCTTCGACGCGTACGGCTCGCGGACTTCCTCGAAAGCCTCGACCTCGGGCGTCGGCTCGGGCTCCTCGGGCCGGAGCGCGCGGACCCGGGACAGGTTGTGCCCCGTAGGTTCGAAATGCAGTCCCGCTGGGCTCCATCGGCGCCGCCCCTCTAGTCCGGACGCGACGAGGAGGACGTCGGGGCTGGCGGACGTCCGCAGAAGCGCGGAGGTATCGGTGAGTTCGAGGATCATGGACGGACCTTAAGAATGCGGAGAACGGTCTTTGATGGCTCTTCTTTCAGTTCGAGCCCAACGAGAAGCTCGGCATCGTCGGTCGGCGTGAGAGGACGGTGAGGCGCCAGAGACCGGAAAAGAGCGAACGCTCTTTCGCACCAATCGCGATCAGGATCCGCGGGCGCCCTCGCGATAATTTCTTTAGTCTTGACGCCAGCTTCTGCGAACATCGTCGCCGAAGCCTCCCACTGCTCACCGTCGCCGACGAATCGGCCGGGGCCGTAGGCGAAGGTCCGGACGCCAGCGGCGATCATCTCCGCGGCACACGGCGAGCAACATCGGTGGGTACAGTAGACCGTCGTCCCATCCGTGCGGATCCCGTGGCGGGCCGCTGTCGCGATCAAGTTGCGCTCGGCGTGGCAGACGTAGCGGTACTTCTCCGGCCGCTCCCGACGTTCCGGGAGATCGAGGACGCCGGGCGGCGGGCCATTGAACGCCGTCAGCAGGACGCTGCGGCCGTTCGGGGCGACGAGGACGGCGCCGACCTGGGTCGAGTCCTTCGATTTCTTAGCGGCGTGTTCCGCGAATCCGTAGAGGTATGCGTCCCATTCCATCACTGCTTCTCCTTCTCTGGCGAGGTACGGGTTCACTTTTTTGGGTCAAAAGTGGGTACGAGCCGGTTTTATATATGTAATATTTCTTCTTCTTCTAAATTAGAAGTAGAATACAGGAGAGGATATAAAACGGACCCGTACCCACTTTTGACCCAAAAAAGTGAACCCGTACCTCCTCCACTCCCCCCTATGCCGGATCCCAGGTCACGACGACCTCCGGGCCGACTTCGAAGAGCGCGCGATCCCCATCCTCGATGGATACGGCCCGCGCGCCGTGATAGTGGGCCTCGTAGACCCGTCCGGCGTCGTCGATGACCCGGAGGCTGAAATCGGCGCGCTCGCCAGCTACAGGGCTATTCTCGCACTCCGAGGGGCACACCGGGACCGATACGATTCCGCGCGGGATCCGCGGCCGATCGACCGGCGCGCGCGAGACTCGGATTGTCGGGCCGCCGTCGTTGGCGCTCATCGATTCCACCCTGGTGCGAGGACAAACCCTTTTTCTTTCGCGATCTCGACCCAACCCGGATCGCCGGTCGCGAGAAATCGGTCGATCGCGTCGGCCGCGACGACCGGGGTTAAGCCATTCCAATTCGAGATTGGGGCTGGGTAGAAGAGCTTAGCGAGACCGGAGGCTGCTTCGTACCTCTCCCGCGCGACCTCTCCCGAGTCCATATAGTCCTGGAAGTTCTTCTTTGAGACGTATTTGTCGGCGCGATCGCGGACGTCCGCTTCGACGTATTCCGGAATTCGACCTAGTTCTTGGAAGATCGAAACGTGTCCGCCGATGCAAGCTACGGTTCCACAAGCATAGCCTTCGCAAGTGTGGAGCATATTAAAAAACGGTCTCTCTCGTTCTTCTTCGATTCCATCGTCGACTTCCATTTCGTCGATCCATAAATCCTCATCCGCGCGGAGATACGCCGCCGTCGCGATCAGGGCGTCATATTCACTTTTCGAGATTCCGAGTTCGATATGCGTCTTCATAGTTCGTTCCTTTCAGGGTCTTCCGGGAAGGGCGACGTCGGGCGCATCGAGGTAGCAGCGCGCCCGGCCGGTGATGCGGACGCCATTCAGCGTCCGGTCGTATGTCAGATCGTTCTCCATCGTCCGGCAAGTGATCTCGTTCGCAAGGCGAACGGTCGCGGTCTCGATCGATGGATTCGTCGTTGATATGTTCGCTGAGTTCGACGCAAGGGTCGTTATGATGAGGATCCAGGGTGGCATGTCGTTTTCCTTTTCACATCACTTCACACGGATACGTTTGTTTTTGACTTCTCTGGTAAGTCGCCTCCCCTGACCTCCCTTCTCTTTAAACTCTCGGTATGTGATCCCTGGATTTTGCGTGACGATCTCAAGGGAAAGCGCGTCCAAAGTCCCAGGGGATGAAGGTCTCGCGCCTTTGACCGGATAGAGCCTCATGCCGGCATACTGCGACAGGATTCCTCTTTTCGTACCGTCTGGTCTGTACGGGCGGTTCTTTGGCTTACCGCTCCCTTTCCTTTTCAGAATGCCTTTCTGCTTGGTCGTCTTCAGATTGGCCATGACTGGAAGCGGGAAATCGAAGCGAATCGGTTCTTTCGGAACTTTCGAGGCCATGAGAGCCAGTTCCGTCAGCGCTTCTGCTTCTTTGAACGGCCGCGTCCGTAGGATCTCGTTTCCGACCTCCTCTCCGATATCCGGCAGTAGGGTGTTGATCGTGTTCTTGAACCGATGAAGCGATGAGAGCCGGTCTGCGGTCGGCTCGATATCTCGCCCGATAAGGATCTCGACGAGGCGATCCATCTCCCACGTCGAGAGAGCGGCTTTTGCGAGATCCTCGATCGGCACTTCAGTACCCAGCGGCCTTCTTGAATTGCTCGAAGTAGCTTTTCGGCATGGTCAGCGTGACCACGTCGTCGCCTGAGATCTCAACCTCGGAAACGCGGAGCAATTCCCCGGCGGTCTTCTTGAGAGATGATCGAGGCTCGCCGCCCTCGACGTGCTTGGCCGTGGCTCGGGTCTTCCCGGCCTTCTTCGCCGTGCCGATCGCGCCTGCGAGATCGGCGACGGCCTTTCCGGTGTCGCCGTCGGCTGCTCGGATCGTCTTCATGGCAAGATCGGCTGAGACCTCACCCGATCGAACCATCGCCTTGACGGGCTCCGGGGCCGATTGGACTTCGAGAAGTTGCACGACGCGCGTACGGGTGATCCCGGTCTTCTGACCGATTTCCGTCTCGCTCCAGCCGAGGTCGAGAAGTTTCTTGAACACCTTGCCCTTCTCGAATGGGGTAAGCGGTTTGCCGGCGTTCCGGACGATCTGAGAGAGGACGTGTTCGGCCTCACTCGAATACCGCGGCTCGGTCTGAACCGGGACGGACTTGATCTCGGCTTTTAGGACGTCGCGGGCGTAGAGAGCGGCGGCCCGGCGACGATGTCCGTTCGTGATGTAGGCCCGCCCGTCCTCCCAGATCGCCGTCATCGTCTCCTTGACGCCGACTTCAGCGATCGACTGAGCGAGAGCCAGATCGTCTTCATCATTCGGGTTGAAGTCGACGTCGCGCGCGTTCCATCCTTCTCGAACATAGAGATCGTCAAGGCTGATCCGGAACGTGTCCGATCGCCCGGTTGAGATCCCTTGAATTCCGGTTTTTGACATGGCTTTCGTTCCTCGGTTTAAGCATGGGGCGATCGTCTCCGGCCCCGCCGCCATAAGACGCCAGATTGATTAAAAAGAAAAGCGTTTTTAAAGACGAGATACGTTTTTATTCGCCCGCCCCCTCGATCTTCGTGGAGCGGGGCTGAAGGGCGGCCTCCACGGCGGCCCGAATCTCCTCCCGGGTGAAGTTCGTCGGCTCGCTGATCGCGCGAAGCACCTTCACGCCGTCGTAGGTCGTGCCGATCACCTCGTAGTCGTGGGGTTCCTTCGCCTCGCCCCCGTCGCCGGTAGCCGAGCGCAGAGAGGCGATCTCGGCGGCGGCCGAGTGAGCGCGCCGAGACATCTTCTGCGCGTACTGAAACAGGTGGACGTAGGCTCGGCTTCCGGTGCCCTTGTCGGTGTACTTGTTGGCCTCTCGGAGGGCGAACCGCTGAAGCCGGATGCGACGGTCTGTACGGAACCGCTCGTATCGCGCCGTAGCAAGTCTGCCGCACGCCTCGCCGTACATCTTGGCGAGGTCAATCAGGTTGGCTTCGGCGGCTTCCGCGCGAAGTCTCTGCTCAACCTTTCTCATGACGAGCGCCGCGTAGTCGTCGATCATGCCGTGCCGCTCTTCCCGTGCCTCGCGCAGTTCGGAGGCGAGCTGGTCGACCTTGGCTTCGGTGGCGATGATGCGCTGCATGACGGCCTCGCCATGCTTGGCGATCTCAGCCTCATCCGGTTCGTCGCCGCACATCTCCGAGCAGCATACCGGGCAGGACATGCTGTCGTCGTAGCTTCCGCACTGCTCGGATGAGCCGACCCATGCGCAGTGCTCGCACTCGGTGATGTAGTAGCGCTTGCGGACTGGGATCGGGGGCGGCGCTGGCTGTCGGAACTCAGCTTCGTCCTCCCGCAGGGCCTCTTCCTGATCGGCAGTAACGGGGGCGGGTTCAGCCACAGGTGTTCTCCCGCTTTCCGTACATGAACACGCCGATACGGATGGCTCCACAGGTGCAAGAACCAGTAGGTGCGCGGGCGCCGTGGTAGTGATTGGCCGGGCACATCGGAGCGTGCTTGTGGTTGTCGGTGACGGCAGCGAATTCGGCTCTCACCTTGTCCAGCGCCTCCGCGTCGGTCTCGCCCTCGCCCTTGAACGAGCGGGTAATCGGCCGGCCAAAGGTGTCCTGCTTGCCGGTATCGTAGGTCAGCAACCAGAAGGTCATTGCCTTCCCGCCGAGCCGGTAGTCGTTATGCACGGCGACGGTGCAGCCCTTGGCACGAAGGTCCGCAGGTGAGCCGCGAACGGCGTCCCAGACCTTCTCCATGTCGATTTCGCTAGAGCCTAGCACGGCAGTGGCGATGCGCTGGTTATCCACGGCGCACCTCCCCGGCCTGATCCTGGCTCGCATGGAGGGTGACTAGAGCGGCTTCGATGGCGTCGGCCTTGGCGAGGCACTTGTCAGCATTCTCGACTCTCGTCATGCCGAGCGAGGCCCTGCGGAAAGACGCGATGTGCTGCTCCGGTGTGCGATTTTTCGGTAGCCCCTCCAGCAGCGCCTTTGCCTCCCCTACAGGATCGGGGGTGGGCGACTTGACCTCAACCTCCTGAGGGGAGGTGGGCGTTTGCTGTTGCGCAGGATGCTTCCCCGCAAGGCAGAGGTCGTTCAGGTAGCCTTCGACGAAAATGCCGGGAGCCTGACCTTCGGCAGCAGCGCTATCGCCCTCAGCGTCAGAATACGGCGGCGCGTCGAGCCAGCACCACCAGTCCATGCCGGTCAGGGCGATCGCCTGGCCGTGCTCCCATTCCCCGTCGATACAGTTGATGTCGGCCGTAGCTGTCCTTTCGCTCCACGTCAGAAGATATCTTTCGCCCCACTCGCCATTGTATCGGGGCTTTCCGTCTGTCGCCGTGCGGTGCCATCCAGTCTGCGCAACAGCCGGCGCGCCCAGTCCCGTCCCCTCATCGGCCGATCCCGTTCCTGCTGGGAGAGATGCGGGGACGAGGTGGCGGATACCCCTGACGATGTCGAACAGGTCGTCGTAGTTTGCGGGCGCGACGCCGCGCTTCTTGCACCAGTCCATCAACTGGGCCCAGAGCCAATCCCCCATGTCTCATCGATCTGCATCGCTGGAGGTCGTTTCTTTGATCTCGGACAGGCGCTCCCGCACCATCGCTTTCAACGAGGTGAGCGGAGGTGGCAGATCCACCCGCTCTGCGGTGAGTGGAGGGGGCGAGGATCCTTGCTGGGCGGGAGGGGGCGACATGAGGGCTTGCCACGTCGTCTGCTGAACCGGGCGGTCGTCAGCAGGGGACTGGCCTATGGTGATCAGGCCGTGACGGTCCACGATGAGCCAGCGCGCGCCGCCATCCCAGCAGATCGTGTAGGTGTCGGTCTCTGGCTTGCAGCCCTGGTCGTACTCGCAGACGAAGCCGTCTTCGTCGCGCCGTTGCTTGTCCACTTGCTGGGCGGGAGGGGGCGGAGCGGCGGGGGCGGCGGCGGCGATCATGGCGCGGTAGATCCGCTTGTTCCGCGCGTTCTGGCTCTCGATCCCGCCGTTCGCGTCGACATGGTCATTCCAGGTCGATGCGACCATCTTCGGCGTCGGCTCGCGCGGCACCAGCACGAAGCCATCCGCTCCCCCGGCGGCACCTGCGCGGGCCATGTCCCTGGCTTCGGCGAAGGCGGATGCACCGCCAGCCCAAAAGTCGACGCCGTTTCTGCCTTCGCCGATGGCCGCGAGTTTCCAGCACTCCTCGCGCTTGGCCTCGAAGCGTGCGGCCAGGTCCGTGGTGGGTGGGGTGATGGGATTCGTCATCGGGCGGACTCCGGTTCCTGCATCAGCTCTTCGACGATCCAGAGCATCGCGCCGGTGACGCTGCGGAAGGTCAGGGTCTCGCGTGGGTGCGGCCGGTTCGGATCCCAGCGTTCGTCGAGCATGGTCACGCGGCCCGGCTCGCCGCGGATGCGGAAGGCGCGCTCTATGCCGCCATCTCCGCCGCTCGCCCGGCCGCCTGGGTTGGCGTGCTGCCAAGCCGAGAGCCTGCCAGGGCACTGTTCCGCCATCACGTCCCAGTGGCCTGGATTGCGGTAGTTGACCGAAAATCCGAGCGGAAAGAACGGCTGGGCGGCGGCGTAGAAGTGCTTCTCGGCCGCGAGCTCGCGTGCGCGCTGTTCGGCGCCGGAAACCTTCTCCTCAAGGGTGAGGTCCGTCATCGGGCGGCTCCGGAGGTGCTGACAGTGGTCTCCGAGACGCATCCCGATCCGCCGCAGGCCCCGCATTCCGGGTTCGGCCCGAACACGCTGACGCAATGGCACTTCACGTCGTCACGGGCAGCTTCCGTCGCGAGCGCGTCGAGCACGTCCTTGCGCCCCTGCTCCCGGGCCGCAGCCATGAGCTTCAGCACCTCGTCCGGGTCGGCGGTATAGAGCGAGCCGTCGGCCGCCTCCTGGAAGCCGTGCTGCTCGGCCGCCATCAGCCAGAAGTCGCGCTCCTCGTCGCCGGGGCCGGGGATGGTGACGCTCGCAGAGAAGTCCTTGACCGCGCGCCGCAGATCGCGCGCCTCGGTCAGCTCGTCGGCGATGGTCTGGTCGGACGGCTGGATCTTGAGCTTGTCGAACCCGACCAGCTCCATGGCGCGCCGAACCTGGCCGCCTGAGATGGCACGATCGGCCTGGGGGTCGCCCTCCTCGACGAGTTGGAAGGCGTAGGTGATGAACGGGTTGGCCTCGTGCGCGCCCACGTCCCGGCCGAGGTCTTCGGGGTCGATCGTCGCCACGCAGAACGCCTTGAGGTAGGCGCGCAACTCGGCGTTCTCGCGCTTCAGGAGCGCCATGTTCTCGGATGCGGACTCGGCCGCGCAATGGACGTTCTCGGCCATGGCTCAGGCCTCCTCACGCTGGGCGGTGAGGAGACGGGTCAGCGTCTCGGGCAGGGCCGGCGGCGTGATCTCGACGGCGCGCGGGGCGGCCCAGGGCTGCGCAGGCTCGGATCCCGGCTCAGCTCCCCAATCTACGACGATCTCGCCCGTCGCCAAGAACCGGTCGCGGAGGCGCTTGAGGGTGGCGATGACGCGGTGGGCGGGGTAACGCTTCTGTAAAATCTCATCCTCATCATAGTAGTGAGGAGGCATGAATAGAGCATCACTAATTCGTTTGTCGCCGAAGATGGGTGATATGTGATTTCCTGGGAATACTTCGTTAGCGTGCGCGATGATACAGCCGCATTCCCCGTAAAGAGGCGTTTTCTTGAAGAAGGCCCACGCCATATTGATCCGCTCCGGCGGCTGCGCCTCTAGATGCGCGATCAGCTTGTCGAGGTTCGGGATGTTCAAAGACATGTCGGTCAATCCTTTTCTACGAGGCGAAACATGGCCCGACGTTCACGGATCTCGATCTCGGAATCCTTCGGGCCTAGGTCGATGTCCATCCCGAGCGCCTCTTTCCCGACGACTTCGAGGGCCGCGAGATAGCCGCGTTGAAAGTCGCTGTCGGCCGGATCGCTTTGGAACGAGGCGATTGCCTCGGTTACGTAATTGCGGGCGAGAAAAAACTCTTTCTCAGCCAGAACCCCTCCTTCGATCATCATCAGCGTAGCCGGGTCGGAGAAGATTTCGAGCAAAGCTCGTTCTCCGTTTTGGTCGTTTTCGTTCATTGGATTATCCTCTGATAGCCGAGGCCCGAAGGCCCCGGCGGTTTGATCTTCAACCGACGAACGTCAGTTCGGATTGAGCGCGGGTAAAGGCGACGTAGGCGAGGTTCGCCTCTTGCTCGAACTGCCAAGCCTTCTTAGCCGCTTTCGACGGGCACCGTAGGGCATGCTCGAACAGGTAAACCCGTGGCCACTCACGGCCTTTCGAGCGGTGATAGGTCGCGAGGACGATCGCTCCCTTCGCGTCATCGGCGAACAAGGCATCGATGAACGATCTGACGTCGGCGACGCTCGTCTTCCCAGCAGCGAGGCAGGCCGCACAGACCTCGACCAGGGTCCCGACCCGATCCTCGACCTCTTCGGCTTTCGCCTCGTTCCCCTTCGCCATCGCCTTCTGGATCTCGCGTTCGCGGTAGTCGTCGAGCTTCCGGAGAAGCGCGTCGACGGTCGAGACCTTCCAGCGCGACGCGAGCGCCTTCAGGCCGTCGCCGATTGCCCGGCCCTCGACCTTCGCCGGCTTACCCGAGCGGATCAGAGCGTATGCGGTCTTCACGAGCGGTGCGGTATTCCGGCAGAGGATCGCGTCGCCGGGTCCAAGATCGCCCGGGAGCTTACCAACCCGGGAAACCTTACCCTCGGGCGCACCGGGGGCCGCCTCGATATCTCGGACGAGCGTCCGGGCGATTTCGACGACGGCTTTCGGACAACGCCAAGTCACAGATAGCGGGAGGACGGTCGCATCGAGGCTCTCGATCAGGTTCGGGAGCGCCGCGGCATCAGCGCCCGAAAAGCCGTAGATCGCCTGTCGGTCGTCGCCGACGACGACCATCCGGCCGCCGCGCTTCACAAACTTCCGGGCGAGCGCCTGTCTGGCGCGGGAGAGATCCTGGGCCTCGTCGAGGAAGACGACGTCTTTCCCGAACTTGACGACGAGGTTCTTCACGAGCGGGAACAGGATCATGTCGTCGAAGTCGACGACGTCGGTCTGGGCGAGCGATGCCTTGTAGACGAACCGGGCCGCGGCGACGACGTCAGTCGCGTCGTCGGTCTCCTCGAAGCCGTTCACGTCGAAGTGGTCGGCGAGATCGAACCAGGGGCGATCGTCGTTGATCGGTAGGTCCGGGAAGAAACCGAAGCCGGCCTGCTTCGCGTACTTGACGAGCGCGATGATCTGCGAGCGGTAGGTCGCGAAAATCTCCTTGTTCGCGCCGTCGACGATCATCGGGACCTTCTTCTCGTCGACCTTTGGCTTGAAGGCATATTTCAGGAGGCCGAAGCCGAGGCCGTGGAGGGTCGAGGCCTGGACGGCGCGCCAGTCGGCGTGGCCGGCCTTCTTGAGCTTCTCGGAGACCTCGTCGGCGATCGCCTTGTTGAACGCGCAGACCAGGACCTCGGAGCGCGGATTGGCCCGACGGACGGCGTCGACCCCGAGTAGGATCGTCGAGGTCTTCCCGCAACCGGCGCGGGCGACGAGGGCGAGGTTCGAGCGGGTCGAGGTCAGGGCTTCGAGGAAGGCGGTCTGCTGGGCGGTCGGGGTCATCGCGGGCTCTCCGTCGGGGCTCTCGTTTCCGGCCCCGACGGAGGTATGCGCCATTTTCTCGTAAAAGAAAAGCGTTTTATTAGAGAACAAGTGGATGCCCCCCCCCTCCGCGCTACTCAGGCTTTGCCCGCGCACGGTCGTTAAAAATCTCTCGCGCTATGGCTTCAAGATCCAGTACTTCTGCCTCTATAAAAAGGTCAGGATCCGCAAACTCAAGGAAAGCTGTTCCCTCCTCGCTGATAATAAGTCTCATGTATCGTTGTAGGATCGCGCGATAATCCATGACCCAGCTCCTGCCCCCCCCCCTTCCGCTCACTCAAGAATAGCGCGAGCCCGCGAAACCTTCTTTTCGAGATCGCGAACGCGCGATCGCAACTTCGATATTTCCTTACAGTGGCAGCCTATAGGATTGCAGCACGACTTATCCTTGTCTTTCATCCATTCGCAATTTCTGTCCCAAACGTTCGTTTGAACCGACATGGTTTCTGCCCCCGGAACCTAACTGGCTTCCTTCTCGGCCGCCGCAGTGGCCTCTTCGAACGTCGACCAGACACCCTCAATCCAGCAACCAAAAACCGACGCCACGAACTCGCCTGCGATGGGGTAAACCCGGATTGGCTCCTCCTCCGGGCCTCGCTCGTAACACCGCCGGAGCGGGTTGATCCGCCAGCCCTCGCGGGGTTCAAGTCTCTCGTTCTGCATCGTCAAACCCTGCCCCCTCTGCCGTCATTTCAGGGCGTCGCGGAGGGCCGAAAAACGGCCTCACCCCACATTCTGCCCCACGATTTGCGCGGGCTGGACGGATGCCGCCCGATGGCCCTGCACGCTCTGTCGCCGCCTCGGAAATGTGGGGTAAAATGGCGGATGCCGTTGCCCCACATTCTAGCCCTCAATCCGTGGCGGCTGGCGGCTTAATCGAGGTCCAACCGTCGAAGCGGTCGGCCGGATAAGCGTTGCCGCTTTCCTCGCGCCATGGATACTCGGCATCATGCCTGCTCCACCACACGGCATAGTAGTCAAAGCCGCATCCGTTGTCCCGAAATACTAGGATCGGCGTCCCGTCTCTTGGCGCTCCGGCCATGTCATAATCCCACTGCATCACGCCTCCCGCGCCCTGCCGGCGGATTTCCCCTCTGCCAATCATAGCAGAATCCTTGGGCCATACCGCTCGGCCCCATGTCCATCGACCCCGGCGAGATGCCGGAGCCGGTCGAGGTTACGCCGCGCACGCTGTTCGGCCCGGCTCTCGATCGACGCCGTCACGCAGAGCGCTGCGAGGAGCCCGAGCGAGACAGCGAGGTAGGTGATCATTGAGCCAAGACCATCCGCGCGAGGACCGCGAGGACGTAGGCGAACGGCATCGCCATGAGCACGAATAGCACGGCGTTCATCGCGCGGACCCCGAGCAAGGCGAGGACCAGGACGAACCCGGAGACGATCAGCGCGGCGAAGACGAAGGGCATCCCGATCACTCCCCAAATCCGCGCGAGATTTCGTCGAAGATCAGCAGCGCGAGCGATGCCAACGACACGATGACTGCGAGGTTTCCGAGGCTCATCGTCCGTCCTCCGTTTTCGACGGGAGCTTCCCCTTGTCCTTTTCGTAAAGAGGATCTCCATCGAAATTCGTCACGACGACCTCGACCTTCTCTGTCTCGTCGAGCCGGTCGGCGTCCGGAAATGGCTTCGTCGGCCGCGGCTTCGGCGTCGCCTTTCTGGGCTCGTCGCGGGTCATGTTTTCAAGGCTTATCGGCTCGCCGACGAGATCGGGACGGGGCGCGTTGGTCATCTGTGATTCTCCGGGGTTTTGGGAGAGGCGGGAGGGGCCTAGCCGCCCCTCCCGCCATCCGAGTGATGCACGGTCACTCGGATTGCTGATCGCACGCGGAGGCAGTGCCATCAGCGGCCGGCCCTGTGACAGCCGAGGGACCGGCTTCTTCGTCCGCCGGGCTAAACTCGGACCGGACTTCGCCCTCTTGCGAGGTCGAACATTTAATTTCACTCCGAGGCTCTTTTTCGGACTGGTATCCGACAATCGCCCCGACCACGCGTTTCACGATCGAGTTTCTGACCGTGCGCGGGTTCTTACCCGGGGCAATATATTCGGGATGCGCCGAAAGGGCTAGATCGACAGCTCCATCGACGACGCGCCAAATCTGGCGATAGGTCGGGCTCGCGCCGAGCTTCCTGGGTTCGAGGCGGTTCACGAATCCTTCCCATCGTCGGAGACCATCGCCTTGACGACGCCCAGGATCTTGCGTTGGGTCGCGACGTCCGGGATCGACGCGAACACCGCAGCGAGTTCGAGGGCGAGCGGATCGTTATAGCCGCTCTCATCACTGTAAAGTTGTGCGACTGAGATGCCGAACCGCTTTGCGATCTCGACGAGGCGGCCGGCCGAGATCCGATTCTTACCGGTCTCGTATTTCTGAATTTGCTGGAACGAGACGCCGAGAACGGCGCCGAGGGCGTCCTGCGACAGGCCGTGAGCCCGGCGGATCGCTGCGACGCGCGCGCCGATCTGGGCGTCGGCGGGGAGGGCGGTTTTGGCGTTCATTAAAATTGTCTCCGGGCGGGCCTCGTCTCCGGCCCCACACCTTTAGATAGCATTCTGGCCTAAAAGAAAAGCGCCCTTTTCAAATCGAGGTACATTTTTTCTGCCGAAACGCACAAAAAATCGCTTTCCTTTTGCGGCCGGATCGGCTTAGATCGGGGTCCACCGTCTCGCCGTCGGTCTCAAGAATTCGGCGAACCGAAAGGGAATAGACATCATGGCTAAAGAAGTCACGAAGACTTCCGCGAATCTCCCCGCGATCTCCGGGGATGGGTTCGAAGAGTTCGCAGGCGCCGGACTCGAAAACGTCGGATCGAACGACGTTCTCATCCCCCGACTGACCATCCTTCAGTCGCTCTCACCACAACTCAACAAGAAGAAGGCCGAGTTCATCGACGGCGCCGAGATCGGCACCATTGTCGACGTTGGTACGGGCGAGATGTTCCCGAACGGGGTTCTGTTCCTGCCGGTGTACTACCGGAAGGACTACCTCGAATGGGCGCCGCGCTCGTCGGGCAAGGGCCTGATCGCCGTTCACACCGATCCGGAGATCATGAAGCAGACCAAGCGGGACGACCGGAAGAAGGACGTCCTCCCGAACGGAAACTACATCGCCGAGACGGCGCAGTGGTTCGGCCTGAACCTGACGGCCGACCGCCGGAAGTGCTTCATTCCGATGGCTTCGACTGCGCTGAAGAAGAGCCGGCAGTGGATGACGATCGCTACCTCTGAGCGCCTCAAGCGCGCGGACGGATCGGAGTTCTCGCCGCCGTTCTTCTATCGCGGCTACAACCTCACGACCGGGACCGAGAGCAACGCCGAGGGCGAGTGGGCGAACTGGGTCATCAACCGCGGCCCGACGCTCCCCGAGCTTGGCGAGCCGTTCGGGTTCGACTGGAAGGTCGTGAAGGAGGAGGCGGCGAAGTTCCTCGTGTCGCTTCAGGCCGGCGAGGTTCGGGCCGACAACTCGGAGACCGATCTCCAGGGCGCGGCCTCCACCGAAGGGGCGATGTGATCATGGCCGGCACTGCGAACGCTTCCGACTTCGATGTCGGCGCCGCAGCGGCGCCGGCCTCCGATCTCTCCGAGCTTAACGGTCTCCTCGACCAGATGCTTCGGCAAGAAGAGATCGTGGCCAATCTCGACGCCGACCTGAAGGCGGCGAAGAACCTCCTACAGCGGCTCAAGACCGCGACCGTCCCCGACAAGATGGCCGAACTCGGCGTCGACGCGCTCAAGTTCAAAGGGCGGATGATCTCGATCGAGCCGTTCGTCTCGGGATCGATCCCAAGCGATCCGGTCCGGCGGGCCGCGGCGGTGTCCTGGCTCGTCGAGAACGGCGGCTCGGACCTGATCAAGACCGCGGTCGAGGTCGAGTTCGGCCGTTCGGAGCACAACGAGGCGCTCTCGACGGCGGCGACGCTGCGGGAGGCCGGGTTGTCTCCGAAGGTCGCCGAATCGGTCCACTCGCAAACGCTGTGCGCGTTCGCCCGCGAGCGGATCCGGAACGGCGACCCGATCGATCCCGAGGTTCTCGGGCTTTTCACCGGCCGCGTCGCCAAGATCAAGAAGTAAGTTCGAACCGATGACGGACCCCGGCGCACGCGCCGGGGCTCTCGGGTTGTGGGTGGAGAGATGAAAGACCGTTCAAATGGATATTAAGAACGTTATTTTCCCTCTTCCTCTTAAACAAGTTGGTGATTGCATCGAAGTAGATGCTCCTCGTCTTACTAATCGAAAGAAACTTAGGTGGAGAGGAGAAAATTGGTTTGCTCATCGTCTTAGCTATAGGCTTAATTGCGAAGACATTCCTTGTCGTCCTCCTAATCTGAAAGAGGGATTGGTCCTGCATAGTTGTGATAATGGATGGTGCATAAACCCAGATCATCTCTCCATTGGGTCTTCGAAAAGAAATACGATTGAAAGAGTTTTAAGAAATCATAATTGGAGATTAAACGTATCTAAGGGAATAAAATTAAGTTGGGATAAAATGACAAAAGAAGAAAAAGATCATAAATTAAGAGGCTTAACTAGAACTCAGAAGGATGTACCTCGTGAAAGTCATAGTGGTCGATTTAGACGGAACTCTTTGTGATTCTTCGCATAGAGATCATTTCGCACAAGCTAAAGAATGGGATCAATTTCATCAAGCGGCCAAGGACGATCGGCCTCGGTCGGATGTGGCGTTCTTTCTCTCCGTCCTCTGCTGGTGGTCGGTCCTCGACAAGATCCTCCTCGTCGCCTGTACCGGCCGGAACGAGCGATACCGCCAAACGACGCTTGAATGGCTGATCAAGCATGATCTAGCGGTCTTCGACACGATCCTGATGCGGTCGGACGGCGACTGGAGGCCGGACGTCGAGGTTAAGCCGGCGATGCTGGATAAGTTTCTAGAAGATAAATCACTTTTTTACGATGGAAGGCCAGACGTCGCCTTCATCCTCGAAGACCGAGACAAGGTCGTCGAGGCGTGGCGCAATCTCGGATACTGCTGTTGGCAGGTTCAAGCGACAGGATGGTGAAAATGAAACCCCAAGATTCCCTACGCGAGAGCGCCGACGTTTTCGAGGAGCGCGGAAAGGTCTACGGCGACGCGTATAAGAACTTCGGCCATGTGCTCATGGCGCTTCGGCCGAATGGCTTCGCGATCCGGAACATCGAGGACGCGAACCGCCTCGGCGTCCTCACACAGATCGTCATGAAGATCGTTCGGTACGCCAACCAGTTCGAGGCAGGCGGCCACGACGATTCGCTTCTCGACCTTTCGACCTACGCGGCGATGCTGCGGGAACTCGATGCGGAATCTCAAGACAAAATCGACAAGTTAGATCCGATCGATTGGGCTTTCAAAGATGGCGGACCGCTCGCTCAGAGTCCCAAAACGGCCCCGCCTTGGAAGCCGGAAGTCGAGATCGAGCCGGTCGTGCCGCGGCGTGAACCGACGTATGATTTCCCGGTTAGGTGATCCGAAAATGAGTATCTATTCATTTATCGCGGATACGGAAACCACAGATCTCGTTGGCGCAAGTCTTCTTCCACTAAAACACCAACCTAAAGTCACAGAATTATATGGCTGTCTTCTTGAAGACGGCCGGAAGGTCGACGAGATAGAATTCTTTGCCAACCCCGGCGAGAAGCTCTCGCCTAAGATCTCGTCTATAACTGGTATCACAGACGAGATGTTGAAGGGCGCGAAGCCGTTCTCGGCTCATGCGCCCGATTTATCGAGGATCGTGCAGCGCGCCGACGAGGTCGTCGCCCATAACCTGAGCTTTGACGTCGCCATGATCGACGTCGAGTTCGAACGATGCGGCCTCGTCGTGCCATGGCCCGCCGGCCGGATCTGCACGGTCGAGGCGACCGAGTGGATCAAAGGCTACCGGCTCTCGCTCGGCGCGCTGCACGAACACCTCTTCGGCGAGAAGTTCGCCGGAGCCCACCGCGCACGGGTCGACGTCGAGGCGCTGACCCGCTGCTTCCTCGAACTTCGGCGATTGGGGTACGTGTAGATGACCGTTCGTTGCCGCTCGGGCTACTCTTTCCGGGAAGCCGCCGGTTCAATCGACGACGTCCTCTCGCGCCTCGTCGAGATCGGGATGACCGAGGCGCCGCTCACCGACCGCGCAAGCACATTCGGGTTCTACCGGTGGAGCAAGGCGGCGAAGAAAGCCGGGCTCCGGCCGATCTTCGGCGTCGAACTCGCGGTGACGCGGTCGCTCAACGAGAAGAAGCCGACTTTCGATCACGTCACGTTCGTCGCGAAAGACAGCCTCGCGCCGATCAACCGCCTCGTCGAACTCGCGACCTCGCAGTTCCGGTATCGCCCGTTGCTCACGGACGTCCAGGCGTACGCGGCCGAGGGGGTCTATCGGATCCTGGGCCACCGCGCCCAGATCGCCGACCTAGAGCCGCCGCCGGACACATTCCTCGCCCTCGGGCCGTCGACGCCGCTCGGGCTCGCCAGGCTCGCGATCGCGCGCGGGATCCCGTTTATCGCCTCGTCGGACAATCGCTACCCGCGCGAATCCGACCGCGGTTTCTACGAGGTCCTGACCGGCCGGAACGCCGAGACGCAGACCTACCCGCAGCACATTCTCTCATTCGACGAGTGGGAGCGATCGATAGTGCGACTCAATCTGCCGGTTTCGGTGACGTACGACGCGATTGGGGCCGCTGACGCCGTGCGCCGCGGTTCGACGGCCGATCTCACCCGTGCTGTTCTCGTCGCGCCTCCGCGGCCGGCTACGTTGCGGGAGATGTGCGTCCGGGGCGCCGCCGATCTCGGGTGCGACCTTACCCGGCCGGACTACGCCGCCCGGCTCGATCGGGAACTCGCCCTGATCGCCGACAAGGCGTTCGAGGATTACTTCTATCTGGTCGCGGACCTCTGCCAGTGGGCGCGCGCCCGGATGATCGTCGGGCCGGCGCGCGGGTCGTCGTGCGGTTCGCTCGTCTGCTACCTCCTGAAGATCACGACCGTCGATCCGATCCCGTACGGTCTGATCTTCGAGCGGTTCATCGACGTCAACCGATTCGACATGCCGGACGTCGACATCGACTTCAGCGATCAGCAACGAGACCTCGTCTTTGAATACCTGCGCAACACCTACGGCCCGGAGCGCGTCGCCCGGCTCGGGACGGTCGCGATGTTCAAGCCGCGCTCGGCGCTTCAGGAATGCGGGGCCGCGCTCCGGGTGGGGCGCTACAAGACCGAACCGGTCGCCGATTCGCTCATCGTCCGGCCGGCCGGTGACGCCCGCGCCCTCGACACCCTGGCCGACACCCTCGATACGACGTCCGTCGGCCGGGACCTGATGCGCACGAATCCGGAGATGCGGATCGCGACACGGTTCGAGGGGCACCCGCGGCACGCTGGCATCCACGCGGCCGGCGTCGTCATCTCCGAGCGGCCGATCATCGAGACCGTCGCGATCGACCGCCGAACCGGGGCGACGATGTGCGACAAGAAGGATGCCGAGGACGGCTACGGGCTCCTGAAGATCGATGCGCTCGGGCTGACCCAGTTGTCCGTGTTCGAGGACGCGCTCGAACTCGCAGGCCTGCCCCGTGACACGCTGGAGAAGCTCCCGCTCGACGACCCGGCGGCGTTCGAGATCCTTAACGCGCGTCGGTGGTCTGGGATCTTCCAGTTCAACGGAGGCGCCCTCCAGGGGATCACGAAGCAATTTACCGCGACGTGCTTCAACGACATCGTCACGGTGACGGCACTCGCCCGCCCCGGCCCGATGCAGTCTGGCGGCGCGCAGGAATGGGTCTACAGGCGCACGGGCGCGAAGGCGGTCACTTACCCGCACCCGCTCCTCGAAGGGCTCCTGAAGGACACCCTGGGGATTCTCGTGTTCCAAGAGCAGATCATGACGATCGGTCGCGAGATCGGCGGCATGTCGTGGGAGGATGTCACCGCGCTCCGAAAGATGATGTCGAAGACCATGGGCCGTGAGGCGTTGAGCCGGTTCGAGATCCCGTGGAAGGCCGGCGCCCTGGAGCGGGGTCTCGATCAGGAGACGGCGGACAAGGTCTGGAACGATCTCGTCGCGTTCGGGCAATACGGCTTCAATCTCGCCCATTCCGTCGCGTACGGGATCGTCTCGTACTGGTGCTTGTGGCTGAAGGCTTACCACCCGTTCGAGTTCGCCGCGGCGACGCTCTCGCACGAGCCGGATCCGGACAAGCAGATCAAGATCCTGCGCGAGATGTCGACCGAAGGGTACGATTACGTCCCGATCGATCCCGAGTTGTCGGGCGAGAAATGGACCGTCGGCGCCAAGGACGGGAAGCGCGTCCTCGTCGGTCCGCTCTCGGTCGTGAAGGGCATCGGCCCGAAGATGATCTCGACGATCATCGGCGCCCGCGCCCGCGGCGAGCGGCTCACGGACCGGGCGCGCAAGCTCCTGACCGAACCCAAGACCGCGATCGATTCGCTGTGGCCGATCCGGGATGCGTTCGCACGGGTGATGCCGGATCCGCGGGAGCGGAACATCCGCACGGAGCCGGTCCCGATCGTCACCATCCAGTCCGACGGATCGGATGCTCAGGTCATGGTCTTCTGCGTCCTCGCGAAGATCAATCCCGGCGACGAGAACGACCCGGCGAAAGTCGATCGCCGCGGCGGCCGGGTGTTCGAGGGGCCGACCACAAGCCTGGGGCTGTTCCTCCAGGACGACACGGACACGATCTTTGCGAAGATCGGCCGCTACGATTTCGAGACGATGGGAAAGCCCGTGATCGAGCGCGGCAAAGGGCTGCGCTCGCTCTACGCCGTGAAAGGGACCGTCTGGGGATCGGACGATTTCCGGATGATCAACGTCAAGGCGATCCGCTACATCGGCGACGTCGGTGAGGACGTGACGCTGGCGCCGACGAATGCCGTTTAAACACACAGGTCGGGCGCGGCACAGACCCCGGCTGAACCTTCAAGGCCATCTAGGAGAGAACGAGCTGCACGCGCCTTTGCATTGGCTGAGCTTTGCGCTTCTGCCTTACGTTGGGGATTGGGTTTATCGACATGAGAGACGCGAAGCTCGGAAGAACATGGAGCACTGAGATGAGCGGTAATGGTTTCCCGTGCCCTGCGGATCGGCCCGAATAGGCGACCCATAAGATGTACAATTTCATACCTTTCAGCGATTTATCGCAGGCATTCATTCTACTTAAGCTGGCCGGGGCGTGCTTGGCCTTGGCTGGCATTGCAATGTGGGTCGTCAGCAACGGAAAGCTGTGATGGGCGCCCTGGATCAACCGAACCGCCACATCCGGCGAGGCACTAAGAGGGCTGCACCATGAGCAGCTTTGAACCAACGAATGAGCAGATTGAAGCCGCAGTCGCTGCGTTCAACAAGCGTAGCTGGGAAGCCCTCGCACGCGAGCCGTTCGAAGTGACCGACGTTCACGCGATGGCTGCGGCTCTGAGGGCCGCGTTCGCTCTGGAGCCATCTCTAACCCATCAACCACAGCCCGCCGGAGAGGAGCCCACTGGATCGACCAGTGCGCCTCATCCTGTGGGCACTAACAGGTAAGACCTGAGCCATGAAGATCCACGGCAGCGATCTGATCCCAGTCGGCCGCTACGCTTTGGTCCGCGATGGCAGCGTCGTGATGGTTGGGCCGGTCGGCAACCTGTCGGATCACTATCGGCCGGGTGATGTGGTCTGCCTCAGCAGGGCGACCTTCGAAGCGATCAGGAAAACGACATCCCTCACCCCGGAGACATGACATGCAGTCCGATACACCATCCACCGCAGCAGAGGGGCGGGGCGGGAAACTGCCCCATGCCATCTCCGATGCGATCGAGGCGCTAGAGAATGCCGCGATCGAGCATAGCCGAGAGGCAAGCGAGGGGATCAGCGGCAACGCTCTCCATCGAGCAAGAACGACGTGGGACGATGCTCGGATCGCCTTGGAGGCCGTCATTCTCGGGCATCTGCCCGCCGGCCGCCAGGCCCTGTCCCGGGAGAAGGCATCATGACCGCGAGAGTCCTAAGCCCCCCCTCGCAGGACAGCAGCCGATGCCGAGGTCTCCTTGGTAGACTAGCGCCGCCGCCCGCGACCGAGTACGCTTTCCGGCGCCTTCTCCCTAAACTATCCGATGAAGCATTAACGTTCCGAGCGAGCGATTCATGAACCGACTTAAGATCCTGACCGACGTCCCGGCGCTGCGGGATTACTTCTCCCGGATCGGCGCCGAACCGCGGTCGCTCCGCACCGCGGTCGTCAAGGAGGTCTCGGGGAAGTACTGGCGTGACCTCGCCGTGATCCGGGTCGCGCCGAACGGGGCGATCGACGCGCCGACCGAGTACGCGCCGACCGAGAAGGAACTCGCCGCGATCGTCGAGGACTGCGCCGGGTACACGTGGCCGCAGATCAAGAAACTCAGCGTCGTCGCCGATCCGCCGCCTATGATCCGCGAGGCCGACCCGAAAGACGTCTACGAGTTTCGCGACGAGGCGAACGACGTCGTCATGGTCCAGGTTCGGATCGAGCGCGACGGCGAGCGGGCCTACGTCCCGTGGACGTACTGGGACGACGACCAGTGGCGCTGCGCCGAGCCCGACGGGCCGTTGCCGATCTACAACGCCCATCTGCTGAAGGGATCATCGACGGTGTTCATCCACGAGGGTGCGAAGGCGGCCCGTTACATTCAGCGCCTCGTCGACGGGAAGACGCGCGAGGACCGGGACGCGCTGAAGGCCCACCCGTGGGGCGCGGAATTGAGCGGGGCGGTCCACCTCGGCTGGATCGGCGGGGCGATGAGCCCGGCGCGGACGGACTGGGGCGCGCTGAAGCGGGCCGGGGTGACGCGGGCGTTCATCGTTGCGGACAACGACGAAGCCGGTCGCTCGGCGGTCCCGAAAATCGCCCAGGCGCTGCGCTGCGCGACGTTCACGATCCAGTTTACCGACGAGTTCCCGTCGAGCTTCGATCTCGCCGACCGGTTCCCGGAGAAGATGTTCGGCGGGGCGTACTATACCGGGCCGGCGTTCCGGGAATGCCAGCATCCCGCGACCTGGGCGACGGATCAGATCCCGCCGGCCGACGGCAAGGGGCGACCGGTCACGGTCCTGCGCGAGAGCTTCCGGAACATGTGGGCCTACGTCGAGGAGGCCGATCTGTTCGTCTGTCGCGAGATGCCGGAGATCCTCCGTGCAGAAGCGATCCTGAACAAGATGCTCGCGCCGTTCTCGCATGTGAACGAGACCTCGCGGCTGATCGTCAAGGCGTATCAGGGGCGCGCGACCCGGCTGTGCTACCGGCCGGATCACGAGGGGCTGTCGGTCACGTTCCGGGGCTCTTCGGCGATCAACCTCCACGTCCCGGGACCGATCAAGCCCGCCCCGGGAAACGTCGAGCCGTTCCTCGAATTCCTCGCGTACCTGTTTCCGAACGCAGGCGAGCGGCGCGAGGTCGAGCGGTGGTGCGCCACGCTGATCGCGCGGCCAGATATCCGGATGAGCTACGGACTCTTGCTGATCTCGGAGAAGCAGGGCGTCGGAAAGACGACGCTCGGGGCCGGGATCCTGGCTCCCTTGGTCGGGGTCTCGAACGTCGGATATCCGGGCGAGAACGATGTGACGGCGACGTTCAATGAATGGGTCGCTCATAAACGTCTTGCCGTCGTTAACGAAATATATTCCGGTTCAAGTTGGAAAGCTTACAACGCGCTTAAGTCTGTCATCACAGATAAAGAGGTGATGGTAAATCAAAAATATACACGGCAATACGTTATTGATAATTGGTGCCACGTTTTGGCGTGTAGTAACTCCATGCGCGCCCTGAAAATGGAAAATGACGACCGGAGATGGTTCTATCCAGAAGTCACGGAAATACCTTGGACGAAAAAGCAGTTCAATTATTTTCGCGAATGGATCGAGGCCGGAGGGCTTTCTATAGTTAAACGGTGGGCCCATGAGTTTGGGGATTACGTTGAGCCGGCCGAACAAGCGCCGATGACCGAGCGGAAGAAGGAGATGATCGAGGGCTCGCGGTCCGAGGGCCAATCGGAGGCTGCCGCGGTCGCCGAGGCGTTGCGGGATTTGAAGCGGCCGGCGGCCGTGGCGCTGAAGGACGTGGTCGGTTTCGTCAGGGCTCATGCGCAGGGGCGCGTGTTCGATTCGGACTACGAGATCCGGAAGGCGATGGTCGATTGCGGGGTCTTCGCCTGGGGCGGACGGATCAAGGTCAACGGGCGGTTGCAGTACGTGATCGTCAACGCCGAGTTGGTCGAGGAGCTTCGGGCCTTAGGCGATGCGAAGGACCGTGAGTTTCCGGAGATGGAGAAGAAGGAACGGGATCGGCTGAAGGAGGTCGGACAAAACTCCCTGATCCGGGACCGGATGACGAAGTGCGGCGAGATCATCGACGGAGAGATGTGATGGAAAATACGGATCGTTGGGACGACGCCGGCTGGAAGAGGCGCATCGACGATCAGCGTCGGGCCTTCCGCCGTGAGCGACGGCTCGATCTGCGATGGGCGGTCCTGCTCTACGCGATCGCCCTGATCGAAGGGATCTTAACGGCTCTGACTGACGTCGGTGGATTCGCGGTCAGTGGAGTCTGTCTCGCGTTCGTCGCGACGAGCCGACTGAACGCGTCGTTTGAGAACGGAGAATTGGAGTGAAGCCCTTCGCTTCAGAAGCCGACGTCCGAAAGTGGGTCAAGGCTTGGGCGACCGCCCCACAATGGATCGAGCCGACCCGGGGCTCGACGGTCGGGACGCCGGATGTTTGGGTCGCGGATATGGGCGGGGCGTGGCTCGAACTGAAAAACGGCGACTTCGATCCCGGAACCGGTCGACTGACCTGGAAGATGCGTCCGGGGCAGAACCGCGAGATCCGAAATCTCCGGGGGGCCTGGGCTCGGGTCGGCCTTCTCGTCGGCTACGGCACCCGACTTTTCGTGACGAGCGACCCGCTTCTGATCAAGCGAGAGACAGCGCTCGCTTTTCAGGCCGAGACTTGGGACGCCGAGGACCCCGAAACGTGGGGCAAGATCATGGGGAAAATCGTAAGTGACTGTTCCGCAGCGATAAAGTGAGAAAAATACACGACAAAGGGGGAGGGGGAGGGGGAGGTACGGGTGCACTTTTTTAGGTCAATTCTGGGTACCGGTCCGTTTTTTCTTCTCCTACGTATTCTACTTCTAATTTAAGAAGAAGAAGAATATATATATACTTAAAACGGGGCGGTACCCAGAATTGACCTAAAAAAGTGAACCCGTACCTCCCCCTCCCCTACTCAGATTTCTTCCCTCCGACCCCTTCCCACAGCCCGCAATCAGCCGTTAAAACCGAAATCGTCAGAAACGCCCCGCAGAAGCCCGACCCGTTCAATCCCGAGGATTCCCCGCGTGAAGCCCGTCTCGCCCGTCCTAGCCATGATTCTCGCGGCCTCGGCTCTATTCGGCCTCGATCGCCTCCCCGCATACGCCGCGGACACCGCCTGTCCCGCGCACTACCTCGCCGGGAAGGCCCCCGATCTCCCGCCCGCGGACGTCGGCTCGTTGGAGATCTGCAACCAGGCATTCGCGAACGCGGTCTCGCCGTGGTCGTACGGACCGGCCTACGCCGCCGAGCATCTCACGGTCGCCGGCCTGATCGCCGCCAATCACCTCGACCGCGTCGATGCCTTCCACGCCGATGCGAAGGTGCCGATCGAATTCCGCGCCGAGATGAACGATTACAAGGGCGCCCCATACGATCGCGGCCACATGGCCCCGGCCGGCGACATGCCGACCGCCTCGGCGCAGCGTGAGAGTTTCGCGCTCTCGAACATGGTCCCGCAGATCCCGAACAATAACCGGGGCGTCTGGTCCCGGATCGAGGAGCGGGTCCGGCGCGAGGTCGTCCTGCGGATCGGCGGCGAGGGCTGGATCGTGACCGGCCCGGCGTATTCCGGTCTGACGACGAAGCTCAAGGGGCGCGTCGCGGTCCCGGCCCGGCTCTGGAAGGCGGTCTACATCCCCGGCGACCCCTCGACGAACGCGCCGACCCTCGCGGGCGCCTATGTCGTCGACAACGCCGAGGACGCGACCCCCGAGATCATCTCGATCGACGCGCTGACGGCGAAGTTCGGGATCGACCCGATGCCGGGCCTGGCGCCGGATCTCCGGAAGCTCGCGAACCTGCCGATGGGCGGAGGCCAGCGATGATCGGCGAAGAGCGCGAGGCGACGAAGCTCGCCCGTCGGATCGAGCGCCGATGGGCGGCGTTCGGTTACGAATCGGTCTCGTGCGAGGTCAATCGGATCTCGACAGATGGGGTCACGGTATCGTTCGAGGTCCGGTGCAATCTCGTGAACGGCCTTCCCCCGGACTTCCGGCCCGAGGACGTCCGCAAGTTGGCGAATGGGCTATGACCGACGCCGAGGAGGTCGAGGCGTTCATCGCGCAGCACTTCCGGCCGCTGAACCCGTTCTACCCGCGCGATGAGCAATCGGCCCTCGTCGAGCGCACCATGGCGAAGGTGAAGACCGTCGCAATTCGGCGCGGGGTCTCGCCCGAAGCGTTCTCCGAGGCGATGGGCCTCATGGAGATGCCAGAGCGGGTCGAGGTGATGCGCGAGATCAACACCGTGCGCGTCGACCCAAGAACCGGAGGAGGATTGTCGTGAGCGAAGATCGAATCACCGTGGGTCGCGCTGAGTATCTTGGATACGGACAGCATCCTCGAACGATATTGCCTCAACCTCCGTCCGGTGAACCTGCCGTCAAAAAACCACCGCTCTCGCGCGCCGAACTCGTCGATGCCCGCGCCCGCGCCTTCGAACTCGCGATGAAGCTCGCAGGGCAGTCGGATCAGGCCGAAGAATTTCAATTTCCGGACCTGATCAATGTCTCGAATCGAATCCTTGCCTACCTGACGGACGGAAAATGACGACCCAGGAATCGAACGACCTCTCGGATCGCATCGTCGAGCTTCTCCGCAAGATCCGGCTCCCGCTGTCGGCGAACGAGATCAAGGGGCATCTCGGCGAATCGATCGTCGACGTCACGATCGCGCTCGCGCGCCTCGAACAGACCGGCGATATCGTTTCCGAGGTCGCCGGGATCCGCGCGCGGCGATATTACAAGGTTGCGAAGCTGTAGGGCTAGACGCGCCCGCGGTTTTCGTATCTACGGGATTGTGCGCTTTTCTTTTAGGAGGTCGCGTCATGGTCTGGCTCATCGCCGCGCTGTTCGCGGCTTCGTTCATCGCCCGGTACGGGTTCTTCGCCGCGCTGCTCGCGCTCGCGCTTCTGCCGTTCGTCCTCATTCTCGCGGTCCCGGGCTTCCTGGTCCTCGCGGGGACGCTCGTCGCCATCGGAGGCTGATCCAATGAACCGGATGTCTCGGCGTTTTTTCCTTGGATCATCGGCGACAGCCTTAGCAGCAGCGACGTTGGACATTCTCCCAGAAAAGCCTCTCGATCCGTCAATTACGATTTACGTTGATTCGAGTGGCGCCAATGGTTATTTTCGTACAATTCAGGAAGCAATCTCATTGATAAATAATCTCGATCGATCTGGTCCTGTTACAATTAAACTTGCTCAAGGGGTCTACTTATTGCCCAATTTAATTTCGAATCGATTTACTGTTTTAGGAGGCTGATATGTTGACCGTAAATTCAGATGCGATCTATTTCGATTTATTCCGTGACGGTTGGACAGATGTGCAAAGCGAGTTCGTAACCGATGTACCGGAGCCCGAACAGGTCTATCTCGCTGCGTATGAGTACGAGGATTATTCGGGCGACGCGATCGTCGTCTATCGGAATGGCGACAAGATTTACGAGGTCACGGGCGGTCATTGCTCTTGCTACGGCCTGGAAGGTCAGTTCGAGCCGGAGGAGTACGACCGTGCGGTTTATCTCGATGCACTTCGCAAACGCGCGGAGAACAGGAACGCTTGGTCGTCTGAGGATAAGCTCGCTTCCGAGTTGATCCGTCGTATCGAAGTTGGAGTTAAGTTATGAGAGGCCTGTTCGATACCGGCCCGGTCCTGCGTCTCGGGGAGGCTAAGGCCGTCGCGCCGGAACCCGAGGTTACCGCACCCGCGACGGTCGCCATCGAGAATGCGCGGCCGTACACGTTCGATGATGTCTCGCTCTCGTTCGGCGGGATGGAATTATCGTCAGCGTCCGATGAGGCGATCAAGATCGAGGCCGCGCCGCTTTCCGAAGAGGATCGAAAGGCGCGTCGCTCGCCTCGGTTCAACGTCTTGATCCCGGCGACCATTACGGTCGACGACTTCGCGAGGGCCATTCAGAAGGCGATCAATCGAAGCGGCGTCGTCGGCGTGACACCTGAGCAGATCGCCGCTCTCGCAGGGAATCTCTTTCACTCGACCTTCCCCAGGCTCCGTCCGCCCCTCGACCTCTTTACGGCGGCGTTCGCTCCCGCTGTAAAGCCGGCGATCCTTTCCGAGCCCGAGTTCAAGGCGCAGTTGCGCGCGAACCATGCCGCGTTCGTCGCGAAGAAGGATCCGCAGAAGTGAAGATCCTCATCCTCGTCGCCTTCGGCGTCGCTGCGTTCTTCGCCTTGATCGGTGTCCGCGAGATGGATCGGACCGACGTCTCCCCAGACGTCGCCGTCGGCGGCGCGATCTTCGTCATACTCGGAATCGGGATCGCGGTCCTCGCCCTGATCGGGACGATCCTGGTGTTTTTGCTCGGGGGTTCGTGATGGCTACGAAGAAGAATCAACTTCCCGAGATCGTTTCAGCGCGGCTGTCGGCACTTCTCACGTTCGAGCGCGACGTTGCCATGCTTCCGAAAAGTGCGTCCGCCCGGAACTCGCGCGATCATGCTCGATTCCTTCTTGAACAAGATATCCTCAAGGCGATCAACGCCGAGAAGAAGCGCGCCGACGATCTCGCTGAGGCGCTCGATCGAATCGCAAGCGGAGGGGTGTGATATGGCGGACGAGCCTGCACCGCTGAAGGTCGTCTCGATCGGCGGCGAGATGCTCTCGGGCGCCCAAGCCGAACTCCTGTTCAAGGCGGTTTGCCGTGCGGCCGGCGATCTCGGAACTCGCGTCGCGCAAAATCGGTACGACGAGGACGCGGTACGGCTCCTCGCCGACGCCTCACGGATCGCGAGCCTCCTGTACGACGCCGTCCCGAAGAAAGTCGTCCCGAAGGCGCCGCCAGCGCACGACGATTAGGGCCGCTTTCGCTCTCGCGCGTTTCGGCCTATATCGAACGTCTCAATTCGACGACCACCGACCCCGGAGCCCTGCCAAATGTCCGACGCGCCCGAGAAGACCGCCGCCGATCTCGCCCTCGATATCGCGAAGACGGTCGGCGAGATCCATGCCGAGATGATCAAGCTCCGTCGTGCCGGTCTCCCGGCGAAGTTCCTCGGCGGCCTGTCCGCAGTCGAAGACCGACTCAACGTTCTCGCCGATCAGAACTCGGCGCTGAGCGCGGCCGTCGCTGTCGAGAAGGCCGCATAACGTGGCCGGCGGCAACACCCTTCTCTATCGCCCGGAATATTGCGACCTCATCGAAGAGAAGATGGGGGAGGGTTTCTCGTTCACGGCGGTCGCCGGGATCATCGGCGTCTCCAAGGCGTCGATCTCGCACTGGGCGAAAACGTACCCCGATTTCCGGGCCGCGATCGACCGTGCGCAGGCCAAACGCCTTCTGCATTGGGAGAAGGCCGCCCTCGACGTCGCCGCGAACGGCGGCGCTGGATCACGCGCGACGATGATCACCTTCGGCCTTCGCAACACCGGCCAGGGCGAGTGGTCCGATCTCACGAAACAGGAAGTCTCTGGTCCGGGCGGCGCTCCGATCGAGATGAAGACCACGAGCGCGCGCGAGCTTCTCACCGCGCGGCTGGCACGCCTCGCCCCGGCGCCTGAGCCGGAAGAGACCGAGGACGAAGACGGGGACGCCTAGATGGGCGCCCCGATCTCGAATCGATCCCTCGCTCAGAACGTCGCCGCGCTCTCCCCTGAGGATCGAGCGCAACTCCTCGGATCCCTGACGAAGGATCAGGCGGCCGAACTCCTCCATGACTGGAAGTTCTGGGCTCGCCCGAATCAACTCGCCCCGGTCCGCGATCAGGACGACGAGCGCGGCGACTGGATGACATGGCTCGCACTCGCCGGACGCGGATTCGGAAAGACCGAGGCCGGGGCGCAGTGGATCCGCCAACGGGTCGAGAACGGCGCCCGAATGATCGCGCTCGTCGCCGAGACTCAGAAGGATCTCGAAGAGGTGATGGTGAAGCGCCTCGTCTCGATCTATCCGCCTGACGAAGCGCCGGCCGTTCGGTACAAGCCGGTCCGTCTGATGTGGCCGAATGGGGCGATCGCGTACGGCTATAACGGCACCGAACCGAATCAGCTTCGCGGACCCGAGTTCGATACCGCCTGGGTCGATGAGTTGGCGAAGTATCGCTACGCTCGTGAGCTTTGGGACATGCTCATGTTCACCATGCGCTCGGGTCCCGATCCTCGCGTGTTCGTGACCACGACGCCGCGTCCGATCCCGGTCCTGAAAGAGATCATCAAGGATCCGACGACGGAGGTCACGCGCGGATCGACCTTCGACAACGCCGGCAACCTCCCGAAGCAATTTCTCGACAAGCTGAAGAAGCGCTACGCCGGGACCCGGCTCGGCAAACAGGAACTCGACGCGATCGTCCTCGAAGACACCCCCGGTGCGCTCTGGGATCGGGAGATGATCGAGAAGGCGAACGCGAAGCGGACGATCCCCGACATGAAGCGGGTCGTCGTCGCGGTCGACCCCTCGGGCACGCGTGGCGAAGACCAGGACGACGGCGACGCGATCGGCATCGTCGTGGCCGGGAAGGGCATCGATGGGCGCGCGTACGTGCTCTCGGACCGGACCTGTAAGCTCTCCCCGAATGGATGGGCGCGTCGGGCAGTCGATGCGTACCGGGCATTCGAGGCCGATCGGATCGTCGCCGAGACGAACTACGGCGGGGCGATGGTCGAGAGCACGATCAGGACCGCTGACGCGAAGGTTCCCTATTCCGAGGTCCACGCCTCTCGGGGTAAGGTCGTTCGTGCGGAGCCGGTCTCGGCCTTGTACGAGCAAGGGCGCGTCACCCACGTTCAGCCGTTCGACGAACTCGAAGACGAGATGTGTCAGATGACGCGCGACGGGTTCACGGGCGAGGGATCCCCGAACCGCGTCGATGCGCTCGTCTGGGCGTTGACGGAGTTGATGCTCGATGAGCAGCCGCGTGAGATCAAGTTCACGCCCGAACTGATCCAGCGCCTCGCGCCGAAGAAGCCCGCTCGCGGGATGGTAGGGATTCGCCGCCGATGACCACGTCCCGCGAACGTCGCAGCGCGCGAATCCAGAAGGCCGAACGCTCAGCCGAAATTCGCGCCGAGGCTGTCTCCGCTGGTACGGTCCAAGCACCGCGACCGGCCGGCCGACCGATGCTCGCTCATCTCTGGCGCTCGATCGCGTCTTGGGCGCGTGGCGGCGAGAAGAAGCCCGAGGGGCGCGAGCGATTCGTCGTCCCGAGCATGCCGCCTGGCGTCGTCCCCGAGAGCGACGGTATCGCGCAGGACGCCGAGATCAAAGTCGCGCTCGATTGGGCCGAGGAGTGCTACGGCGAAGACTTGGAGTTCGAGGCGTTCCTCGGCTTCCCATCGCTCGCCGAACTCGCGCAGCGGCCTGAGTACCGCCGGATCGCGGAGGTCTTCGCGCAGGAGGCTACGCGCCACTGGATCAAGATCACGACGACCGGAGATATCGATCGGTCGAACGAGATCAAGCTGATCGAGGACGCGTTGAAGAAGCATTGCGTCCGCGACATCTTCCGGAAGCTCTCGGAGCAGGATTCGTTCTTCGGTCGGGCTCACCTCTATATCGATACCGGCTGCACCGATGACGTCGAGGAACTCAAGACCCCGCTTGGAAACGGTCGCGATTCCACGTCGAAGCTGAAGGTCGAGAAGGGGAAGCTTCAAGGCTTCCGGACGGTCGAGCCGGTTTGGACCTACCCGCGCGGCGGCGACTACAACACGACGAACCCACTCGCGCCGAACTGGTACAACCCGCAGTCCTGGCTCTCGATGGGGACGGCGATCCACTCGACGCGGCTGCTGACCTTCGTCGGCCGGCCGGTCCCGGACCTGTTCAAGCCGCTGTATGCGTTCGGCGGCCTGTCGATGTCGCAAATGGTGAAGCCGTACGTCGACAACTGGATCAGGACCCGGCGTTCGATCTCAGACCTGATCAAGTCGTTCTCGGTGTCGGGCTTCACGACGAACCTGACCGATGCTCTGACGGAAGAGGGCGGCGCGCTGCTCTCGGCCCGGATCGACGCGTTCGTCGCGCTCCGGGATAACCGGAACTGCATGGTTCTGGACAAGGGCGGCGGCGAGACCCCGGCGGAAGAGTTCTTCAACGTCTCGACCCCGCTCTCTGGGCTCGCCGAGCTTCAGGATCAGGTTCAGGGTCAGATGGCCTCGATCTGCGGGATCCCGCTCGTGAAGCTCCTCGGCGTGACGCCGTCGGGCCTCAATGCGTCGTCCGACGGCGAGGTTCGAACCTTCTACGACACCGTCCTCGCGTACCAGGAGCGGTTCTTTCGGCCAAACCTCGAAGTCGTTCTCGGCGTGATCCAACTCGATCTCTTCGGCGAGGTTTATCCAGAGATCGGATTCGTGTTCGAGCCGCTCTGGACCCCGAGCGAGAAGGAGGCGGCCGAGATCCGGAAGTTGGATGCCGAGACCGCGACGACCTACATTGACGGCGGCGTCATCCTGCCAGACGAGGAGCGCGCCCGGCTCGCAGGCGATGAGGGATCGCTGTATCCGGGTCTCGACCTGACGATCGAGATCGCGCCGCCGGCCGACGAGAATGAAGAGGCGGACGGGGAGAACCTGCCGCCGCTGCCGGAAGACGAGCGCGATGAAGACGCCCAGGATCGCGAGGACGAACAGGAGCGGGTCGCCGCGTGACGTATCATGATCCGAAGGCCGTCTACGCCCGCGCCCGGACGAAGCGGGTTCCGCGCCCGCGAATCGCTCAGGATCGCGCTTCGATCTCGCCCCGCTCGGCCCTGAAACGCGCACGTCGGCTCGAACTTCAGTACGCTCAGCGCCTCCGGGGCATCGCGCGGACGATCGCGCATATCGTCTCGGGCTTCGACCTCTCGAATCCGCCCGAAGTCGCGCCGATGCTCGGAAACGCGCTTCGTCGATATGCCGAGATTCTCCGACCCTGGGCGCGCAAGGTCTCAGAGCGTATGATCGCCGAGGTCGGCGCCGCGGACCGGACCGGTTGGCGCAAGATCGCCGGGGAGATCGGCAGGCCACTGGCCCGGGAGATCTCGGACGCCCCGACCGGCCGCGCGACCCAAGATGCGCTTGCGCGCCAGGTCGACCTGATCACATCGATCCCGCGCGATGCCGCCGAGCGAGTCCACAAACTGACGATCGACGGAATCGCGAAGGGTAAGCGGTACGACGAGATCGCCAAGGAAATCTTGAAGACTGGCGACGTCTCGAAGGCGCGCGCGACACTGATCGCACGCACGGAGGTCAGCCGGACGGCCACCGAGTTCACCAAGGCGCGGGCGATGCACGTTGGTTCTACGCACTTCGTTTGGCGTACGGCAAAGGATTCCGACGTCAGGCCGTCGCATCGAAAGCTAGATGGAAAGGTTTTTCGCTGGGATGACCCGCCGGAATGCGATCCGGGTCATAGAGCTTTGCCTGGAGGAATTTGGAACTGCCGTTGCACGGCAGATCCGATTATAAAAGACTGAGGCGTTATTCATAAAAAAAAGAGGCCCCGGAGGGCCTCTGTTGAGGTCTGGGCGCTTATTGCCCGTCGCCGAAATTCCAAACTTTTGTGCACCCGCCACGCGGGCCGATCTTCACGAGATGGCGCTCGTCGTTCGACGAATTCATGACGATGACGAAGATCGCCTTCGCGGCCGGATTGGCCTTGAAGAATCGGCGCGCGTTGCGCTTCGCCTCGAAGCGGACGGGCAGGCGAGCGGCGTTCGCCGGGTTGAGGATTTCGGCGACCGCCGAGAGGTCGGCGCCGAGGGCCTCGCGGGCCGGAGTGCCGAGGGTGGGAATGGAGAAGGGCATTGAAGCCTCCGAGGGGAGAGAGGAAGGGTGCGGTCTCCCGGCCGCCCAGAGATATAGCCACATCCCGACGGAAAAGAAAAGCTTCTTTTTCGAACGAAGCCGTTTTTTTTGATCCGAAAGAAATCGGCCTCCGGACAACTCCCTAGACGGCCCTCCCGTCAATAGGTTAATTCCCAATCACGATGACCGAAATCTTCCGCGTCAAGGATCAGGATCGTATCGCCCTCGACTTCGCCGGCTCGGCGCGGTCCTACGATGACGACGGCCATTTGCATGTCAAGCGGACGCCGATCTCGAAAGCTGCGGTGAACGAGTATCTCGGTTCGGAGATCCCGCGCGGCAAAGAACTTGGCCTCGAACCGAACCGCCGCTACAAGCTTCTTCGCGATCCAGAAGAACTGAAGAAGGCGGCCTCGACCTTCAACAACAAGCCGCTGCTCTTCGACCACAACCCGGTGACGGCTGACGCTCACGACCACGACCGGACCGTCGGCGGGTTATCGAATCCCGAGTTCGAGCATCCGTACTTGTTTGCCGATCTCGCCTGCTGGTCCGGCCCGGCGATCAAGAAGATCGACGACGGAAGTCAGAAAGAGATCTCGTCGGCTTACCGATACGACGCCGACATGACCCCCGGAGAATTCGAGGGTGTAGCTTACGACGGCGTGATGCGTAATATACGCTGCAATCACGTCTCGCTCGTTAAGAAGGGTCGGGCGGGTCCCGACGTAGTTGTAGCGGATTCGGCGATCGCCGGCCCCTCGCATAGGATCGAGATCAAGATCATGAAGAAGCCGACCGTCGTTTCCGCCCTCGCGCAGGGCTTCGCCTCCCAGTTCGCTCGCACGAAGATCGCGACCGATGCCTCAATCGACGTCGCCCCGATCTTCGAGGGTCTGACGAAGAAGAACTTCGCTGGCCGCAAGCCGCTCCTCGTTCTCGGCATGAAGGGCAGCCTTCACGGCCTCGCGAAGGATGAGGATATGGCCGACGTCGAGTCGCTCGTCGATCAGATCGAGGTTGCGGTCGAGAATCTCTCCGACGCCGTCGACGACGCGAAGGGCGATGCGCCCGAGGGCGAGCCCGGCGCCGAGGACGATGCCACCAACGCCGAACTGATTTCCTTCCTCGACGGCAAGCTGTCCGAGGAAGACATGGCGAAGGTGAAGGAGATGCTCGACGGTCCGGACGAGAATCCGATGCCCCCGGCCCAGGACGTCGCGACCGGCGCGAAGAACCTGACCAAGGGTCTCGGACTCGGCAAGGATGCCGCGATCGTCGTTCCGGCGAAGACCGTCGCTCCGAAGCTCCCCGCCAATCTCGTCACGAAGCCCGCCCTCGATTCTGCGATCGCGACCGCCCGCGCCGAGGAGCGCGAGAACGCGAAGGCGCTGCGCGAGGCCGAGGCGTTCGTCCGCCCGTTCGCCGGCAACCTCCCGGCGATGGATTCGGCCGAGGACGTTTATCGCGGTGCCTGCGATGTCCTGAAGATCCCGCATCGCGGCGTTCACGCTTCGGCGCTGAAGACCCTGATCGAGATGAAGACGAAGCCGAGCGACGCCAAGCCGGCCCCGAAGCGGGTCGCCATGGACGCCGCCGCGACCTCCGAGGTCTCGGCTCTGTTCCCGAACATGAACCGTATCTCGGCTTAAGGGGGCCGCACCGTTATGACCTTCCAGCGTTCCGTCAACCTCGTTCAGGCGCCCGGCGTCGCGGGCGATTTCCTCACGGCGAACCCGCGTTCGTCGAAGCCGGCCGCGGCCGGCACGCTCCAGGCCGGCCCGAACGGTCTGACCGTCGGCCTGTTCGCTTGGCAGAATGCCGACGGCACCCTGCTCAACAACTCCGGAACCGGCGCCCCGTCGTGCTTCATGCACCGCGAGATGGCGGCGGATATCACGACCTACCTCGCCGAGTTCGGCATGACGATTCCCGCTGGTCAGCGGGTCGGCGGCGCCTTCAACGGCGGCGACTTCCAGGTCCTGAACGCCGGTTCGACGACCGCGGTCGTCGGCCAGAAGGCGTTCGCGAACAACACGAACGGAACGATCTCGTTCGCAAATGCGGGCGCCACCGTTGCCGGCTCGACCGAGACGAAGTGGTACTGCGTCTCTCTCATCAATGGCGGAACCGGTCTCCCCGGTGAGTTGGTCGGCATGTCCGACACGCCGATCGGCTGATCCGGAAGGGAAAGAGAACCGTCATGAAGCTCGAACTCATCCGTCCCACCCTCGAAGAGACCTGGGGCATCATGCTCGGGGCCGATTCCCAGCTCATCGAGCCGGGAATGAAGCGCAATTTCGAACTCGCGACCGACGCTCAGCCGTCGCTCGTGACGACCGCGTCTTCGGGTATCCCGTTCTGGCTCTCGACCTTCGTCGACCCGGAGGTCATTCGTGTCCTTCAGGCCCCGAACGCTGGCGCCGAGATCCTCGGCGAGCAGAAGGAAGGCGACTGGACCACCCAGACCGCGACCTTCATGGTCGTCGAGAATACCGGCTTCGTCGGTCCCTACGGCGACTTCAACACGAACGGTCGCTCCGACGCGAACGTCACCTGGACGAACCGCCAGAGCTACCTGTTTCAGACGATCGTCGAGTACGGCGACCTTCAGGTCGACCGGGCCGGCCTCGCCCGCCTCAACTGGGTCGGCGAACTTCAGACGTCGGCCGCGCTGACGCTCGACAAGTTCCTCGACTATTCCTACCACTTCGGTATCGCCGGCCTGATGAACTACGGCCTGTTGAACGACCCGTCGCTTCCCGCGGCGCTCGTCCCGTCGGTCAAGGCCGCGGGCGGCTCGAAGTGGATCAACAACGGCGCCATCGTCGCGACCGCGAACGAGATCTACGCCGATATCCAGGCTCTGCTCCTCGATATTGTCACCCGTTCGGCCGGCCTGTTCAAGGAAGGCGACGCCGCGACCCTCGTGATGCCTCCCCAGGCGCGCGTCGCTCTGACCGCGACCAACGTCTACGGCATCAACGTCTACGCGCTCCTGAAGGAAAACTACCCGAATCTGAAGATCGTCACATCGTACCGGTACGCGACCTCTGCGGGTAACGTCGTTCAGTTGTGGGCGGATCGATTCCAGGGCAATAAGACCGGGATCTGTGCGTTCGTCGAGAAGCTCCGGGATCACCAGATCGTTCGGGACCTGTCGGCCTACCGCCAGAAGAAGACCAGCGGCACCTGGGGCGCGATCATTCGTTACCCTGTCGCCGTCTCTCAGATGCTCGGAGTCTAAGATCCTATGGGAACCTCGAACACCGTCGCCATTGCCTGTCGGCTTCCTCACGGCTTCGTCCTGCAAGCGCAGGAGCGATTCGCCGTCGCGGAGCCGACGCAGTCGGACCCGTCTCGGAAGGTGGAGCGTTCGCGCTATACCGGCCAGAAATTCCGGGTGGCGGGGTTCGCGGTCTCCCGAGATCCGGCCGACGAGACCGAGCGTCAGACCGTGGTCGCCGGTTACGGGATCACACCTGACGTCCCGAAGGATCTCTGGGACGCGTTCCTCCGGGACAACGAGGACTGGGAGCCGATCAAGCGCGGCCTCGTCGCGGCGTTCGAGAGCGAGTCTCGCGCGAAGGGATACGCCCGTGAGGGCGCGGCCGGGTTCTCCGGCCTCGAAGGCATCCGCATGACCGATCTTCCGACCGAGTTCTCAGGGAAGATCAAGCCCGACGAGAAGAAGTGAGGCGCGACCCATGTCCAAGAAGTCGATTTTCGTCAGCAGCACGGCTCACACCGGTCTGACCCTGATGGAGCCGAACCCGAACCCGGATAAGCCCGGCGACGCGGCTCCTCTGCGTTCCTTCACCCTCGCCTCTTCGGGCCGGCCCGGCGTCGCTGCCGTGACCGAACTGACCGGCGACGAGGCCGAGGCGTTCGAGGCTTGGGCCAAGGAGAACAAGAACGGCGACCTGATGCGCTCCGGCGTCATCTCCGTCGGCGACGAAGCCCAGGGCGAGGAAGAGTTCGGCCATGAGGCGTTCCTGAAGGGCGCCAAGGGTTCCGGCTCGACCGAGAAGGCTTCGGCCGGCAAGGTCAAGGCTCAGGACATGACCGAGAAGGGTCCGGGCAAGCCGAACGACGGCCCTGGCGAGCCCCGCAAGGCCTCCCAGCCCGGCGAGGCCGAGCCGAAGACCGGCGCCACTGTCGCTCCCGTCGGCGAGCCCGCGAAGAAGTAAGGGGTCGAGATGACCGTCGACAGGGACGCGCTCGTCGTCGCGTTCCCGGAGTTCGGGAACGTCGATACGTACCCGGACGCCCAAGTCGCGTTCTGGATCAATCAAGCTTCGCTCTCTCTGGCGCCCGCTCGGTTCGGGCGCCAGATCGATCTCGCGATCATGCTGTTCGCAGCCCACAACCTCGCCCTCTCCGTCCCCGCGAAACGCGCAGAAGCGATCGCCCCCGGCGGGGCCGCGGCCGTATCTCTCGCCCCGGTCGCATCCAAGGCGGTCGATGGCATCTCGAAGTCGTACGACAACGGCCTCGTGGCGATTTCCGGGGCTGGCCCCTGGAACGCGACGTCGTACGGTCAGCGGCTCTATAAGATGCTTCAGGGTGCGAATACCGGACCGCTGTATCGGGTCTCGCCGCGCGCATTCCCTTGCGGACCGCGGAGGCTGTAGTGACCCTGAAGATCGTCACCGATGCGACGTCCGAGTTGTTCCGGGATATCGACGCCCTAGTAAAGTCGCGCGTCCTGATCGGCATTCCGGACACTGGCGCCGAGCGCCAGCCCGAGGACGGCGAAGAGGGCACGCCTCCGTCGAATGCCCTGATCGGCTATCTCATGGAGACCGGCGCCCCGGACAAGAACATGCCGGCCCGGCCGACGCTCGTTCCCGGGATCGAGAAGGCTTCTGAGCGAATCGAGAAGCAACTCGCGAAGGCGGCGATCGCTGCGATCTCAGGCGATTCGGCGGGCGTCGATGCCGGTCTCGCGGCGGCCGGCCTCATTGGACAGGCGTCGGTTCGTGCCGAGATCACCGACGGAACGTTCGCGCCGCTCGCCGATCGGACGATCAAGGCTCGCCTATCGCGCGGCCGGACGTCGACCAAGCCGCTTATCGACAGCGGACAATTCCGGCAGGCTGTGACCTACGTCGTCGCGCGGAGAGGCGTATGAGCGTCTACGCCGCCTTCGATCCGGCCTCGGACGTCATCGACGATCCGGATTTCATCACGCCGATCGCGGTCCTCCGCTCGACTGAACAGATCGGCCCCGGCGGTCTCGCGCTCGTGACCGCGACGGTTCCAGGCGGCGTCGTCGTCAACGCGATCGTAACGCCCGACCCGGGCCGCGATCTCGTCATCTCCTCGAATGGCGTCGGGATCCAGGCTGACATAAAGATCATCACCCGTTTCCCGCTCTCGCTCGGTGGGACAGGCTACACGGCCGACCTCGTTCGATATGCCGGACGTGAGTATCGCGTGATCTCGGTCAAACCGTACCTCTACGGATCTGGCTGGGTGAAAGCTCAGGCGAAGATGACCTCGATCAACCCGGTTCCCGAGACACCGGCCGGCGATACGACGCCCTCGCTCCCTCCCGCGTCGGGAGGGTTCCTTGATCAATAACATCCCGATCGGGAACCCGACGAACTCTTCGGCGTCCCCCGGGCCGCTCGGTCCGGCATCTCCGAACGTTCTCGACGATCTCGCGCTCGATTCGGCGCTTGCCGCCGTGATTGCCGGGATCACGGGCATGGATCAGTCGCTCGTGATCCCTCGTGATCAGCCCGGCTCGGGCTTTCGCGAGCCCGACGTCCAGTACAACTGGGTTTCTGTCGGGGTCATGACGTCAACGCCGATGTCGACCCGAGCGATTCAGGCGCACAATTCGGACGGTGATGGCTCGACTGCACTTCACCAGTACTACACACTTGACGTCCTCGTGTCCTGTTACGGACCGAAGAGCAACGGCATTGCGCGCCTTATTTTCGATGCGTTCGATATCGATCAGAACCGTTTCGCTCTTCGCGCCCTCGGGCTCAATTTTCTCGACGTCGAGCCAATTCGGAAGGTTCCCGGTCTCGTAGCGGCCGGGATCCGGCGTCGATCGGATCTTTCGTTCCGTCTCGTGCAGTCGATCGAGCGTGTGTATCTTATCCGCAATATTCTTGGCGCACGCGGGGCTGTTGTTTCTGCCAACGGACCGCCGGAAGATCCGGACACGAAAATTCAACCGTTCAAGACCCGCCTACCATCTCCCTCGACCAGTGGCGGCTCGTAACGTAAAGACATATTCACTCAGATAAGGGGCGCCGGTCGGCCGGCGGATTCGAAATGCTCGCGAACGACGGCCTGAACGTTTCGGACTTTGTCCGGACCTCCGTAACGCTATCGCCCTCCGCGGCTCTCTACCGAAACTTCGGCGTCGCCGCGATCATCGGTTCGACCCCGTCCGTGATCGATACTGCCGAGCGTCTCCGGTACTATTCGGATCTGACGGGCGTTCAGCAGGACTTTCCCGTCAACTCGCCCGAGGTCGCCGCCGCGACGATCTATTTCTCGCAGCGCCCGCAGCCCGGCGACCTCTATATCGCGCGTTGGGCGCAGACCGCGACGAAGGGCCATATCCGCGGCGCGACGCTGAACGGCGTTCAGTCGCAGCTTTCGAACTTCAACACGATTTCCAACGGTGCGCTCTCGATCCTCGTCGATGGTACGGCGCGGAACCTGACCGGGATCAATCTGACGACCGCGCTCAATCTGAACGGCGTCGCCGCGGCGGTTCAGACGGCATTCCAGGCCCTGAACCCCGGCGCGGTGGTTCTCTGGAACGCCTCGTATCGGCGCTTCGAAGTCGCCTCCGGAACCAGCGGGTCAGGATCCTCGGTCGGTTACGCGACGGTCGCCCCCAGCGGAACCGATCTCGGTCCACTTCTTCACCTGACGACGCTCGACGCCTCAGCGCCCGTCGTCGGCGTTCCGGCCGAGAGCTTCCTTTCGGCCGTCGCCGCGCTCGCCGCGATCTCGAACGCTTGGTACGCCCTGATCCCGGCCGCCGTCACCCCGCCGACCGATTCGGATCAGATCGCGGTCGCTTCGATGATCGAGGCGCTGTCGGATTCGCAGGCGAAGATTTTCGCCGACACGATCGTCAACGCGAACGTTCTCGATGGGACGACCTCGTCGGACCTCGCCTCGACCTTCCAGTCCCTCGGGCTCGCGCGGACGCTGTCGCAGTATTCCGGATCAAGCGCGTACGCCGCGGCGTCGCTGTTCGCTCGGATCGCGACCGTCAACTACGAGGGCTCGAACACCGCAATTACCCTCGCCTACAAGCAAGAGCCCGGCGTCGCCCCCGACGGGATCAACGAGAATCAGTTCGTCACGCTGAAGTCGAAGAACTGCAACGTCTTCGCTCGGGTTCGGAACGGGACGCAGGTCGTGTTCCCCGGTATCATGGCGAACGGGGACTACATCGACGAGCGCGTCGGGATGGACTGGTTCCAGAACCGGCTTCAGACGGACTGCTACAACCTCCTCTACACGACACCGACCAAGATCCCGCAGACTAATGACGGGATGACCCAGATCAAGACGACGATCGCGGCGGCATGCCAGATCGGCGTGAACAACGGCCTGTTTGCGGCCGGCGGGATCTGGACCGGCCCTCCGGTCGGGACGCTCAAGACCGGCGACACGCTGTCGACCGGTTTCTACATCTACGCGCCGGACGTCGCTCAGTTGTCGGATTCGGATCGGGCTGCGCGGATCTCGGTCCCGTTCCAGATCTGCGTTAAGCTCGCCGATGCCGTCCACATCATCAATATGTCGGCGTTCCTCGATCGCTAACGCCAACCCGATTTAAGGATCCCGACATGACCGCGCCTATCGCCTACTCGTTCAAGGATATCTCCGCCACGATCAAGGGTCCGGGCGGGGCGTTCTCACTTTCCGACCAGGGCGTCGCCGACGAGGGAATCACCGTCGCGATGATCGACGACAAGACCTCTATGGTGACGGGCGCCTCGGGCGACGGCATGCACTCGCTGCACGCCGCGAAGGCCGGCCGGGTCACAATCCGGATCCTTCAGAACTCGCCGAATCGGAAGCGCATCAACGATATGTACAATTTCCAGGCCGAGTCCTCGGCCCGGACCGGCCAGAACACCTTGATCGTCTCGAATCCGGTCTGGGGCGACGACCACATCTGTCAGTACGGCGCTTTCGTCAAACAGCCCGATTTTACGAAGGCGAAAGAAGGCGGTATCCTGGAATGGGTCATGAATTTCATTCTGGTCGACACCGTGCTCGGAGACGGGACGCTGGCGACCTAACGAAGGTCGAAGATGAGCGCCGAGCACGAGTTCGAAATCCGGGGCGAGACGTACCGGTGTAAGAAGATGAGCGGGATCGTTCAGGTCCACGTTCTCCGTCGCGCCGGGCCGGCGATCTCGCCCCTCGTTGCGGCGGCAAAGAACGGGATCCACGACGATCTCGTCGAAGAGATCATCGCGAATATGTCGAAGCTCGACGACGCTTCGACCGAGTACGTTCTGACGAAGTGTCTTTCGGTCGTCTCGGTGAAGCGCGACGGCGGCTGGCCGAAGATCCTCGCCTCGGTCGACCGACTCGAATTCATGTACGACGAGATCGGCGACGACGCCTATCTCATGTTGGCGATCGCGGCGCGGGTTATGGGGTTCAATTTCGAACCGCTTTTTCGCGAAGCCCTGTCGAGTTTCTCCGGCGGGGCGACTCAGACGTTCCGAATGTAGACTTCGTTTACATGCCGAATGGTGAGGAATGGTATATGAAGCCGATAGATCTCGGCTTTTATACGTATCCTCAGCTTAAAGACGGCACGATTCTGATCGAGGATATCGCGGAGATCAACGACTACATCTCGATCGCGAACGAGAATCAGGGACGCCTCCGCGTGGCGATGAAAAATGGCTGACAGCGTCCTCAAGTCTTACCTGATCTCGCTCGGATTCGCCACGAAAGGCGGGTCCGAGTTCAAGCGTTCTCTCAAGGACTACGAGAAGGCCGTCGTCGACGCCGAGAAGGCGATCGAGGACGCGCGCTGGGCCGGCGCGCAGACCCAGGAAGAGATCGCGAAGCTCACGCGCGAGACGAACCTAAAACTCGCCCGCGAGGCGTTGGCAAAGGCCGCGGACGCGAAGAAGCAGGAAGACGAACTCGCGAAAAAGCGGAAGGAGGATGCCGCCGCCCTGATCAAGGGCTTCGAGAAGCTCGCGATCGCGGCTGCCGCTGCGGCGACAGCGATCGGGTACGCCCTCTCGAAGATCTCGGGCGCATTCGACAACCTGTACTTCCAGGCCGAACGCGCCGGGACGTCTGTTCAATCGCTCAAGGCGATCGGGTACGCGTTCTCCCAGACCGGAGGGTCGGCACAGCAGGCTCAAGCTTCGGTCGATTCGTTCACGACCAAGATCCGCAATAACCCCGGACTTCGGCAGTTCGTCCGCGAACTCGGCGTCGACGACAAGCTTCAGGGCGTCGACAAGTACATCGCGACGCTCGACGCGCTGAGAAAACAGCCAAAGGAGATCGGCGTTCAGTACGCCGAGATGCTCGGGATCTCGGAGGAGAATTATAACCAATTCCTGCGCCAGGGCGACGCGATCAAGGCGTACAAGACGCAGTACGACGGACTTCTGAAGACGTTCGGGCTCGATACCGAGAAGGCCGCGGACAACTCGGTCAAGTTCGAGCGCGCGATGGGTAAACTCCGTGCGACGGTCAGTATTCTCGCCGAGAAGCTTCTGACTGCGCTCGCCCCGGCGATCACGGCGATCGTCGACCGGTTTCAGGCTTGGGTCGAGGCGAATCCCGGCGCGCTCGATAAGATCCTGACGAACATCTCGAATGCGATCATCGCGGTCGCCGAAGGGATCGCGAAGTTCATCGCCTCGATCACGGGCGACGACGGCGACGGGTTCATCAAGAAGTGGGACGCGTTCACGGCGCGCGTGGTTCGGTTCGCGGAGACGATCGAGCGGATCGTCTACGGGGTCGAGAAGCTCATGAAGATGCTTCACCTCCTCTCCGACACGAAGACCGTCCTCGGCTCGTCGGATCGGACCGTCGCGGCCCTGAACGCGCTCTCGGGCGGAACCGTCGCGCCAAATGGACCGGGAGGAGCGAACACTGGGAATGCCGTTCCGCCGGACGACCGGACGGTCATGGAGAAGATCCTCCCGAAGTCGATGGGTGGCAAGGACGCTCCGGCAGCCGGTGACGGCTCGCGGGCGTGGCGAAACAACAACCCCGGTAATATCAAGATGGGCGATTTGGCCCGAAGCCTCGGCGCGACCGAGGCCGACGACAAGGGCTTCGCGAAATTCCCGTCGTACGATGCCGGCAGGAAGGCCCAAGAGAAGCTCCTGTTTGAAGGTAAGAACTACAAGGACAAGACGATTGCCGAGGCGATCAAGACCTGGGCGCCAGCGAGCGATGGCAACGATCCGAACGGGTATGCACAGCTCCTCGCGAAGGCGGCCGGCGTCCCGGTTGATACGCCGCTCGCGTCGCTGAACACGGAGCAGCGCGGCCGTTTGCTCGATGCGCAACAGCGGAAGGAGGGTTGGACGCCTGGAACGGCCGAATCGGATTTGACGACGAGCGGACCGGTCCGAGCGAATTTGATGAACGGCCAGTACGGTCAGCCCGGCGAGAACCTGACCAAGCTTCGGACCCAGAGCGGTCTTTCCGCTTCCGTCAACAAGGCGTCGGCGCCTTCGTTCGAAGGCTTCATCAAGGAGCTTGAAGGGCAGGGCTACAACATCAAAGACTTCGGCGGCTTCAATGATCGCAATGTTCGCGGCGGCGATCGGAAGTCTCAGCACGCCTACGGGAATGCGATCGATCTCAACCCGGGTAAGAACCCGCTTGGAACGCAGATCACGGATCTTCCTGACAACGTCCGTAAACTCGCAAAGAAATACGGCCTGATTTGGGGCATGGATTGGAAGGGCCGGAAGGATCCGATGCACTTCGAGTGGAACGGCACCCGTCCGTGGCTTGAAGAAGAGAAAAAGCGGGAGGCGGGTAATTCTACTCCGACGCCAACGGTTCCGAAGGCGGGCGATGCGACGCCCGTCGCAAAATCCGATAAGCCGAATATGTCACCCGCTGGTTTCGACCCGAACTCGATCAAACCTTCGATGCCGGCCGGAGTTGGACCAGGGGCGACTTCGAATTCAAGCTCCACCGACGCGCGCTCGATCACGCAGCACATCCACAACGATACGAAGATCTCCGGCGTCGAGCGGCCGGCCGATCATGCGAAGGTCGTCGAGAGCAGCCTTCGTAACGTCCACCAAATGAGCCTTGAAAACGCTCAGTCGGCGATCGCGTGAGGACGCAGAGATGGCCTTAACAGACCTTGTCGGCCCTGCGATCAACGCCCTGTCCGGAGCGATCGCCTCGATTCAACCGATCGGTCGCTCGATCGGCGAGATCTATCCCGATGTCGTGATCGAGGAGGGGCACCGCGACGAATCGATCGTTACCGCCGAGCCGGTCCAAGGCGGCGCGATCGTCACGGACCACATCTTCGACCGGCCCCCGAGTGTCGAGATCCGCGGCGGGTTCTCAAACTCGTCGGCGGGATACGTCGGTTATGTCCAGGAGCAGTATCAGGCGCTGCTTAAGTTGAAAGCGTCGAAGAGGCCGTTCTTCCTCTCGACAGGGAAGCGCGGCTATCAGAACATGGTGATCCAAGCGATCGCCGTGACGACCGATTCGCGGTCCGAGAATGTTCTAATGTTCACGGCGATTTGCGTGAACATCAACATCGTCCGGACAGCATCCGCCGCGAGCGACCCGACGACCGCGAGCCCGGCAGCAAGCCAAGCGGATCAAGCGAACCCATCCTCGACGGCCGGTGTCTCGAATTCCGGCACGATCGAGGCAAGGCCGGTCGATGCTCAGTCGTTCGCGGGCGCGTACGGCCCCGGGTCGAACCTAAATCCCGGGAGCGCGGCGGCGCCGGGTTCGATCGGCGATTCGTCGTTCGGCGCGGTCGGCTCGGGGCTGTCTGGTCTCTCGGCGCCGCCGCTCGTTTCGACTGACGTCGGCGAGCTGATTGCAACCGGACCTGGCGGTAACGTCGTTTCGACGGTTCCGGCTTCTCCAGGGTATAACCCGTTCGCAACCGGCACCTTCGGGGGAACGTAGACGATGAAGACCGCGTACGAGATCCCGCTTCAGCCGTCGAATCCGACGTTCTTCTCGATCACGCTCGACGAGATCGGGTACAACTTTCGGATGACGTACTGCACCCAGAGCGCGTGCTGGATCCTCGATATCGCCGACGCAGCGTTCAACCTGATCCTGGCAGGGGTTCCGCTCGTCTCGGGCGACGATCTACTCGCGCAGTATCGCTACCTCGGCTTTCCGGGCGGCCTGATCGTGACGACCGATCGAGGATCCGGAGAGGTCCCTGGTTTTGATGACTTCGGTTCTGTCGCACACCTGTTCTACATCTCGGACAACGCGTGATGGGTGAGCATTTTCTGCGCGCCGTTGAGATCGAGGTCGGCGGGACGAAATTCACCTACGATGGGACGATCCCGGACAACCTCGCTGACGGGCGCGGTGACGGCCCCGGTCTCCGAATCAGCTTCGATACCCACCAGCGCGATTCGTCGACACCGAACTATGCGAACATCCGGATCTTCAACGTCTCGGAGAAAGCAGCAGCGTCGGCGCTCGTTCGTGGCGCCGAGGTCAAGATCTCGGCCGGATACGCCGGACAGGTCGCGGAGATCTTCAAGGGTCAGGTGATTCAGGCCCGGACGAACGTTCGTGACCGGCCGGACGACCCGAACACGGCGCTCGTGATCCTCGCAACCGATTCCGGGATCGCTCGGAACTTCGCCGTCGCGAACAAGACGCTCTCGGCCGGTCACACCCACGCTGATCGCGTGATGGCGTGTATCGATGCGATGAAGGCGCAGGGCGTCGGTCTGGGTTACATCGCATCTGCCGCGCTCTCGAAGACGAAGTTCCCACGCGGGATTGCCCTGTTCGGCATGGCGAAGGACATCCTTCGGGCAACTTGCGCCGCGACGAACACGAGCTTCTCGATCCAGCGCGGAAAGGCGCAGATCCTAGAGAACGGAAAGGGGCTCCCGGGAGGCGTGATCCCGCTCCGCGCCGATACGGGGCTTCTCGGACTTCCGGTTCAGACGATCCAGGGCGTTGAAGCGCGGATCCAATTGAACGGGAACATCGTCGTCGGCTCGATGGTCTCGATCGATTCGAAGATCATCCAGCAATCGTCTTTCTCGCCGGCCTACGGCTCCGCGAACGAGAACTACTATCTCGATTCCGCTCGCCTCGCCACGGACGGTATCTATAAGGTCTATGTCGTCGAGCATGTCGGCGACACCCGTGGCGGCGTGTTCGAGACGGCGATCGTCTGCATCCGGAAGGGCGCGCTCGCAAATCCAGCGCTCGCGTCGCGGATGGTGCCGCTTCCCGATTCTTCTCCGACGGGGAACTGATATGTCCGATAAAGGCGCGCTCGACCTTCGAACCCGCTTCGCGGATCCCGATGAGCTTCTAGAAACGATCAAGGACGCCGTTCGTCAGCAGACACGAACTTCGATCCCGGTCTCGGTCGTCGAGGATTCCGAGGATGGTCACACGGTAAAGCTCCAGCCGCTGATTAAGGCGATCGTTCGGAAACCGGATGGGACGACGGAGGCTGTGACGCTCCCTGTCCTTCCGGATATCCCGATCCATCACATCGGCGGTGGCGGCACGACGATGACGCACGCCCACAAGCAAGGCGACGAAGGCTGGATCATCGTCTCTGACGCCTCGATCGATGCCTGGCACCAACAAGGCGGCGTCCAGGCCCCGCCTGATACGCTCTCTCACGCGATGTCGGACGCGGTCTACATGCCCGGCGTCCGCTCGGATCCGCGTAAGCTCAAGGGCGTCTCGAAGGATTCGACCCAGACCCGGACGGACGATAAGCAGACGGTTCACGACGTCGGCGATAAAGGCGTAACGAGCGTTCGCGGAACCTCCGTCGCACAAGTCACCGATGCGCTGGCTCGGCTTCAAAAAGGCGGCGCGAGCATCCTCAACGATGGAATGACGATCCAAAAGATCGCGTCCAAGATCCTGATGAATTGCTGATATGGCCGGCGGCTTCGTTCCCCTCCCCCAAGCGCTCCAACTGATCGGCGGCGTTCCGCTCTTGAAGGTCGGTAGCGTCTTCGCGGAGAAGCTCTCGATCACGAAACGGCTCGACGGCGGCGCGGCCGGCGATCTGATGAAGAAGGTTCTCCAGGACGGAAACCTCTCGTCGCTTCTTCAGAATCCGCAAGCAGCGATCTCGTCGGCGATCTCGTCGGCGATTCCCGGCCTCGCGGCGGGCCTAGGAAGCGTTTCGGGCGCGGCCGGGCTCATATCCTCGTTGACGGGCGCGAACGGCCTAGGGGCGACTCTCTTGGCGTTTCAATCGGCCGGCGACACGCTTGCCGGTTTGACAAACGGCGGCGCCGGGTTCCTCGGGATGATCGCTCACGATACGACTGCGCAGATGGCCGGGGCGGCGCTCCCCGATCTCGCAGCGACGTCGGTCGTGACCGGACCGCTCACGGCGTCCGGCCTTCTCGGCTCGATTCAGACCGTACTCCCGCAAGTCGTCGGACAGGTCGTCTCGGGGAGCCTCGCCCCGGCAATCGCGCAAGCCTGGGTCGACGGCGTCGGTGGGCAACTCAACGGGATCGTCTCGGCTTCGAATGCTGCGCTCTCTTGGTCGGCCGCGAATCACACCCTCGTCGCCTCGGTTGCCACGATCGGCGGTGCGCTCGCCGTACCGCCGGTCTTCGATGTCGAAGGTAATCGCGAGGAAGGGGTCGCCACAGGCTTTCAGGGGGTTTTGCAGTCGCTGGTACAGCCGGACGCCCTCGCGCCACTCTCGGACGCCTTGTCGGCGCTTACGGCGCACACGAAACACGATCCAGTCGACCCAGACGACTACACAAGCCTAGAGGGGTAGGAGGAGGGGAGGAGGTACGGGTTCACTTTTTTGGGTCAAAAGTGGGTACGGGTCCGTTTTATATCCTCTCCTGTATTCTACTTCTAATTTAGAAGAAGAAGAAATATTATATATATAAAACCGGCTCGTACCCACTTTCGACCCAAAAAAGTGAACCCGTACCTCGGCAGAGGAGGAGAACCCAATGAGAGTTCGTCGCGTCGATGAGAACGGGGACATGGTTTTCGGAGGCGATCAGGTCGCGTTTCTCCGCAATTCCCCGGATGCGGTTGCGCAGATCGTCGAGAGCCGGCTCAACCTCTGGCAGGGTCAGTGGTACATGGACCTCTCAGACGGGACGCCGTACGAGCAGAACGTCCTCGGCCGCTATACAGCGAATGTTCGCGACGCCGTCCTTCAAACTCGGATCCTGACGTCCCCCGGCGTCCGACAGATCAAAACCTATTCCGGCGCCTATGATTCCGGGCCGCGCCAGTACACAGTTTCGGTCGAGATCGAAACCGCGTATTCATCGGACGTGAGTTCGGGATTGACGCCGTCGGCGGCGCGGCTGAACACGAAGGTTGAATTCGGGCGGTAGCGCGTGGGTCAGACACCAGTCCTTCGGATAACGGAAGCCGGCGCGGCAAAGCCCACGCTCGCGGAGTGCCTCGCGTACGTCCAGGGCGTTTACCGCTCGATCTACGGCCAGGACACCTATCTCGGGAACGACTGCCAGGACGGCCAATTTCTCGCGCTCCTCGCCCAGGCGCTCGACGACGTCAACGGGACCGCGCTCGCGACCTACAATGGGTATTCGCCGAGTTCGGCCCAGGGCGCCGGGCTATCGTCGATCGTAAAGAACGTCGGTATCCGGCGCAAAATTCCGACCTACTCGACCGATGATTTCCTTCACGTCGGTCGCGCGTTCACGACGGTCACAGGCGGCCTCGTCACGGACCCAGCGGGCTATCAGTGGGCTTTCCCTGATTTTACGATTCCAGAGGCCGGACAGGTCTTGGTTACGGGGACGTGTACGACGATCGGCGCGATCTCGCTTTCGGCTGGCGCTGTCGATACCGCGAACGGAAAGGGCGCGATTGCGACCGTCCAAAACGGCTGGCAATCGGCGACGAACCCGAGCGCGGCGGCCCCGGGAGCCCCGGTCGAGCGCGATAGCCAGCTTCGCCAGCGCCAGGCCGCCTCGGTCGCTCTTCCGTCGCAAACGCTCCTTGGCGGCCTCGTCGGGACGCTCTATGCTGTTTCGGGCGTCACGCGTCTTCGGGCCTACGAGAACGACACGAATCAGCCCGACGCGAATGGGATCCCGGGCAAGGGAATTTCGATCGTCGTAGAGGGCGGCGACGCGATCCAGATCGCGACCTTAATCGCGCTCAAGAAGGGCGCTGCCGGGACTTGGGGCTCGACCGTCGTTCCGATCACCGATGACGTCGGGATCACGCGGAACGTCAACTTCTTTCGTCCGACGATCATTCCGATTACATATGCGATGACGATTCGTCCGAAGGCTGGGTACACCTCGGACGTCGAGGCTCAGATTCAGGCTTCTCTGGCAACCTGGACGACCGATCTCGGAATTGGAAACGGCGTTGCGCTTTCGAAGGCTTACGTCCCGGCCGACCTTTCCGATCAGCCGACTGGATCGACGTTCGAGATCGTTCCGAACTCACTCATCGCTGCGCGAGATGGACAGATCTCGACCGCCGCGGACGTCGTTCTCGCGTTCAACGAGGCGCCGATTTGCGTCCCGGCGAACGTTACATTCTCTTACGTCAGTTGAGGTAGATCGTGCCGGACCTCATCAACATAGGAATCGCTCCTAATGACCATACCGGAGACGATTTTCGCACCGTTTGCCTAAAGCTAAATGCGTATTTGGCGCTCCTCGCGGACCGCAATCAATCGCTCGTTGATCAGTCGGCGTTGACGGCATTAAAGGCGCAAATCGACCTTTCGATCTCGAGCAAGCTCGATAAGACCGGGGATGCGTCGGGGACGAGTGTTCCGATCTTCGGCGGGGGCACCGCAAAACTCGGCGATGCCATTCCGACCTTGGACGTGCCGCGCAGTGAGATCGGCAATCGCGTCATCCCGTTCCGATCCTTCGTCTCGACCGGGTTTTATTCGGCCGGTGATGCGGGCGGGGGCGCCCGCTACGTGCTCGGCACGTCGTCTGGTTTAATGGCGATCCAGGACGCCGCCGGGACGTGGTTTAATTTGGCGCTCGGCGGCGGCCCGGTGCGGCCTGGATGGTTCGGCGCCGTCGCGGGCGTCGCCGACCATACTGCGGCACTCCAGGCGTGCGATGCAGCGGCCACCGCCGCCAGCCTGCCCTATGCGCTCTCGGGGACATATTCGGTATCGACGTTCAAGCCGAGCGACGGTGCGGTGATCCACGGCGCAGGCATCCTCGTCGGCAACGCAACGACGCCGACCGACTGCATCCTCGACATGACGAGCGCCGTCTGTACGGCGAGCGGGCGCGTGTATGTCGCGGGGCAGTACAATACCAATTACAAGTGTGGTGTCTGGTACCGAGGGCAGCAAAAGCAGAACGTATTTTTTCAAGCACTGAATATCACAGGCTGCTTGATTGCGCTGCGAGTCGGGAGCAAGGCATACCCGTCTGGGATCATTTCGGAGTCGACCTTTACGAATGTGTCGACCTACGGCTGCCCAGTTGCGCTCGAAGTGGCCGGCGTTGAGACGTACCTAAGCTTTATCGGCTGCATCTTCTCAGGAGATCGGTTCGGGGCGCCGAACGGATCGGCCTTCCTGACGGCGCCATGTCGGGCGATCCGGTGCATTGGCGGCTTCGCGACCGTGATTGGCGGCGAGGCGATCATGACGAGCGTCACCGACCAGGTGCTCGTCGAGATGCAGCCACTGGCCGGCACGAACGGTGAGGGCACCCGCTTCGGTGAGGTCAAGCTGATCGGAGTATGCGCCGAGACGGCGAGCCCGCTCCTATCAATTACAAACCCGGACAATCTTACGATCAATTCGACGGCCGGTGTTGATGGCGCGTTCACAGCGCATGATTGTACCGGCTACGTCAGCAACAACGCGGCGCCGTTCCTTACGGATCATGCGACCTTCGCCGGTCGGATCTGGCTGGACAATAACGATCTCGACTTCCCAGGAACAAGAACACAGCCGAACGCGATTTTCACGTCGCCGAACACCAAGTTTCGATTTGGACAGAAGGCTTTCGGGAAAGGCTTTAAACATCCGATTGGCGGCACGACCGGCGGTATCGCGTGCCACGACCGACGACAAGTTTTCCGGGGCACGGGGTCGGGGCAGACGCTGACCACGTCCGGCACGACCATGGTGTTCGCCACGCTCGACACGGTCGACGAGTGCCCTTTCTATGCGGCGTGGCAATCGGGCGGCGTCTTCACCGCGGCCTATGCGGTCAGCGAGGTGACGTTCTCGGCTGGTTTTGCATTTCCAGGGGCTCAAGGCACGCTGTCGATCTTAAGGGACGGGTCTACGCGGATTGCGCGGGCGCCCGTAGTCAACGGATACGCCTTCGTATCCGTGACCCTGAAAGGCGTCCCGGCTGGCGCGACGTTCCGATCGTTCGTCGAGCTGACCACGGCGCCGACTGGCGGGCAGGGTGATTATCAATCGAATTTTCTGACCGTCGATCTGCGCAACGAGCCGAACTGACCCTTCCCCCACCCCTCCACTCTCTCACCCTGCTCGCCGGGAGCCTGATAATGTCGGAAATCGATCTTCGAGATTATCTGACCGCCGACAGCGCCATCGTTACGGCTGACTCGACACTGTTCACCGCTGATAATTCTCTTTCTTCGATCACCCGAGCGAAGACCGTCGACGACTATCTCGGTGCGATCACGCCTTGGCAGAGCAACGCGATCAAGGCGCGGTTTCTCGCGACCGTCTCTGCGAACGTTGCCCCATACTGCGATTCGCAGGCTGCGATCGCGAGCATGCCTGGTTTATTTGATCTCGACGTCGCCGTCGGCGATCAACTCGATAAGACGGGCGAGTGGATCGGCCAGAGTCGTGGCGTTCCGATCGTTCTCCCAAGCCTTTACTTCTCGGCCGATATTTCCGGGCTCGGAGCGGACGAAGGCTACGCTGCTCAGCCGTTCGCGTCCGGCTACGGCACCTCGTACCTTCCGGATTTGTACTATCGGAAGCTACTGTATGCGAAGATTCTCGCGAATCGTTGGGACGGGACCGTTTCCGGGCTTCTCGCAATTATGCGGTCGTATTTCGACGATCCGGCGACCTTGGTATTTATCGATGATAAGAGCGGAAGCGCGAGCCCGCCTTTATATTTCGCAGCCGATGATGCGATTGCGGGTGCGGATATTGGCGTCGCGTATCCGGACGGCGCGGCGGGTGCCCCGTTTGCCTCGTTCTCGATGCAATGGATCGTCGCTTTCGCCGGAAAGATTCCTTCGGCCGTCGACCTTGCGATCCTGACGGCCGGAATCCTTCCTGTTAAGCCAATGGGTGCTGATGTTCAGACCCTCGTTACGACTGTTGACGGCGCTCCCCTTTTCGGCGCTGACATAGATAACGCCTACGTTTCCGGGGCCGATCTCGGCGCGACCGATAACACACCGGCTTACGTCTCGGCGCTCCTCGCCGCCTGACATGCTTTTGTTTCCCTCATCGTTTCGCTAGGACTATATCGCTTAAGATCGCCGAGACGGAATCGCGCATGCCGACGAACTCATATCTCCCGTTCGCCATCGCAGCCGGCGCGAACGTTTGGTCAGACGCTGCTTACAACGGCTCCCAGCAACAGCAGACCGGTCAGCAGAAGGGAATCGTCCCGTCGGGGATGATGAACAAGGCTTGGCGGCAAAGCTCTGTCGGAACGAGTGCGCTCGGACAGATCATCGTCGATCACGGTCTTGTCGACGCGCTCGATGATGGAAATGTTGCCGCTCTAAAAGCAAACCTCCGAATGTCTTTCGCCGCGATGTTGGCCGGCGTTGCATTCGCGGTCGATCAGTCAGCAACGCCTAATATTTTGACCGTCATCCTCGATCCAGTTCCTCCGTCCTTAACCGGGTTTCGCGGGATTTTTGTTCGAGTTGCGAATACGAATACCGGACCAGTAAATCTTTCACTAAATAATCTTGGAAGCAAAGGCGTCGTTAAAAAAAATGGTCTTCCGCTCACGGCAGGAGATCTTATTCAAGGACAGTTTGCTCATTTTATTTACGACGCGGTTCTCGGCCAATGGACTGCGGCCGGCTCACTTCCTTCTGACGTCCTCGCGTCCCCAGCCGCGGCGAGTACCGCTACGTTTACGCTGCCGAGTACACAGTCCATTCCTAATAACATGAATACCCAGATCAATTTATCTGGGACGGCTCCTGCTTGGGGCACATTTTCTAACGGGACGTTGACGGTCAGCAAGGGCGGCATCTACACGGTCAATCTGATCGCAACGTCATCAATCGCCCCATCCACCCAAACTTCTCACGCTACGATCTTTTTCATCTACGCCAACGGCGTCAATCTAAGCCAGCAATCAGCCATCAACTGGACCAACCAGACGCAAAGTATCGGACTAAGCAATAGCTATACGAGCTATTTCCCGGCCGGAAGCACTTTTGCTGGCTGGACTTACCTCGGTAACTCCGGAACGACTGATGTTTGTTCTGTGACCGCCGCCACCATGACTGTTACGAAGTTTGGTTGAACATGCAGATCGCAACCTTCCTCGCGAACTACACCGGAAAAACGGTGGCCGAACTCTACGAAGGGGCAGATGGCCCCCTCGTAGAGCCTCATATGCATCTGGACGGAACCTGTAGTTTCCCGATCTGGCGCGTAGAAGACAAGGATCCGCCGACTTCCGAGGAGATTATCGCTGCGCTTGCAGCGCCAGAGCCCGCGGCATCGCCGTTGCCCGTGGTCCTCTACCGCGCCGATCTCTACCGCCGCTGCACGGACGACGAAGCCGACGCGATTGATGCGGCCTTGGCCAATCAGCCGACGCGGATCCGGCGCATCTTCGAGAGCGCGGTTACCTTCCGGTCTGACGACGAAATGTGGTCTCTGCTACACGATGCGGCGGTAGGCTTGTTCGATGACAAGCGCGCTGCCGTACTGCTGTCGGCCTCGGCTCCGTAAGGATTTTTCTACGGCGTAGATTTGTCTTCGAATTTTCTTAGATTTTGGAAGGACGACAGATGCCCAAGTCCACGTTCCTCAACAACGCAATTCTCGCCCTTCTTTTTCAGGGAACGGCGATCACCGGCCTCGCTCAAAACGCGACGACCTCGCCGCTGACGGTCTTGTACGTCTCACTTCATACCGCTGCGCCCGGCGTCGGCGGCGCCCAGAGCGTATCGGAGGCGGCTTATCCCGGATACGCTCGCGTCGCCGTCGCTCGGACATCTTCGGGATGGACGGTTCCGACAGCCGGATCCGTATCGCCCGTCGCAAACATCAACTTCCCGGCGGCGACCGGCGGATCCGAGACCGAGACCTATTTCGCGATCGGCACGACCGCTTCCGGTGCCGGGACGGTCTTGTACTCCGGCCCGATCACGCCGAACCTCTCGGTGAGCACGAACGTTCAACCGTTCCTGAACACCGCAACTTCGATCTCGGAGGCTTGAGCGAATGGCTATCGACCGTATCCTCCGCTCTGTCGGCCTTCAGCGCCGCGAGCGCGAGTCCGCCTCTGAGATCGTTCGGGTCGGCGCGATCGGCGTTGCCGTCGCCGCGAACGCATCCGGAAACGTCGACCTCGCCGAGCGCCTCGAAGCGGCGATGGTCGGCGCGATCGAG